>JGI24698J34947_10000557_pt1 | contig 17709 bp, 16 predicted proteins | sample TergutMp193P3_FD_34947 | JGI IMG/M metagenome (IMG submission 34947) | reverse complement strand
GGACGGGGTATGTTGTTCTTATAAGGTATTTGCATTCGGGGTTTAATACCCTTTTTATGCGCCCTAAAGGGCGGGGTATTAAACCCCTCAACACGAATAAAAATAATACTTATCAATATGTTTGATAAACAAAATAAGTTACGTGTTGTCCATGTACAGCTTTAGAGCAATATCCTGATCGTAATCTCCAAAGCCCCTGCCAAAAATGTTAATGCCTCCGGTATGCTTTGCGTTATCCGCGATACCGATCCTGATTTTAACGGAATGGTGCTTGTCTAGGCGCAGGTCTTCGAGCGTTGCCTGCGACCTTTGAAGCCGGTCTATAAAAGTTCCGTTTTTTGTAACTTCCCATGTGCTGAGGATGCCGTATTGAGAACCTTCCAGCTTCCAAAATGAGGGAGTAAACCTGCCCCGACGGTCGCCGAAATCTCCGGGGGATGTCCAGACGCCGATTTCCACTTCGTTGATCCATACTGAAATATCCGAAGGCCAATTTTTATTGGTACCGGGCACTTCGGAACTCATTTCCATGGAAAGCTCCAGCCGTTTTATGCGCTCTTTTTCCAGGTACATGGAGTTGTTGGGAAACTTATATTCCACATAACCATTTTCAAACCAAACAAGAGCCGCCTTGATACGATCAGGAGAGTAAAATGTACTCGGCACATCCAGATAACCTATGACACTCTCTCTACTGCAAAGACCGCAGGGCGCACAGACATTATGCGAAGTAAAGAGTCCAACCGGCATTTCTACCTCAACAACATTATTTTGTATCGGGAAGCCGGGAGGATTAAGGGTGATAAAGATTTCCTTGTATCTTGCTGTGCAGATTTTTTGCCCACCCTTAACCCCATTGGCAATATGGCTGTCAACAAGTCCGGCTTCTTCCAGAGCAAGTATGCTGGTGGTAGCGGTTGACTGGGGAATATCAAGCAGTTTCGCGATTTCAGTTACATTCAGTTCCTGATTCTGGAGCAGTTCAAGGATACGCAATCTGATCTCAATTCCAAGGACTTTAAGAACCCGCGAATCCTTGTTAGAATCAATAAAAAGAGTACGGGTTTTTTCATTTTCCATAATATTGGTCTTCCAAAATAAAGAAACAAATAGTAAAAAGCGTCTATCGTTCAATATAGTTTAATTAACAATATACTAATAGCCCCTGCTCTGGAGTTCGGCAAAAAGTCTCTGTGCTCTCTGATTATACGGGTCAATCTGCAAGGCTCTTTCCGCATCGGCGTATGCTTGCCTGTAATTTCCTTCATACATATAGGCAAAACCGCGATTTATGTAGGGGGATATGAAAAAATCAGGGAAAAGCCGTATCGCCTGGGTACAGTCGGCAATGGCGATGTCGTAGTCGCCTTTTTGGAGGTATGCGTAGCCGCGGTTGCTGTACGCAATGTACGCAAGTTCATTGTTAGGGTCAATCCGTATAGCTTGTGTAAAATCAGCAATGGCGCGGTTGTAATCATCTTGCATAAGGTATGTATGACCGCGAATAATGTAATCTGACACACTTTGCGGATCGTCCATCTGCCCAAACGCGCCTGCCGCCAAAACAAACAAAAAAGCCAATACCGCGATGATCTTCTTCATTATTGTAAATATTTAATCATATATTGAAGATGACGGCAAGCTGGAAAAACGCTTTTTTGGTAACCCGCCCCGCCTTCCAATCGGCCTGCCAACCCATTCCCCACCTGCCGTCTTTTATGATATATTAAACCACTTATGTTTCTGAAGCGCCTTACCATTCTCGGTTTTAAATCTTTTGCTGATCGTACGGAAATTGAATTCAGCGACGGCATTACCGCCCTTCTGGGGCCCAACGGCTGTGGAAAGTCCAATGTTGTGGACGCGGTCAAGTGGGTCTTGGGAGAGCACGCTATCAAATCCCTGCGCGCCGAAAAAATGGAAGATGTGATTTTCAACGGAACCGAGTCCCGCAAGCCCCTGAATGTGGCTGAAGTAACCCTGAGCATAGCAAACGATACGGGCCTTCTGCCAATGGATATGCCGGAGATCGAAATAAAGAGGCGGCTTTACCGTTCGGGGGAGAGCGAGTATTTCATAAACGGGGCGCATGTCCGGCTCAAGGATATTCGGGAGCTGTTCTGGGATACCGGCGTGGGCAAGGTCGCCTATTCAGTGATGGAGCAGGGGAAAATCGACCAGATACTCTCATCCAAGCCTGAGGAGCGACGCTATCTTTTTGAGGAAGCGGCGGGCATCACCCGTTTCAGGGAACGGGGCGCGGAAGCCGAACGGAATCTTTCAAGAACCGAAGAAAACGTCCGTCAGGTCGAACTCATCCTGAACGAAGTAAAACGCTCCCACGACAGCCTGAAAATTCAATCTGAAAAAACACTGAAATACCGCACTTTGCGCGACGAGATTTTCAACTATGAGCTGGACATTCAGCTTCTGCGGTTGAAACAGTTCAGATACGAGAGGGACGAGCGCAACGAAACTCTCAGGCGGAGAACTGCCGACCGCGACAGAATCCGCGCTGAAATGGAAGCGGAAAACAAAGCCCTTGAAGCGCACATGGACGAAGTGAACTCTATGGAAGCGCGGCTTGTCGAACTGCAAAAAAACATTTACGGTCTTGCACTGGAAAAGAACGCGAGAGAGAACGAAGTGCGCCTCTTCAACGAACAGCGCGGAGAGAACAAGATAAAGATTGGGCAGGATGAAGAGCGCGAAAAACAGGCTGTTCAAAAAATTGAAGAACTGAACAATGATGCCGCCGGGCAGGACGCTGTTGTCAACGACCTGCGCAAACAGTGCGAAGACATAAAAGAAAACATCCGCTCCTTTGAGGAGAACATTCAGCTTGCGGCGTCGCGTATCAGCGAAAACGAAAAAGAAGTTCACAGGGCAGAAGAAGAAATTCACGGCATAGAAAAAGAACTTGTCGCACTTGAAAAAGAGCTCGCGAAAATTACCGACGACATCGTAGAGGAACTGGACGCGGGTTTAAAGAAAGCCGGTTATTCGGCGACGGAGCGCAGGAACGCGGAAGAGGCGTTGCATGAGACCCTCGGGCGTTTGCGTACGGTTCTTTCCGGCAGAGAGGCGTTAATCCGCGACCTCGCAGGCGCGTCTTCAGGCGGAGTTGACGCTGCGGAGTTGGGACGCATTGCCGGAACATTGGCAGCGGGTCTTGCCGAAGCCGCATCGGACGCGGACAAAGCCGTTGAGCTCTTTCAAAGTTACCGCGAACACTCCCCCTCCTTTATCGACGAGTTCCTCGCCCCTCAGGGAATCATCACAAAGAAGCGGGCATTGGACACGCAGATCAGGAGCGGGAAGGACGGCATTGAAGAACGCCGTCAGAGGATCAAAACGCTGCGCGAAGAAAATATCAGCCTGATGGCAAAGATAGACGAGTACCGCGCAACTCTTGAGAACATGAAAGTCAACCACGCGCAGATGAACGTCCGCGCTCAGTCTGCGGAAGAGCAGGCTCGGCTCATCCGGCGGGAACTTTCCGGGCAGGAAGGGGTGTTGAAAAATATCCGCGACGAGCTTGCCCTCTACCGGAAAAGACTGGAAGAAATTGACGGGCGCATTGCCGCCATTCAGGCGGAAATCACCGGTATTGAGGAAAGAACAAAAGAGTTTACCGCCGAACTTGGAAAACTTGAAAAGGACATCCGCAAGAGAAACGACAATGTCGCGGGCAAAAAAGAAGTCATCAACAAGAGGATGGCGGAACTTTCCAAAGTGCAGGAATCCCTTGAAAAGATTCATCTGGAACTTGTGCAGTCCGAAATGGAAATCAAAAACACACAGGACAATTTCCGCGAGACCCACTCAAGGGACTTGATGGAGTTTGAGGAACGCATCTATACCATCACCGCCTCTCCCGCCGAACTGCGCGAAAAACTTTCGTCCGCCAAAGGGAAAATGAAGGAACTGGGTTCAGTCAACCTTATGGCCCCGGAAGAATTCGCGGAAACCAAGGAACGTTACGACTTCCTCAGCAACCAGATGGCGGACCTTGAAAAAGCCCGCAAAGACCTGGAAGACCTCACTTCGGAGATCCGCCAGGAATCCTCGGCGCTGTTCCTTGAAACCTACAACCGCATCAAGAAAAACTTTCACAATATGTTCAGACGGCTTTTCGGCGGGGGACGCGCCGAACTGCGCCTTTCCGACCCGAACCACATTCTGGAATCGGGAATTGAAATTTTGGCACAACCGCCGGGGAAAAAACTGGAACACCTCAGCCTGCTCTCCGGCGGAGAATGTTCCATGACAGCCGTCGCCCTGCTCTTTGCCACCTATATGGTAAAGCCCAGCCCCTTCTGCCTGTTGGACGAAATAGATGCCGCCCTTGACGAACAAAACGTCGGACGCTTTGTGCAACTCCTGCGGGAGTTCAGCGACACCAGCCAGTTCATCATCATCACGCACAACAAAAAAACAGTTACAGGAGCGGGAACACTTTTGGGCGTAACGATGGAAGAGTCCGGCGTAACCAAACTAATCGCCGTCCGCATCGAACACGAAGAACTTGCCATCGTGGACTCAGACCCCCCGCAAAACGAACTATGGGACGCCGACGGCAAATTCGAGGAAGAGGAAGTCCCACCCGAAAAAGGCATGGAACTGCCCATCGGCGTAAACGATCCGAAAAAGGTAACTCAGGCGCAGTTAAGGCCGATAAGAACGCGTCAGTCGTAGAAATGTAAAAAATTGACAAAAAACAATAAAATATATATAATCTATACTCAGAGATTTGCTTATGTCGATATATCAGAAAGGAGCAGTAAATGGTTGCCAGCAGTCTGACAAAACAAGAATATGATTTCTCAAATAAAGACCCAAATGCCTTACTAACACAGGATGAGTTAGGGCATTTTGAAGAAGGGATGTGCTTAAAAAACAAGTGTCGTCCTGCCAATGAAATGGATTTTGGAAAAGCCGTCGATGCTGTAGTAACGGAATTAGACATCATACTGCCATAGATTCTCTTTGAAAGTAGGTTAATTGTGGCTGAAGATAGTGTATCAAAATTCGGGTCGGATACATGGATACCCAAGTTAAATGATTTGTGCTTTGCTTTCCTGAAAAATATGCAAAAACGCCCCGGGGGTCAGTTTTTACGTTTTAAGAACGATTTACTGGGAACTAAAGAAAAGCCCGGCAAAATCATAGAAGAGTATCATAAATCTGTAGAAATATTTAAACGCGATATTTACGGCGATAATGCGGCAAATTCAAACATAGATCACCATAAAATAGCCGCCTTCTATATCCGTTCATTTCTCATGCATAAACCGTTTGTCTTGGATATTCCTGCCGACACAAAGAACCCTGAACTATGTTTATATGCAAGTTTACCCAATGAGTATTTTTCAATTCCCTATCTGGCGGCAGTATTTAAAACGGCAAATGATAAATTTGACGGGATATTACGAATGCCCCGCGTATATATGAATAATTTTATCAAACTTTTAAGCCACTATAAAAACAACATTGAAAAGCTTGAACCTGCGGCGCTTTCAAACATATTCTACTTAATTGAACAGTTATATTTCAAATGATCTTCCCCCTACAATATTTCCTGCACTGTGTTGAAGCCGGGCTGTGCAGAGCCCTGGGAGTATTTTTTTACTTGTGGGTCAAGTTTTGAATACGTGCGGGCTTTTTGCAGGCCAAGCCTACCTTGTCGCTGTGTTAAACCTGTTCTGCCTGATAGAACTATCCGTCGCACGGTAATTACCCACCGTCTTTTCAGCGTTGGTTATGCGCTGGGCAGGAGACGGATGCGTCTTGCCGAAACCGGAGGAAGAAGATGTCTGGGTTCTGTTCAACTCCCTGAGCATATCGACCAGCCCCGACGGATTATAACCCGCCGCAGACATCAAACTCATCGCGGTAGTGTCGGCATCGAATTCCTGGGATTGGGAATAACCGTTGTTTACCATAGTGTTTATTATCTCTCCAACGGATTCTTTAAAGACATCGGTCAATTCGTTGACGTTCATTCCCGTTGCGGCCCCGGCAGCAGCTGTGCCTGTTACAAGCAGGGCGTTAGTGATACGGCTGTTCTTGATTGCCTTGATGCTGTGCTGTAACTGTATGTGGGCAATCTCATGCGCGATTACGCCGGCAAGCGCGTCTTCAGTTCTGGCGGAGTTGATGAGACCGCGTGTAACAAAGATGTGCCCGCCGGATGTAGCGAACGCGTTGATTTCATCGCTGTCAAGAATCGCCACGCGGTAGCCGTTGAAAATATCGGGGCGCGGCGAATTGATGGTTATTGCCAGGCAAATAAGGTTGAGGTAATTGGTCAACTGCGGGTTTCCGTTCCAGATTTTGTAAGATGAAAGTATGTTCGCGGCTACCGCCCTGCCGATGAAGTATTCCTGTTCGGGGGTGATTTCTTCCGCCGCACTGCCGATGGCCCTTGCGGATAAACTGACAGCATTGGCGGTATTCTGATCAATAACCCCGGTCGCCCCGGCTATTTGCGCGCCGACATCCACGACGGACATAAGAACCTGACATGAGATAACCGCAAAGACGGCAATGGTAAGAACAACAGACAATATAATGATTTTGGTTTTCATCAATTATCCCCCATCGACAAACGGCCTTCTTCCAAAAACCGTCTAAGCTCAGAATCGTTGACCTCTATCGTTTCCACCGCGTCCACATCTGCATAGTTCAAAGTCCCCTGAGTCTTGTAAGCGTTTTCAACTTCCTGATTAAACCCCTTTCCCGCCAGCGCGACTTCGCTTGCCGATGCCGTGTTCGTGCTTCCCGCCACTACCTGCCTCACGGACAGGTTGGCAGTCGCCGTCCATCCCGTCAACGAAGAATTCGTCGCGCTTCGGACTTCGGCAAACCTGCCGTTGACCCTTATTACTATAACGCGGTCCCCGTAGTTCAAAGTCCCTCTTGTGCTTGCAAAAAACCCGGTAGAAGACTTAAGCGCCACGCTTCTAACCGCCACGTACAAAGTGCCCCCGGCGGAAACCTGTGCCGCCGCCAGTCCGGTTATAAACAACGCCAAACAAAAAAACATTACAACTTTTTTCATAACTTGCCTCTCAATATGTTATATTACCGCGCTTAAAAATAAGCAACACAAATCAACCGCAGGGCTTATTTTTCCGTCAGATTATCCACTCCGTCGTCCCATTTCTCTTCATCAGGCGGAGAGGCAATGTATTTACCGCACCGCTCATAGTACATTTTTGCCGCTAAATCCGCGCTGTTCTTCTGGTAAACTTCCTGAAAGACCTTTTGTGCCGCCGGAAAGTCCCGGTTTTCATAAAAGGCGAACCCATGTTCCCAGATTTTTACCATTTCCAGCAGTTCAGGCGGCGCTGAGGAAGCGGTGTCCAAAAGCTCGTAAAGCCTCAAGGGGGTATTCACTCCCACTACGCGCACCCTGCTCAGGGGACGCAGAACAAACTCATCCCCAATATACTGCCTTGTGTATTCGCTTATTAAGATACCGCCGGTGTGGTACTGTTTATTGACTCCCTCAAGACGCGCCGCCAGATTTACGGCATTTCCCATAATGGTGTAGTCCATCTTGTTGGGAGTGCCCATGTTGCCCACAACCATATCACCGGTATTAACGCCGAGCCTTGTAAAGATAGGGTTGGGGTCATCACTGCTTTTTATCATTCCAATTGAGGCCAACGCTTCCGTAACTTTGGGGGTAATGAGTCCCTGTGCCAGCGCGTCCCGGTTAATTTCCGCCTCGGCTTTTTTCATGGCAATAACCGCTTTGCAGGCAAGCGAAGCGTGGTTGCTCAGGCGGACGGGCGCACCGAAGAAGGCGATGATCGCGTCCCCTTCGTACTTGTCGATGGTTCCCTGGTGGTCAAGCACAATGTTGCTCATTCTGGTCAGGTAAAAATTGAGAAGCCCTACAAGTTTTTCCGGGTCGCCAAGGGCTTCTGAAATTGTAGAGAAACTGCGGATGTCGGTGAAGATAGCGGTCATCTCCCGCTTTTCCCCGCCCAGCTTCAACTGTGAAGGATCGAGGATTATCTGATCGACAACCTTAGGCGACAGGTATTGGGAGAAAGCTGATTTTATAAAACGCTTCTGGCTTCCCTCGGTCGCGTAGTTGTAAAGAGTAACCGTGATAAAAGAGGCAAGGGTTCCCGCAAGAAAAGTTATCATGGGGAACCACAGTCCGCCCCAGTGGTAAACTCCAAATGAAAACACGACAATGACAAACGTAATTAAAATTATCCCGCCTACTGAAATTTTAATTCGGCCTGAATACATGGTAAGAAGAACTGTCGCCCCTATCACGGCCAACAGAACGATCAGATTCAAGGCAAGAGAGCTTTCGCGGATAAAATCTCCCTTAAGCAGATTGTCCAGCATTGTAATGTGACAGCCTATTCCCGGATACACCGAATTAATCGGCGTACTGAAAATATCAAAAAGCCCCGGCGCGTAAAAACCGACGAATATATATGCGTCTATAAAATTTTCAGGGGATAACAGCGGGCGTTCTCCCCTCTCAAACGCTTCGGCGCTCTTTAGAATATCGCTGGCATTGTAAATTATATAACTGTTAATATCTCCCCGGTAACGAAGCAGGGCCTCGCCGTTTTTGTCAACAGGAATGGAAAAGCCTTCCCACTCAAGGGAACTCTTTTTTTTGTTGTAGCTGATCTGCTGTCCCGTCCCTGAAACAATAAGCGAAGCAAAGGAAAATTCAGGAACCGCTTTCCCGTCAAACAGGGTAAAAGGTTTCAGCCGTCTGATGATTCCGTCAGAGTCTGGTTTGCCCGTAATGCTCCCCAAGGCCGCCGCCGCGTCCCTGATTTCAGGAATGGGAAACTGTGCGCCCGTTCCTTCTCCAATATCAAAGTTATCCAGCAAAGAGCCGAAGTTTTCAGGTTGAAAAAACGGAGAATTCACGCCGGCAGGCCATGAGCGGGCGTTCCCCGTCTGTGTTGAAAAAAAGACAGTCTGCACTACCCTTCCGCTGTTCTCTATGGCTCTTGCAAACGAAGCATCGTCCTCTCTGGCGTTTAAACTGTGCAGGCTGTCCACGACACTCGTGAACAGAGGACCCGCCGCAGTGGGCCGTCCTTCCACAACAGCGGATTGGGCCGCCTCAAGGTTTTTTACCGTGTTATCAAGAATCTCGTCCTGTCTGGCATTGCGGTAAATTGACGGCTCGGAAAAAATAATATCGAAGGCAATGGATTTTGCCCCGCCAAGGGTCATGTAATCCACAATTTCAGCGTATGCCTGCCTCGGCCAGGGCCAGCCCCAGCCCCGTTCATTCAGACCCCAGTCAAGACAATCCTGCCTCAGCAGAATCAGTATAATGTCGTCAGAAGGGCGGGTGTATTCCGCCATAAGCCGTACCCGCAGATCGTATGACTTATACTCAAGGTAATGAAAAACCCCCAGCAAATGAAAAACTGAAATTACAACAAAAACCATGAGTGTAACTATAAGAGCGGTGAACTTTTTTTTATTTATTATACTCTTTCCCATGTTATTAGCCCTGTTAAATAATAACATAAAATTGAGTAATGTTGCAACCGAGGATACTGGAAAAATATCCATTTTTCCGTCATAATTAACTAAAAGGAGATGATCATGAACGATTCAAAACGCGGTAAAATACCTTATGCGTGGACATGGATTACCGCAACTGCGGTACTTTGCGCATTGTTTACTTTTGCGCTGATTCCCGGAGCGGCGGCGCAGGGAAACGTCCAGAGTTCCCTTCCGGGAGCATCAAATCAGGATCAACAGAGAAGATATGCCTCCATAATGCAGAATGTGTTCGATTTTATACTAAACCACTATGTTGACGAAGTTGACGCAAGGGTGGTTTTTGAAGGCGCAATGAACGGAATGTTGAACTCTCTGGAAGACCCGTATTCGTCATTTTTGGCTGAATCCGATATGAGAGATATGAACGACACAACCCAGGGAAATTTTGGCGGGGTAGGCTTAAATATAACACCTTACGGACAAAAACCGGACGGGAAACTGACCTATGTTGAAGTCGCGTCCCCAATTGAGGACACGCCCGGCTGGCGGGCGGGAATTAACCCCGGCGATTTTATTACGGAAATTAACGGCATATCGACCAGCACACTTACGATGGATGAAGTTCTGGGGATGTTAAGGGGAACGCCTGGAGAGACCGTAAGGCTCGTAATAAAGCGCGGGGAAAGTATGGAGTTTCCCGTAACGCTAACCAGAGCAATAATAGAAGTGCCGACTGTCAAATCCGCTATGATTGACAATATCGGCTATTTAAAACTGCTCACCTTTACCTCAATGACGGCGGACAGGGCAAGAGACGCAATCCTTTCATTCAGGGAAAATAACTACAGCGCCCTTATTCTCGATTTACGGAACAATTACGGCGGATTGTTAGATTCTGCTGTTAATATAGCAAGCCTCTTCTTTAGCGGAGGGATTGTCGTAAGCACCAAGTCCAGAATACCGTCGGAAAACCGCAACTTTTACGTCAATGCCAGACGAAGCAATATGGTTCCCGCCGACATTCCGGTTATCGTGTTGATCAACAGGGGTTCCGCTTCAGCTTCCGAAATTGTCGCCGGCGCGTTAAAAGACAGGGGCCGGGCGTACCTCGTTGGGGAGAGATCCTTCGGCAAGGGCTCAGTACAACAGGTGTACCCTCTGGAAAGCAACAGCATCGGCTTTAAAATAACCACCGCCCGCTACTATACTCCCAGCGACGTAAACATTGACAGAATCGGCATTCCGCCCGACCGTGAAGTGAAATTTCCCGAATACACGGAAGAGGACGCGATAAAAATGGACGAGCTTATCAACTCAAATATAATCGCGGAATTTGCCGCTGAAAACCCGCAGGCGGGCACGGCGCAGGTTGAAACATTCGCGGTCAGGCTGGAAAAGGAATACCATCTCGATCTGCCCCTGCTCAGACGGCTGATCAGGAATGAATTGAACCGGACAAGCATCGCGCCTGTTTACGATTTGGAATATGACGTTCAATTACAGGAAGCGATTAACATTTTACGGAGCGGAAATTATCCAACCTTGATGCAGAATACAAAAACTCTCAGGGCATTGCAGGAAGAAGCGGAGAACGAACTGCCAATAGCCCTGGCATCATGAAGCAATTTATTTTGAAGGATGAGCCGGCTGACAGCACAGTCCGGCTCGAAGGAAACGATTACCGCTATCTTGTCCGGGTACGCCGTCTTGCCGTCGGGGAATTTTTTCCCGCCCTGCTCCCAAACGGGGAGGAGACGCTGATTCAGGTTCTCTCTATAAGCCGTAACGTCCTAACCGGAAAATGCGTAACTAACAATGAAGCGGTTCCTGTTCCGCCGGAAACTCAAATACCGCCAATTGTTCTGTTTCAGGCCGCTCCCAAGGGCGAAAAGATGGACTTGATTGTACGCCAGGCAGCCGAAGGCGGAATAACGGAGATTGTCCCATTTGTGTCGGAATATTCAGTTGCGAAAGAAAAAACAGGCGGACAAAAATACTCACGATGGGAGCGTATCATCAAAGAGGCAAGACAGCAAAGCGGCTCAAAAACGGCGACATCTATCCGCCAACCTTCATCTGAGAGGTGCATGAAAAAAGACGAGCTTTTTGATTACTGGAAAGAACTAAAAGAATCGGGGGCGCTTGGGCTTTTGTTTCACCACCCTGTCAGGAATCAGGGTCTTGAACAGGACAGCCTTCACGGTTATCTTGATAGTATGCCCAAAGCTGTAGCGTTGGTTATTGGGCCGGAAGGGGGTTTTTCCGATAATGAAGTATCTCTGTTCCTTGAAAAAGGCTTCAAGCCCTTGACCATTGGAGATACCATTTTACGGACAGAAACCGCCGCTCTTTACTGCGCGGCGGCAGTCAGAATTTTGTTACTGGAGAGAAATTCGTGGGAACTGAAACGAGTGAAAACTGGCAGCGGGTAAAACTGCTCAATGTACCTGTAGATATTATCGCGCCCGATCAACTTTCCTCTGTTGTATATGATCTGCTAAAAGAGGAAAAGGAGCATAATATTGTCCTTCTCTCCCTGTGGGACCTTCTGCGGGCAAGGAGGAACAATGAATACCGTTCTTATGTGATAAGGGCCTCCATTATCATCCCCATTTCCAAAAGCCTAATCAGCGGGATAAAGTTTCTAACCGGAAAAAAAGCGTTTCGATATATGCCCTTTGATTTCGTGGTCAGCCTGCTTACAACTCTGGAAGACAGGGAACATTCGTGCTATCTTCTGGGCGGGAAAACCAAGATTCTCATGAAAACCGAAAAAAATATCCGGCAAACCTTTCCAAAACTGCGCATTGTAGGGCGTTTTCCCGGTTCCTTCAAACGCCACGAGGAAAACACTATTATCAAAGCGATAAAAAAAGCGTCGCCCTCGCTGTTATTGGTCGGCAAGGGCGTTCGAGGCAGGGAACGCTGGATCGCGAGAAACAACATCTCTCTTGGAAACGGTATGCGCCTGTGGTGCAGCGACATTTTCGATGTTTTCGCGGAGAAGAAAAAACACCCCTCGCGGGGAGCCTTCGACCTCGGGCTTGAATGGGTAGGCTACTGTTTCCAAAACCCCATAAAGTTTTTTAGAATTTTCCCCTACTTCTACTACAAACTGCTTTTGTTGATATACAAGATTTTTTTCAGGAACAGAAACTAATTACTGGTACATTATGATGTATGGCCGGGGATTAAGCTCATACACTTCCCTTGGAGTCATCAGCGGGCTGTCATAACCAGCGCCCGGAATTCCCAGATCGTAGAACAGCTTAAAAGCCTTAATCGGAATATTGGAAGCGCGGGCGTTGTAAGCGTAAGTCTCGCGTTTAACCCTCGGGTGCCCAAAACCATCGGAACAATGAACAAGCCTGACCCTGTTAAAATCGCTCCTTACGTTTTCACGGTTTTCAATCATGCTATGATAAAATTGATGAATCACCAGCAAACGTTCGCCGGAAATATTATTCGCAATAATGTAATCTTCCATCACCTGTTGAGCGCGGTTAACCTCTTCCGCCGTAACTCGCCCAATTTCCACCATAGGCTTCGTGGTACGCCATTCAGGGTCCAGCGCGAGGTGCACATTGGGATAACGCAGCCAGGGTAACATTCTTCTAAGGGAATCAACCGGATCATAGCGCCCAATCTGATGATCAATAAAAATCAAAATATCATTTGCAAGNCCGAATTCAATATAGCGTGTNAGGATTTCGTCACTTATTATTCCTATTTCNCCCGCCGGCCAGACAGTCCCGTAAATCAGGTAAAAAGCCTTGCGAACTTTCCTCCCTCCGCTTACAGCCTCATACTCGGCGGCAAGCTCGGTAAGCATTGTATTCAGTTCTTCCATCGTGTGNCGGCCCAAAATCCCCATGTTCCGCGAATTTGGATGCCCGTAATATGCCAAAATATCATTGTTCAACAAAATTGAAACCTGATTTTCCGCAATTTTATTAATGGTTTCCAGTTCTTCCCTGGTATTCACCCAATAGGGACGGGACGCTTCCGCCTTTCTTAAATTATTAATCGTTTCGGTAAAGTACATTGAGGGAAAAATCGGACCGTTTTCAAAAATTGCGGCGGTGTCCGGTGTAGTAAATGCGTGAATTGGCGCGGCTGCAAGGGAGAACAGCGAGAAAACAAAAACAAAACACGCAAAATACTTCTTTGAAAACATGGTTATTAATTATCGGCAAAACAGGGCAGAATCTTCACTGTTCATTATAGCCAAAGGTGTATTTTGTGCAGTTTTGAGCAGACAAACCATATTCCGGCGGACAGAAGCAAAATACCCGGAACGGGGGCTGCCCAGTTATCGGCGTTCAGGAGCAAGCCTCTGCCAATAAGGGCAAGCATAATCCCTATCCCGATATTGGCATAATCNTTCGACCCGCGGACATTCGCGGCTACAAAAAANCTGATAACGGTAGTTAAAAAAACGGCGGCTTCTATCAACCTGAACATNTANGTNTTGCCCCTAACCATGTTAAGGCTTGTATCCCAGTTTTGGGTATCAATGGGAACGCTGAAAGTAATAACAAGGGCGGCGATGAAAATNACCATGATTATGGTGCTTGTCCTTTGCACTTCAAGACCNGCGGCGCAGACGCTGGCCGCAAACAGGGAAAAAATCCCGAAATGCCTGACAAACAGCAAAACCCGCGATGCCATGAGCAGGTAAAACGAAGGAATATCAAAAATCAAATGGAGGGGAAAGAGAACGCGGATTGTCTCAAAAGAAAACGACATTGTAAAAATGACAATGTATAGAATTTCAGGGGCGGATGTCTGTTCAAAGAANGAGTATATCAGGATTACCCCGANAATCGAAAATAAAACGGCCATTGCCACAGAAGAGTGAACAGCCGTGTAATTTACACCCAAAAAACGGCTGAATAAAACATGAACTAAATCCGAGGGACGGCGGGTATTTTCTTCCATTGTTTGGTAAACAGGAACCACAAGGAAAGAAGCGGCCAGTAACAGAAGGGAAGAAACGGCGCAGAAGGCGATTCCGGCCTTAAAAAAGGTGTTTCTCTCGGAAAGCGTCATAGCCTTGAGTGTAGCCGAAAAGAAATTTATTCTCAATGGGAAGACATTTACGCCTTTTAAGTATCAAGACTTATTTTGGAATACCGATAATCGCAAGTAAGGGGAACTCTATGTTAATGAAAAAAAATCTATTTTTAACCTCATTCATACTCTTAACATGCGTTTCCGGTCTATGGGCAGGCGATTTAGCGTCTTTTGTTGACTTGGGCTTTTCCCCGGACGGAAGAACCTATATGTTCGGTCAATACGGAGTACANTTGCAATCCCTAAAACCCTGGGCAGAACTCTATGTCGTAGACGTAAACAGCAACAATTTTGTCCAAAACGGCANGGTTTCNTACGTTCATAACACCCCGATAAGGGCAGGACAGGACGGTTCCGGGGTTTTTTACAGGCTAATATCCGGCAATTCNAACCTTGCCAACAATTACGGNATAACNTTTCAAAATCAGGGCCTGCCCCTCTATATATCCAGAAATGAAAACCCGTCGGCATACGGGGAAAGNATAGATTTTCGTGATTTTATATCGGGAAATTCCTACACTGCGGAACTTGTTCCNTCAATAACCGGCAGCGGGCAGAACACAAGGTCGTCTTTTTACATAAGATTGGAAAGAAGGTCGCCAAGCGGACAGTCAAGAAGCTACACNGTCGGCAGTCCGGGCGTTATAAGGCCGTTGATAGTATCGTACAATATAAAAAGGGTGCTGATTGACCCGCAGGGCTCTTCAATCATCTTTGTCATCGAAATGAAACGTTTAGCCGAAGACGGCTACGATATCCGCTATATGATAGAGGCGCAGAGGCTTTAGTGTCCCAGGACACTAATCTGCCAACGGCCTGAAAAGCTGAGTAACAAAACCGCCGTCCTCGAACAAAAAACGGACATAAAGCCCGTTTTTCAGCTTATACCGTTCCCAAAGACCGTCTTTTTGCTGTTCAACCGCCAAATCTAGCCATTCTTCCCGGCTTAAAGCACCGCAAACCTGCGTAAACAGGTAGTTTCCGGCAGGCAGCGACATCTTTTCAGGCTGAAAATTGCCGGAATCGACGGATTTTTGCCCGGTAAAAACCAAAGAGCCAAGCAACCGTTCCGGTTTTGGCTCAATGCTTCGGCTTTGAGCGGGATCAAGGTTGAAAAAGAGCAAAAATTCATCGTTTTTCGTTATTTCGGGGGGCATAGCTTCTACTTTGTCATAAACAAGAGGAGAGCGGAGATCGAGATTCATAAGCGGGGAACTATCCATCGGGTAATTTTAGCATTTTCAGGAGTTAGGGCAAAGGGTGGAAAATTCCCGAAAACCGAAATTCTATAGGTACAATTAAAATATTCTCATAAATCATTGACAGATTCATTATTATTCCATAATATATAAGTATGGCAGATTCAACGTTTCTCAACGATGCTGATTTTGAGCTTTATCGTGATCTAATCTACGCAGAAAGTGGGATAACTTTTACACCTACAAACCGCTCAATACTGGAAAGCAGGCTGAAAGAAAGNCTCCGTGAAAAAAACNTTGACTCTGTAAGTAAATATTTTAGNACAATCAGGAGCGATAAAGAAGAACTAAAAGGGTTNNTAGACTCGATTACCACAAACTTAACCCGGTTTTTCAGGAATCAGGCGCATTTTGACGCATTGGAAAAGTTTGTAATTCCAGAGTTGAAGAACATCAAGAAAAATCCGGGTACAATAAAAATCTGGAGCGCCGGATGTTCCACAGGAGAGGAACCCTATACAATCTCAATGCTGTTGACTGAGTGTTTGCCCAAACCCTGGAATTTTGAAATTCTCGCCAGTGATATTTCCCTTAAATGTTTAATGACCGCCAAGGAAGGCTTTTACGCCGACAGCCGGATTGTAGGAGTTCCCGATGATTACCTTAAAAAATACTTTGACAAGGTGGATGGAGGGTACAAAATCCACGCGGATATTCATGCAAAAATAAAATTTGACTATCACAACCTAAAAAACGATTCAGGGCAGAGGAATTTTGACATTGTTTTTTGCAGAAATGTTATAATATACTTTGATGAAGTGGCNCAGACTGCGGTTATGAACCGTTTTTGGGANGCTATGGCATCAAAGTCTTTTTTGTTTATTGGGCATTCCGAATCACTTTTCGGAATGGATACGAAATTCGAATTCTTAAAGACTGAGTGGGCAACCCTTTATCGAAAAAATATATAAAAACAGGAGATTATTGTGGCAGATGAAACAAATGAAATATCAGTATTAATTGTTGATGATTCCGCGTTGATGCGCAATCTTATCGGTCGCATAGTTGAGGACACCCCTGGCCTTGTAATAGCCGAAAAAGCCATGAACGGTATCTTCGCCCTGCAGAAAATTCCCCGTGTCAATCCAGATGTAATCGTTTTGGATCTGGAAATGCCGGAAATGAACGGTATCCAGTTCCTGCAAGAGAGGAAGAAACAGGGAATAGACATTCCCGTGGTNATCCTTTCGTCAATTGCAGCCAAGGGAGCGAAAATTACAATGGAAGCNCTTTCTCTTGGCGCAAGCGACTTTATTCAAAAACCCTCAGGCTCAATATCCGAGGACATTCACCTTGTCAGGGACACGCTTGTAACCATGCTCTTGGGCTACGGCGGTTCATACCGTAAATCAAAGGGAAAAAAGGTTCTTTCCCCTTCCGAGTACAAGGAAAAAGCGCCTTCTACCAAAAATCCCGACATAGTAACCCACTTCAAACTGGGAGTTGCTCCGCCCGCCGAACCGGCAGCGCCGCCTACTCAGGTACGCAAGCCCGCGAAAACGGAAATCATCGCTATCGGTATCAGTACCGGCGGTCCTGACGCACTGCGGGTAGTGTTTTCCAAACTGGACGCGGATCTGAAAGTTCCAATTCTGGTAGTACAGCACATGCCGGCGGGCTTTACCAACGAATTCGCAAAAAGCCTCGANCGCCTNTGCCCGCTGGATGTCAAAGAAGCCGAAGACGGNGATGAAGTCAGGCCCGGCAGAATCCTNATCGCGCAGGGAAACAAACATCTGGAAGTAGAGAAAAAATTGAACTCGGTTGTGCGCCTTTCCGACGCTCCCCTTGTTTCAGGACACCGGCCTTCCGCTGACGTGCTTTTCGCTTCGGTCGCAATGACTTACGCTAACAAAGCCCTTGG
>JGI24698J34947_10000556_pt1 | contig 17721 bp, 13 predicted proteins | sample TergutMp193P3_FD_34947 | JGI IMG/M metagenome (IMG submission 34947) | reverse complement strand
CGAACATCGAGGACAGCCCAACCCTCAGCGAATAGTGTACCTCCGCGAACAGCCTCAACTTTTCGTGGAGCGGGACGTCTACGCCCACGCCCACCGCCGCGCCTAATATGTACGTGTCTTGGAAGAGGTAATCATCCTTTTCAACGTTTTGTTCATAATAATTCACCTTCCCGCCGCCGCCGAGCGCGCCGCAGAAACCTGCCGAACCGGAAAGGTAGGGTATCCTATACTGGTTGACAGGATAGAACTTAAGGTGATAAGCCAAATCAAATATAAGCATAGGCGTTACATCGGAAAATGATATATTGTCTCTCTCTTTGTAATAATTTTCGTACCCTTTTTTGCCGAAGGTGTAGAGGCTCAAATCCAACCCCCAGCCCCTGCTGAACTGCGCGTCTATGTCCAAATCCCTGTAGCTTGCGTGGTAGCCCATACTCCACCACGGCCTGAAGTTGGGCTCTTCGGGGCCGAAATTTATCGGGATGAAGAAGCCCAGGGAGGCTTGCGCCTTAAACGGTTTGGCGGGGGGCAGCACGCTCCCCGACCCGCGCGGCAGGGCTGCGGCGTCCGGCGTGACGGCAGTTTCAGGCGGTTGTTCCGCCTGCGGTCGCGGCGGCTTTTGAACGCCCATCGCCGCCCACGCGGCCCTGAGGGCCTCTTCCGCCGAGGCTAACGCCGTGTGGTGCTCTCTCGGCGTTCTCGCCGTATCGGTTGCCTGTCCCGTTTTGTGCGGCCTCGGAAACTTTTTGTTCGCCGCTATTATTGAATCGCGCGCCGACCTGTAGACGCCAAGCGCCGAATCCGCGCGGGTCAGCGGCTGTTCCGGCGCTGGCGCAGCCGCTGCCGGTGCCGGTGCGGGAATTGCCGGTTTCGCTACTGCCGGTACCGGAGCGGGAGTTTCCGGCTCGGCTACAACCGGTGCCGGAGCGTGTGTTTCCGGCGCCGCCACTGCCGGTGTCGGCGTGTGTGCTGCCGGTGCCGCCGCTGCCGGTGTCGGCGTGTGCGTTGCCGGTGCCGCCGCAGCCGGTGTCGGCGTATGGGTTGCCGGTACCGCCGCTGCCGGTGTCGGCGTGTGGGTTGCCGGTGCCGCTACTGCCGGTGTCGGCGTGTGGGTTGCCGGTGCCGTAACTGCCGGTGTCGGCGTATGGGTTGCCGATACCGCTGCTGCCGGTGTTGGCGTATGGGTTGCCGGTACCGCCGCAGCCGGTGTCGGCGTGTGGGCTGCCGGTACCGCCGCAGCCGGTGTCGGCGTATGGGTTGCCGGTACCGCCGCTGCCGGTGTCGGCGTGTGGGCTGCCGGTACCGCCGCTGCCGGTGTCGGCGTGTGGGCTGCCGGTGCTGCCGGTGCCGTTGTTACCGGCGTCGCCGGTACTGCTGCCGGTGCCGAAGTGTGGGTTGCCGGCGCTCCGGCCTCCTGTGCTGACAAGGACGCAGCGCACAAAAGCGCCGCGTACATTACAAAAACTTTCTTCATCGTATAAACTCGCTCCCGCCTCAATTCAAATAATAACTGAAATTAAACCGCGTATTTTAGAGTAATATACATTAAATACGACTGTCAATAGTATTTTTTTTTGTTTTTATATATTATTTTTGATTTTTTAAGAAAAAAAATTTGCTATTTATCCGCAATCAATATAAATTATATATTGGACGTATTTTTTCCGCCGGCCAGCGCCGGGGGAAACCGTTTATTGTAACGTTTATGCTGAACGCCTGTTATGGCGTTCAACGGGAGATTATACATGGGAATGACTAAGAAGTTATTTTTGGCGCGCGACATTGCGGCTTTTGTCTGTATCTTTGGGCTCGGCGTGCTTGCTTACGGGCAGAGCTCCGACGACCTCTTCGGCGACGGCGCGCCGCCCGCGCAGCAGAGCGGCGGCGGTTTTGACGACGCGTCCATAAACGACCTGTTCGGGACGTTCGAGGCGCAGCCGGACAAAAAGGAGGAATCCGCGCCCGCGCGGGTGCTGCCCCCGTTCCACGGCAACTACAAGCTCCTCATAGGCCGCCCGATCTACGCCGTCTACGAGGCGGAGACCAAGACCAAGTGGATATCCGCAATGTCCGAAATCTACACCAACTACAAGGCCGCCTCTTTCCCGCGCACGTACGCGTTCACGGTGGAGCAGGTCGACGGCGTGCTGCCCGGCTCGCGCGACTATGCCAAGCGGTTCAACAAACAGCACTTCATAGACGCCGCCAAAAAACTCGGCGCGACGCACCTACTCTATCAGGAGTACCAGCCGCACAAAAACGGCAAGGAGGCGCGCTTCGTCATGGAACTGTACTGGATACAGGAGGGCGCGACCGTTATCAGGGCCTCTCAGGACATCGTCTTCTCGGCGTTCGAGAAGGGGCTTGACATCTGTCTCGAAAAGGTCGCTAACGCTATGGACCCCGCCGCGAAAAAGACCACCGCGTTCGGAAACTCCGTCCTCGGCAAGGACATAAAAAACATTGAGGCTTTCGGCAATATTTTGGCGAGCGAGGGCTCGTTCACCGCTGAGCGCGCGGCGGCGACATATACAGCCGCCGAAAAATTATTTAAAAAGAACGGTTCGCTTTTAGGCGTCCAGTACGCGGGCGCGCTCTTGGCGGGACGCGCGCAGAAATACTCGACGGCGGTCTCGCACATTCAAACGGTCATAGGCAAATCGGGCGATTACCCCGCGCTTCAACTCTATTTAGCCGAGTACATGCGCGGGGAGGAACGCTACTCCGAAGCTGCGAAGGCGGCGGAAACAGCCGCGAGAAACCCCGCCCTCAAAGTCCCCGCCGCGATGGAAATGGCCATGATACAGCAGGCGCAGGGCAACATCGACCAGGCGCGCAACGAGTATAACTCCATCATGCAGGACGGCGACGCCGACGGCAGGCTCCTGTTCCGCCTGGCTCTCCTCAGCATTCAGTCCAACAGGCTGGACGAATCCGAAGAATACCTCCGCAGGGCCGAAGGGAGCGGATTCAACCTCGACGAAAGCGAATACTACGAACTCGGAGTCGCGTACTCCAAAAATCCGGGCTACGAGGCGCAGGCCATCGACTACCTGAAGCGCAGCATGGGCGTCAAGCAGAGCAGCGAAACCGCCTGGGCGGCTATAGCCGACGTCTACAACCGCATGGGAAACAACGAACTCGAAGCCGAAACATACGTAAACCTCTTCAAAATCAACCCAACCGCCAACAGCGGGAAACTCAAAACAGCGGGCGAAATATACGAACGTATGGGGAATGTCGAAAAAGCCAAAGACGCCTACGCCCTCTTTATAGACAGGCGTTTCTTCGACCAGAACGTGGCCATGAGCCTGGCGCGCATATACTTTAATGAAAAGAACTGCAAAAAGCTGCCCGACGTGCTCAAAGGGTTGGACACCATACCCGAAGCCGCCGAAATGCTCGCGGGTTGCAACTACAAAGTGAGGAAAATAGACGCCTCCCAAACAGTAAAAACCAAAAAACTCTCGCCGCTCATGCTGACAGTGCGCATATCCGGCGGAGCGCTGGCGGTAGGCGGGTTGGGGGCCGGACTTTTGATTAACGGGGTTGTCATTCCGGGTCAGTTGGAACAGTACAGGGACTTGAACGTGACTAACACTCCCGATTTGGCCGACACGAGAAGGAGCGAGATTGAAACCAACCAAACTCTGGGCGCGGTATGTTACGTTTTGGCGGGAGTGGGGCTTAGTATGGTAGCCGTGACGTTCTTTTTCTAAAAAAACGTTTTTTTTTGAATTTTATTGTACATTGCGCGTTTTAGAGTGTAGATTGTATATTATATAATGAAGGGCGGCAGAACCGCCCGCTGTATTTATTATATAAGGTGTATATCGTAGGGGCGGCAATCTGCCGCCCGCTATATTATTATGTTATTAATGTTTGAACCCAAATAAGGGAGGTATGATATGAAACGTTTATTGTTATTGGCCGGAGCCGGAGCGCTCTGTACGCTGGCGCTGTTCGCGATTTACTGCGCGGACGTCAAGTTTGACAACCCGCTTGACGAGAAGGCGTACAAGGATGGGGACATCGAACAGGATTACAGGTGGCTTTGGGGATTTGAGGAATCCGATTGCGCGGGATTGGATGGGATTCCTTCAAGTGCTTCATGCGTAGATTTTATACGGAAATGCTACTTTGGTAATTGTGGCATAGACGACAACACTAAAAGTAAGTGGAAAGCGACGCTTGGCGGCTGCGTCGGCGACACGCTTTGGATAGTAAGGGAAGGCCCCCAATCCGTTACATTGTATTATGACGGCGCAAACTACGACAGACATCCCATCCCTGACAGCACGACCGCAGGTTTCCAAAAATGGATGGCAAACAACAAACAATATTACGGCGTTGTATCTTCCAATGTCACGGATATCGATGTCATGCTTACCACGCAGGGGACGCCTGAGACGGAAATAAAAGATTACGGTACAATGCCGCCTTTGGGGGAGGGGGGGAGTGACAAGATTTATATCATACTCTACAGGGCTAAAAAACTGAAGTGCGGGAGTACGACTGAATGGCTGGTACCACGTTTTGCAGATAGACATGTTACTATCAAAAAGTACACAAAGGATGATAACGTTTTGCCGTCGATTGCGTTTAATTGCCCAACAGAGTATACGGTTAAACTGGGTGAGACGAAGACGTTCAATGACGTCGGTTGCGCTTCCCCCGGCGGCGGCGCGGTGCTTACCCGTACTCCTGGTACGCTCGGCGTTCCGCTGGACATCTCGCGGCCCGACAATTATACCCTTACTTACGAGGCCTGCAAAAACCTTATCGTGGGCGGTATCTCCAAAGACACATGCGTTACGAGAACCGAGATTATAAAGGTAACGGAGCAGAAACCCGATAACCTGCCGAAGCCGGTTATCGTTCTTAACAACTACACGTACACCTTATCTGACGGGACGTTTTCGTCGCCTGACGGGGTTCTGTTGAACAACGCCCCATACGTGGAAATGGGTGTCGACCGCGCGTTCTATCTGAATGCCGCAGGCGCGGAGGTTCCCATAGACAAGAGCCGTGTTACCATACCAAACCCGCCGAGAATCGGGTCAGATTACGCTACCGGGGATGGAACCAGTATCACATATATTCTTGAGGCGTCCCCTGCCGGCGAATATGACAGGACGACGGTAACCCGAATGGTTTATCGGATAGAGTCTTCCTGTTATACATCGGGTACTCCGACTTTTACGTTCCGCACGTTGACCGGCGGCGCGATAAGCGGTACGGATAATAGCCTGACGATTAGGTCGGCGGAGCCGTGGAGCGATCCCAAAAGGTCTATACGCATGGGAGGGGAGGTAAACGCATATGATGATGTTGGTGGTGGTGTTGATACTTTGGGTAATGTCGTTTTGTATAAACTTGGCGTGGACGTCGGTGGGTCGAACCTGAACCTGTACAATCCGAAGCCCAACACATATAAGGTAACTTATGTAGCGGTGAGCCCGTGTCCCGTCGCCGGCGGGTTCAGATTTTTCAGGTCGGCGGAGAGAACTATTACAGTAAGTCCGTAGGGAACGAATTTGGGGCGGCTGATAGCGGCTGCCCCGTAAAATTATTATATTATATGGAAGAGGCGGTATGCGCGGTCGTAAATTGGCAATGTTGGCGTTGGCGGCGGGCGTTTCGTTATTCGCGGCCATGCCGCCGTGTTTTGGCCAGGGGAAGAGCCCTGCCCTGACGCGGCCTATCGTGATAGACCCGTCCGTAGCCGTGCTTGACAAGGCTCACGCGGTTAAGGCCGTTGACGGGCGGAAGTTTTTTGTGGCGGACGTGACCGGCGGCGGGGCGGACGGCGATTCGGCTGTCGGGTACACGCGCACGGGACGCAAGACGGTTTCCCCGATAATGTGCGACCCTGGGGCGGCTGAGGCGGTGCGGCTGACGGTTTCGAACGCGCTTTCGGCGCAGGGGCTTCTGGCGGGTAGCGAGAAGGACGCGTCTTTTGTGATAGACGTGGCGGCGGACTTGAAATTGACGGAGGAGACTAAGAAGGTTCACCAGTCGATAAGCGCGGTATTGAAGGTTGAAGTCGCGGTATGGGACGTGGGCGACCCAAGCCGCGTGAAGAAGTTCAGGATGGAGGCCGTGGGGGAGCGCAAGACTTTGGACACGACCAAACAGGCGGAACTTGCGGCGCGCGAGGCGGTGCGCACGGCTGTGGGGGAGATATTAAAAAGTCTTGATTCTTTATAAAAAAAATTTGCATTGTTGTGTGGACTGTATTAAATTATATTATATTTACGTACGGTGCGCCTGATTTGGGCGCGTTTCAGGGGAGAGGGATGTTGCGGGAATCGGTAAAAATATGCGTTTTTATATTGTCCGGCGCGCTTTTGTTTTCGGCGTTTTCGGATGGGCGGGTTATTGTGGTGCCGTCCGCGGAGGCCAAGACCATCGCCAGGGCTATGGCGGCGTCCCGGCCCGGCGATACGGTTAAGGTTATGGACGGGGTATACAGGGGGGCTGTTCTTGTCGCGCCGGGTATCGTTTTTATGGCGGACAAGCAGTTCAGGGCGGTTCTTGACGGGAAGGGGCGCAATACCGTCGTGACTATGGCCACCGGCGCGGTTATCAGCGGTTTTGAGATACGCAACGGCACGATAGGGGTGTTTTCATCAGCGGGGCAGGCGGTTGTCAGGCAGTGCAGGATTACGAACCAGATTCAGAGCGGCATTATGTGCGTGGGGGTGCTGCCGAGGATTGAGGACAATTTTATAGTGTTTAACAAGGGTTCGGGGATTCAGGGTTGGGACGTGCGGACGACGAGCGGCTCCATAAACCACAACACCATAGCGTTCAACAGCAACCACGGAGTGGCGCTCGGCGGCAATACGTCCATTACCGTCGAGAACAACATCATAGCGTTTAACGACCAGTTCGGGGTAAAGCCGGGCGACGAGGCGGTTCGGGTGGAATTGACGAACAACAATTTCTACCAAAACGCCAAAATATCGAATACTCTTCCGACGGAAAATATTTCCACCGACCCGCTGTTTACCGACGCGAAGCGGTTCAACTTCAACCTGTTGAGTGAATCGCGCTGTATCGGCATGGGGACGGATAACCAGAACCTGGGGTCGAGGATTTTACATTGAATACAAATTTTAAACCATACATGGGAGTTTTTTAATGAATATCAGAAACGGTATCGCAGTTGCGTTTACGTGTGTGGCGGGCTTGCTCACGGCGGCGTCCGCTCAAGACGATGACGGGTCGTTTTTTGACTCGTTTTCAGGACAGGACTCTGACGCGCAGGAATCGTCGTACAATGCGCCTTCCGCCGCGCCGCCCGCGTCTTCTTCCTTCCGCAGCAGCGGCAACACGCTCTCGGTTCCCGGCGACGCCAGAACCATCTCGGAAGCGATGATAACGGCCCGTATGGGGGATACTGTCTATGTCGGCCCCGGCGTCTACAAGGAGCGCGTAATTATGGCTCCGGGAGTCGCCCTCGTAGCCCGCGGCGGTCTCTTCGCGGCCAAAATCGACGGCATGGGCAGGGGCACCGTGGTGACCATGTCCAAGAACTGCATAATCTCCGGGTTCGAGGTGACAAACGGCACCATCGGCATCTTTTCAAGCGACCTGGGGAACGAAATCAGCTCGTGCCGCATAGTCAAAAACTGGATGACGGGCATCATCACGGTGCGCCACCTCCCTAAGATTCAGGACAACATCATAGCGTTCAACCGCGCGTCCGGGATTCAGGGCTGGGACGTGCGCTCGACCTCGTCTACGGTGAACCACAACTCCATCGCCTACAACGGCAACCACGGCATAGCGATAGGCGGTGTGTCCGAGTTCATCATCGAAAACAACATCATCGCCTTCAACGAGAGGTTCGGCCTGAAAATTCTGGAGGCCCCCGAAAAAATACAGGTTTCGAGCAACAACTTTTTCAAAAACCTGTACCAGCCGGGCAGACCCCTGCCGGAAAACAATTTCGCGTTCGACCCGGCGTTCATAGCGCCGCGCAAGGGCCTGAACTTCAAGCCCGACCCCGGACAGTGCTGTAAGGAAAAGGGTTCGGACGATGAAAATTTGGGAGCAAGATTAACGTACTGATATTGATAAAACCTATAAGGATAATGTAACATGATGACCTGTTTCTGCCGTAAATCTGTTAAGGCAAAGGTTCGGGCCGCGTTCTTCGCGGTCGGGCTTTTGAGCGCCGCCTCAAGCGTGTGGGCGGCGGGGCTTCCCGGCGAGTTCGTGCTGTCCGACCGCTGGCGCCACGTCTACTCCATGTACTCCGGCGTAACCAACCCGGCGTTCATAAACGAAGAGAACTACATGACGCTGCGTTATCTCATCGCCAGTACGATGCAGGAGTTCAATATGCACGAGGCGGGGTACACAATGCCGCTTGGGCTCTACGACGCCGTTGGAGTATCGTGGATGATGCAGTGGGTGAACCCTTATGCCGCGATGGACGGTGGAGGCAACCCAACCGGTTCAAATGTTTATGACGCGACCCAGTTTATCGCTTTCTCCTACGCCCGCAACGTATGGAACCGCCTGACCGTAGGCGGCAACCTCGACATCATAGCCCAGAACATCCCACCCATGCCCAGTGAGGGCATACAGGCCGGGCTTAGGTTCGGGGTCGGGGTAGACGTCGGCCTGACGTGGAAACTCCTGCGCCACCCAATGCTCGGAAACCACATAATCGGCATGTCTACGAACAACATAATTAATGTAATAGACCCCGCCCAAACCGAAGAAAGATACTCCGCGGCGCTGCGGTTTTCGCTGCTGTCGGATTTCTGGGAAAGGCGGATTTATTACGGGGCGGACTTTACCACGAAAGATATTATGTCCGCCGATTGGGACTGGGACTTGACGAACCCGAAAGCCAGAGAAGCTGACTGGGAATTTACCCAAAAGCTCGGTTTCAACATCCTGCGCATATTCAAGCTCTACCTTTTGGGCGGTTTCAACCCGAACGGTTTCGACCACTACGGCTTCGCGTTCGGCGCGAACATGCCCGGCTTCTTCAATGGCCGCGACATAGAGGGCTTGATGCAGTACGTATCGATAGCGGAAGGCGACGGGGCCGCCCACCTCACGTTCTACGCCCGCACGGAAATAGGCAAGCACAGGGAGGAGATATACGCCCGCAAAATGGCGCGGCGCGGTACGCTCGGCCCCAACAACCTCTACAACCAGGCGCTCGAACTCTTCCACAAGGGCGAGTGCTTCAGGGCGTTTTGGATATTTTCCCAAATCGCTGTGGAATACCCGGACTTTTTCAAGAACGACATGGTCAGCTACTATCAGGCGGCCTGCGAGGAGTGCATGGACATGCGCCAAAGCGCGGTGTCGGCGTTCAGGCGCACGAAGGACGACCACTCGCGCAGCGTGGCGGTGCCTATGGCCGACCTCGGCCTGATGCGCATATTCTACAGGGGCGGCGACTACTCGGCTGTGGAGAACCAGTTCGAGGAACTCAACGGTTTGGGCGTACCCGACTCCATAAAGTACCACGCCTACTATATTATGGGCCAGACGGCGATACAGCGCGGGGATTACGCGAGGGCGCGCCAGCTTTTCACGACGATACCGGAAAACCACCCCGACTACGTGTTCGCCTACCATTCGGCGGCTGTGGCCAACATGCTGAACGACAACATTCAGGGCGCGATTGCCGACCTTGAATTCGTGATTCAGATAAAGCCGCAGAACAAGGCGCAGGAGGAGGCGATAAACCGCTCGTTCGTCTTCCTCGGCTACCTCTACTACGAAGACTTGGCCACGGAGGGCGCGCTCGCGAGGGCGGTCACGGCGCTAAGGCGGGTGCCGAAAACGAGTTACTACTATCAGGACGCGCTGTTGGGTTTGGGATGGACGGCCCTGAAAGCGCGCCAGTGGAGCGACTGCCTGTCCGCCGGCTCGGAACTCGCGAAAACCGCGACCGACCCGGTTTTGCAGAGCGAGGGCAACCTGATTCAAGCCTACGCCTACGCCATGCAGAAGAACTATGCCCAGGCGGTCAGCCTGCTTGACGCGACGACAAAAGTACTCAATTCGTATACTCCCCCCAGCGAGTCGGAACTCGGCCAGCGCAGGGCCGAATACAACGATTCGAGGAGCGAGTACGAGCAGATGGGCTTCAAGATTGACGAACTCGGCCAGGCGCGCCAGTCGTCGGTCGTGCAGACTTCCATTGACAGCCTGCAAAACCCGCAGGCAAAACTGAAGTCAAATATCGACCAGCACCTCAAGTTTGAGGACGAGTACAAGCGCGGCAATTTCTTCGCCCGCACGCTTGAGCAGGTCAAGGAAGACGTCGACTACGCGCTCGCGAGGTTCACAAGGTACGCGGGTTCGCGCGGCGTGCAGAAGCAGCTCGACAAGGGCGGCAAGACCGACGCCATCGACGACGAACTCGAACGCCTGAAGAAAGAGCTTGAACAGGCGAAATAGAATTTTAAGATAACAATGACCTGAAGGGCGGATTAATATCCGCCCTTTTTTATGCGGCAACTATGGACGCAGACAAACTTATCGGCAGAGATTTCGCGGGCGTTACCCTGCTCAGCGTTCACGGGCGCGGGCATTCGGGGGTGGTTTTCGTCGGGTTCCAGAAGTCCCTGAAGCGCAAGGTCGCCGTCAAACTGGTTTCAAAAGCCAACCTCTCCGCGCGGAGTTTCATGGACGAGGCGGAGGTCGTGGCCGTGCTGAACCACCCCAACATTGTCACGGTGTTCGACGTGGGGCAGGACGACGAGTACCTGTTCATCACCATGCAGCTTATCGACGGCACAAGTTTGCAGTCGGCGATAGAGCTCAGCGCCAAAAACCCCATCCCGTCAAAACGCCGCCTGCCGGTAACGAAGGTTCTGCGGGTAATGGCAAGCGTACTCGGCGCGCTTGAATACGCCCACAGGCAGGGCGTCGTCCATCAGGACGTCAAGCCGGGCAACATATTGATTGAATCGCAAAGCTACAGGCCGTTTCTGGTGGATTTCGGGATAGCCCGGACGGAACTGACGGAAGATGAGTCCAAATACGTCCACGGAACCCCTATCTACATGGCGCCCGAACAGGCGAAGGGCGGCGTGACCGACGGCAGGGCCGACATTTACGCGACCGGCGTGACGATGTGGGAAGCGCTCTCCGGCAATCTCCCCGCCCCCGTCCTGCCGGCGGTCAAATTGGTAGCCATGAAAGCGCGCAATCCCGAAGACTTCTTCCGGTCTGCCCCGTCAGCGGACAACCCGCACATAGACGCCGAACTGGAATACATTATACAAAAAGCGATCGCCGCCGACAGGGATTCCAGGTACGAGGATTGCGGCCTGTTTCGGGACGCGCTGGCAAGATACGCGGAACGCAAATTTCATGAGCGGTTTTGAATTTTTAGTTTTGCAACGACACGTGACATATCCTCCCCCCCACCCCCTCACCACCCTCGCACCCCTGACGGCGGTTCCACTACGTTTACGTATTTCGTGTCTTCTACCATTTCTATCAGGTAGAGGCCGTTTTCTAAGGCTAATTTGCGGGCGGTTTTATCAATTTGCAGGCCGGCCATCGCGCCGTAGAGCGCCTTGCCTTTTAACCCGGTTACATCCTCGTGCTTGCGTAGGGTTTCTAACTGGGCCAAGTGCATCGTCACGTCACCATCCCTCATGTGTGTTTTTACCTCCACGGCCATAGCTTCCGTGGGATTCTCAAGGAACAGGTCTACTTCAGCATAGTCCCGTTTTTTTCTTCTCCCATGCACGTAGAATTTCTCGTTCGGGCATACACGCGTGAAATCATGCCCGTGGGCTTCCATGACCAAGCGGAGACCGGGGACTAAAATCATTTCTGTTATGTCTCCGATACGGTTTCGGAATTCTCCGCCCAAGTCTTTAAGTTTTTCAGTCGCCGCCGCTATGCGGGCGTCCGACGCCGCAATCTTCGCGTCCGTCTCTCGACGGCTTTCCGCAATTTTAGCGTCAGACGCCGCTATTTTCGCTTCGTAGTCCCTCCGGCTTTCAGCGATACTCCGCTTCATTTCCTCGGTCGACGCCGCATCCCGGCGGGCCAAATCGCTCATGGCCAGAGCCAAATCCTCCATTGCCTTTTCTAAACTCGTCATTTTTACCTACACCTCCCACCTATAAAAATACCACAATTCCTCGCGAAAATCAAGTTTTTTTTCTGCAAAAACAGCCCCGCACCCCTATCGGATGCCGGGCATATTTACGAGATTTCTCTCCCTCACCCTCACCACACGTGGCAGCGCGGGGGTTTTTCCGTTTTCAGTACTTTTTCGTCTTCCAGTAATTCCAGCACGTACAGGCCGCTTTTCAGGGCTAATTTGCGGGCGTGGTCATCAATAAATACCCCCACAACCGCGCCGGAGAGTTTTTTTCCTTCCAAAGTCGTCATTTTCTCGTATTTCCGCAGTTTTTTTAACTGGTCTAAATGGGCGTTTACGTCTTCTACCGACAGGCTTGTTTTTACTTCAACCGCCATCGCCTCGTCGCCGTTGCTGAGGAACAGGTCTACCTCCGCAATCAGTTGTTTGAAGTCTCTTACGACTGCTTTAAACTTCCTGTTTGCGTAGGCACGCGAGAATTTATGGCCGGCAGCTTCCATTTCCTTGCGGACTCCGGGAATGACCAGGAGTTCCGACAAACCGCCCAACCTGTGGCCTATTCCCCCGACGTCGTCAGCCAAGCGGTCGATGGATCTTTTCGCTTCCGCCGTGAAACGTTTCAACGCGGCGTCCATTCTCGCCTCCGACTCCGCCACGTGAGCCTTATACTTCTCGTCGTTGTCCGCGAGAGCCTTCTCCAGCCGAGCGTTCGAAGCCGCTATCGTAGCGTCAGATTCCGCGATACTCCGCGCCATTTCTTTGAGCGCGTCTTTCACGTCGTCGTCAAGACCAACCTTAAACACCACATGATTCATAATACTTCTCCTTAAATTCGAACATCATAAATATACTTTATTCACTCCTCAAAAAAACAAACAAAAATTCGCAAAACCCCCAAAAAACCCAATAACAAAACAAAAAAAGCCCCGCACCCCTGTTCGGAGGGCCGGGCTTTCTTATCAAGGACAAGACTCAGGGAGTCGTCCTATTAACTTATTGATTCACAGCATAGATGTAAATTGAGTTCCGAATCGTTTTGTTCGGGAAAGTGCCCGACACGTCAACGAAGCGGCTACCCGCAGTACTCTCTATACCAGTGATATTGACGACTAAACTCTCATCAGAGNCCCAAGNAACGTNCAAAGGCTGCGTACCATCGGTCACAGGGTCGGAGTCGTACGCGACGTGAAGGAAAGTAAATGTCACAGTGTTCTGGTCAGCCCCAGTCTCCTCAGCTGGGTCGATACGCAACCTCACGACTTTAGCCAAATCAGCGTTTTCCGCAGAAGAAATCGCGAACGAAGCTGAAGTCTTCAGCGGTTGGTTGAACTTAACAGGGAAGCTAGTAATCACCTGTTGGGCCGTCACACCCGTAGCTACAGCCGTAGTAATTGCTGCCTTTACAGTAGTCGAGAGCTCGAACGCTCCCAGAGACGCCTGCGCCCCGGTTGCCTCGATCATGGAAGGGGAACCCGCAGTTGACCTCGAACCGTCGAACGTGAAAGCGGGAGACACGAAGACAGACTTCTGTCCTCCGACCGACACGTCACCTTCGAAAGGAGTGATAACGATCTCGTACCGTCCGTTTTTGATCCCGTTAGCGCCGGGAATAGGCAACGCGTAAGAAATTGTATCAGTCTTTGAGTAAGGAGTTGATTTTTGTAACCCAAGTCCATCAATAATCCAGACCTTTTCGGGACTTGCTCCATCGCCTTCACCCCCGTTCGCGTAAGCATTCGCGATGTCGGCGTAAGTAACGGTCTTAACAATAGAAGCCGGACCACCGACTTGATCGTAGAACCAAATGTTGTATCCACGCGTGGTGATCCCATTACCAGGGAGACCGATAAGAGACCCCTCAAGACCAAGAACTTGCCATGCTATTTTGATAGTCCCCGCCTTAGGCTCAGCGAGAGTCCCGTTGAAGGTGAGTACACTGTCGTAAACGAACCACTTAACGGTATCCGCCGCGCTCAGGGACCCAGTAGGCGTGTCGAAAGCGACGTACTTTGTGTAAGCCCCGCTCAACTGTTTCCCAGTCTTAGAAAGCAGGCTCGTGCTAAACTTCACTAGGAGGGTCGCCGTTTCAGTAGGATTCATAGTCCCAGGGACATTTACCGCGGAACCAAGAATATTCCACTCGTAAGTCGAGTAAGGTTTAACAACGACCGCCGAGCCCCCGTCAGCGAAAGACACCGTGTACGGTTGAGGGGGGTCTAAGACAAGAGAGTTTCTCGTCCACTGTGACTCGTCGATAGGCTCAGTGAACAAAATTTTAACAGAGTCAGTTTTCTTCTCGAGGTAGGTAGTTTTTGATGCCTCAACCAATTCGAACGAACCACCCTCTTCCCGTGTCACATAAAACACAGCGTCTTCTTTGTCGTTTTCGTCAGAAAACAAGTCTTCGATCACGATCGCGTTCAAACCCCCAACCCAAGCGTAACCAGGGGTAATGGTTATCTTGTTAGCCTCGTATTTAATGAGAGGAACTTCGTCCACCAGAGCCGCAGCGGTCTTAGCTTCGTCGACGTCAACGTATTTCGTCGAACCACCTTTACGCGCAATCTTGATCTTTGTCGTCAAGTTCGGCTCAATCGACTTCGTGTAAGTCAGAACGACCGAACCCAGCAGGTTCGTCGCTTCGAGCGTAGTGTCAGTTGTGAGCAGAACGAACGGGTCAACAAGCTGTTTTCCCCAACCGATAGTCGTCCACCCTGATTTTGTGGGTGCAACGAACGAGCTCCCGTCCTCAGCCACGAGCGAACCTATAGAAGCCGGGGTCAAAGTTAAACCAGCAGGGTTGTTCCACTTTTCCTGTGGGGGAGACAACGTCAACACGTTCCCCGCGATAGTGGCTTTGTGGCCGACGTTCAGGAAAGAAGTAGCCGTAAGTTTAGTGGTGTCAATGTTTTTGCTGAAGTCAAGGACTATGGCTTCAGAGCTATCCGTCAACCAGATTTTTCCGTCGTTAGCCAAATTCGTAATAACGAAACCTTCACGGTCAGCATCCTGAACTGCAACGAGACCTTCCCAACGACCCTCAGCCGCGTTATTAACGGCCAAAAGCGCGCCGGACTTCGAGCGCAAATTCGTCAGTCTAACCTCGATTGTACCACCCGCAGTTTTCCACGGCACAGCCGGAGTCAGTTTGATACTCGTTGTGCTATACTCAAGAGTTCTTAGAGCAACGCCACCGGCGTAAATCAGAGAAGTAGACGCGCCCAAGTTTTCAGGCTCAACGTTGAAAGTAACCTCGATAGGATTCGAACCCGTCACGAACGGAGAGATGCTGATAACCGTGAGCTGGTCAACAATGTCGGTGCTAACTTTTACAGGAGCGGTGCTTGTCGCGCCGGACAGGAGGTCAGGGCCGTTTTTGTTGAAAAGCACGTTGTCAGCAAATTCCACGCCTCCCGCAGTAAAGCCAAGCGCGGTCAGTTTGTAGTAAATGCCGGGAACGGAAGGAATACCGGTTAATGTATATTTCCCATTGACAACCTCAGCCTCATGAACGCGTTGTTCAATCTTAATATCTTCGTCATTGAGAACGTCAGTTGTTCTGTTGACACCGACTTCGATACGAACTTTAGCGCCGTTAGCAAACCCACTGGAACCGTCAGCTTTCTGATAGCGGAGGGTACCGGTCAGAGTCGCGTCAAGCTTGTACAGAACCGCAGGGATGTTCACGACTTTACCGGTGTTACCCGTAACCTCGTCCTGAAGTATCTTCGCAGTGTAGTAAGCTGTGGCGTAACCGGACTTTTCTACGCGGATTTCATAGGAACCTTCAGTCAAATTCGTAAAGTTCACCGAACCGTTAGCACCAAGCAACTGCGGACGGGTACCCGCGTCAATCAGCGTTACATACACGCTGTCGGACGCTGAAGTAAACGCCTTGTCGCCTGCGCCGTTACGAACGTGGACGTTAATCGTTCCCTTCAAGTCGCTGCCGCGGGCCGCTTTTTCCGCCCTCGATAATATTATCTCCGCAGGACATCAGCAGCGTAAATATGCTCGCTGCCGCCAACAGGATATATGGTTTCAAGCCCACACCCCTCCTACCCACTACACCAACACTGCCGCTTCTGTTCATTGTACTGCTCCCCTCCTTAAAAGGTTTGAATAAATGTTTATTAATAGAACTTAAATAACTTCCCTTACTCATACTGCCCTCCTTGTTACTATATTAAAATGGATAAGCTGTCACTCCCGCCTGGAACGTCCAGGGGTAGCCGCCCGTGCCTTTGCCGCTAACAACGGCGTCGATATAAAACCTGACGCCGACCAAAATTCCGTCCAGGTCTGCCCCCAGCCCGACCGCGGGCCCAAAACTAACCGGGTTAAGCTGTGGGAAATCCAACTCATCGCCGCCGGCACCGCCTTTGGCGTTTTCCCTCTGGAACATGTGCACCCCCAACTGCGGGCCGACCTCAAAATACAGGTCGCCGTAACCGAATCTTACCAGAACCGGCAATTCAAGCGCGTGCAGCTGGACGCCGACTTCGTACCCTGCGCGCTGAATCCCCGTTTCCCGTGAATAAGTTGCCGCCCTTCCGTCAATCAGGGAGGCATACGCGCTGTAGAACGTATATTGAAGCCCCGTTCCGATAGCGTATGGAATCCCCAGGTCGACGACCCCGGAGAGGTCGACGTCAACAGCAACGCCTGCGCTCCCGGANACCAGCGGGCCGGGTTTGAGCGCGACGCGGAAACCGTTGTCGGTGACCCATCCCTGGCTGTAGTGGTTGGTCAGGGGTTTGTGGCCGGCGAAACCGCTGATGCCTGCCGCCGTCCTGAACCCGTAACGCAGTTCGATGTCGCCTCCGCCGGAGCTTCTCTGCACAGTGCGCTTTTCGGGCGCTTGGCGAGTCGGCTTGACTTTCTCTTCCGGTTCGGGAGCGGACTCTGCCACAGGAGTGGGTACGGCTTCAGACTCCTCTGACAGTTGTGCTCCATCATCGGCAGGCGTGTCGGCAGCCTGTTCGACTGATGGGATTGGCCCGGTTTCTGTCTCGCCTTCCTGCGCGAACGCCGCACTGAAGACGAGGCCCAGACACAGGACCGACGCGCGGATTGCGCACTTCTTTAAAGGACTTCTCATCTTTCTACAACCCCCTGTTCGTTGCATATCCTGAGGATACGGTTTAATTTACAGTTTATTGCTTTTTTATCACGAAAAAGAAAAAAATAATTAATGTGCGAATCCGTGTCAAATTTTTTTTTCATTTTTTTAAAAAAAATTTTTCACCGCAATTAATACCCTACTTTCTTACTTCTTTACTGCCTTTCCGCTTCGGGCTGNGCCTGCTGCGGCCTGCCCTTGGTAACGTTTTAANTTAAAGTTTATTGCGCCNGAAAAATCAAGCAATGTACATAAAATAATTATTGCGCAACACCGTGTCAAATTTTTTTTTTAAAAAAATAAAAAAAAAAACGCCTATATCTATATTATAATCTGACAACGAAACCCTGTACGATTTAAGCCAAAAAATATTGTTATTCAAAAATAACGAAAAGAAAAATAATTCATGCGCAACATCGTGTCAAATTTTTTTTGAAAAAAAATAAAAAAAATTTTTGTGGTAGGATTTGGGTAGGATTTGTGGGTTGATTTT
>JGI24698J34947_10000554_pt1 | contig 17755 bp, 14 predicted proteins | sample TergutMp193P3_FD_34947 | JGI IMG/M metagenome (IMG submission 34947) | reverse complement strand
ATCAACGATTTTGACCTCAGCACAAATTACGAGATACTCATCGACGGCTGCCTCCAGGCCGGCGTCGCCATTGACACCATAGGCCTCCAGACCCATCAGCACCAGGGCTACAGGGGGCTTGCGTGGCTGGAGGAGATTCTTGAGCGCTATTCCCATTTCGGCCTTCCCCTGCACTTTACCGAGAACACGATTGTTTCAGGCCACCTCATGCCGGCCCACATCGTGGACCTCAACGATTACAAGATCCCCGAATGGCCAAGCACCCCCGAGGGGGAGGAACGCCAGGCCCTCGAACTGGTTGAGATGTACGAGACCCTCTTCGCCCACCCGGCCGTGGAGGCGATCACCAACTGGGACGCCGTGGACGGCAGATGGCTCGGCGCACCCTCAGGGCTCCTCCGCAAGGACAACAGCCCCAAACCGGCTTACGAAGCGCTCATGGCCCTGGTCCGGGGCGAGTGGTGGACAACGGAAACCCTAAAGACAGATGAGCGGGGGGAACTCAGCTTCGAAGGTTTCAGGGGCGGCTACGAGGCCCTTGTTCGTGGGAAAGGAATTGCCTTTACGCTGGACAGGAAGCGGGAGCGTGTGGAGCTTCAGGTTTAGATTTTTTTCCCACGAACCACACGAACCAACACGAACACCCAGATTACTGAAAAAAATATGTTCTTGTGGTATACTTAAGCAGGTATTTTATGAGGTTAGTATGAGTAATGTATATGAACTTGAAATGTCGTGTGACAGGTATACGTATGCCGAGTATGAAGGATGGGACGAATCGTGCAGATGTGAGTTGATAGACGGCATGGTATACATGATGTCCGCCCCGTCAATTTGGCATCAGAGAGTTACGGGAACAATATATGCTGAACTGCGATCCGTGTTGAAAGGTAAATCATGTGAGCCTTTTGTGTCTCCTATTGATGTCAGGCTTTTTCCAAAGGATGACTGGTCAGATGTTGATGTAATACAGCCGGATGTCATTGTTGTTTGTGACGCGTCTAAAATGTCGGATGATAGGGCATGTAGAGGCGCTCCGGATATTGTATTTGAGGTATTATCAAAGACTACAAAGATACACGATTTACGGATAAAACGTGATCTATACAAGAACGCCGGTGTTAAAGAGTATTGGGTCATAAGCAGTAATCACGCTGTAAGGTGGCTATGGGCTGATGGCAGAGACGAGGAGCTAAGGTTTATGCGTGTCAATGGTGTGATTGAGATGCCAATAGAAACGCTGTCCGTTTCCATAGGTTTGGATGTTTAGCAAGTGGTTCTCCGTGTCCGTGGGCTTTTATAACAGGTTGTATTTATGATTTATGAACATATACTCAACGCGAATAGACGATTTGGCACGGACCCTGTTGATATAGCCCGTTCCGTATTCAACTGTGAGCCTGAAATAATCCAAAAGGATGTAATAATCGCACCGGAATGGAAACCGGATTTATTTGACGGTTATGTGGATAGCATTGATCAGGTTTTGGACGGCATTTATAAAATATGGAATTTATCAATTAATGAAAAAACAATAACTTACATAATTACAGGTATTGGCGCCCCAAATGTGTTAGAAGCAATACTGGCACTCGGTTGTACCCCGTGCGAAAACATTATTTTTATTGGGTCCGTCGGGGGCCTGGATGGGAAATTAAAAATTGGCGATATTATCATACCGGAATACTCAATTTGCGGCGATGGCTCATGCAGGTATTTGACAGATAAAAAATTAATTGTGAATGACTGTTTTGGGGAAAAATACTATCCCGATAAAGGGATTTATGAAAAAATTATCTCAAAGACGGAAAAAATAGCAAAAGAAAATAACGTTAATTGGCATATTGGAAAAAATTTTAGTATAGATACCGTGATAGCGCAATTCGCGCATATTGATGAAATACTGGGGATGGGGTGTAATTGCATAGAAATGGAAACTGCGGCGTTATTTAGATCAGCGGAAATATGCAAAATTAAAGCCTGTGCGATATTTAATGTATCCGATAATACAATACTCAAAAAATCCCTTTTGTCCGGAAGGTCAAAGGAAGAAATGGAATTCAGAAGATATGTGCGAAGAAATGTATTGACCAAAATAGTATTGGAAAGTTTTTGTAAAAGGAGTATAACATGGAAAAGATAGCCAGCTTTCAGGTAGATCACCTGCGGCTAAAACCAGGGCTTTATGTTTCCCGGAAGGATCGTTTTGGCACAACACCAATTACCACCTTTGATATGCGTTTCAAGGAACCCAATAAGGAACCTGTCATGGATCAGCCTGCCATCCATACTTTTGAGCATCTGGGTGCTACATTCCTGCGTTCACATAAGGAATGGGCAGAGAGGGTTGTGTACTTTGGCCCAATGGGCTGCCGCACAGGGTTTTATGTTATTCTTGAAGGCGATCTTGCACCGGAAGTTATCCTTCCCCTTGTCAAAGAAATGCTCGAATGGATAATCGCTTTCGAAGGCGCGATTCCAGGCGCGTCCGCCAAAGAGTGCGGCAATTGGCAGGAGCAAAACCTTGAAATGGCTAAATGGGAAGCCCGACGCTACGCCGCCCTTCTGGAAAAAGCCGGCAGGGAAAACTTTAACTATCCTGAGTAATCGCGAATGACTCAATATTTTCCTCCGTGCCTTTGAGCCTCTGTGAGAGAAATTTTATATATTCTTCAGTATCTCCTGGGCTGCCAGAACCAGGAACATGTAAAGCGATGAGCCGCCTCCCAATACGTATTCCACCTGTTGCCAGAGGTATGGGAACACGAGGAGTTCGGGGAAGTCGGGGCGTATAAGGGCAGTACCTGAAATTACCCCGCCGGGGATATAGGACCAGTCGGCGCGGTTGAGCCCGTAACCGACGGTCGCCGATTTCGCACCTATTCCCGACGCGAAGGAGCTGGTGTTCGAACCCGGATGACAGCCCAGGATGAAGATGAGCGCGTTGAAGATCATCCCCGGTTCGAAGATGTCAGGGTAGGCTTTGTGAAGGAAATAGTACTGGAAGCCCAGCCTTTGAATGTCCCAGCCCGCCCCCCATATGCGCGGGCGGTACGGTATCCCGTAAGGCGTCTCGGCGGAGAGGTCTGCGAACTGTTTCTTCAAGGCAGGTAATGCGCCGCGAATGGCTTTTGTGAAGGCGCTGTCGTTGATCACTTTTTCGGCGCGCGCCGTAAACCAGCCCACCTTCTCTATTTCCCCCGCGATAAATTCGGTTTTCGAGAGCAGGAAATCCTTATACTCATTTTCCCCGGTGGTCAGGAACAATTCCACCGCGGCGTGTATTTTTGCCGTTTTTTCGTGGCCGCTTCCTTCCCCTTCGGTAACTTCATAAAGCCCGCGGGCGGCTTCAAGCGCACTGGCGCCTAACGTGTCATTGAAGCCTCTCAGTACACGGGAAGCGGCGGCAAGGTGGGCGGCTGTCGTCAGTTCTCGCGGCGGGTTGTCCTCGGTAAACACCCAGCGGTCGTCTTCGTTTTCCCTGATGCCGTCGGTCATGGCAGCGCTGTCGCCTAACAGCACGTATTGCCGCAGGTCGTTTTCGATGATGCCACGGTAAAGCCGCCCAAGGCTGCGGTACGCGCCCACCACCGAGAGGATGCCGTGCTCAACCTGCTGCAAGATGTCGTTTTTGCCGTCGCCCTGGTGAATTTCGACTAACTGCTTTTCCTGGTCGATGGTGGTTGCGTCGTAATACACGTTAAAAGCCTCATACGCCAGGGCAAGGATATAGGCTTCACCGGACTGCGACTCCACGCGGAGGTCAAAGTCGCCCGCGTCGTGCCAGCCCCCGGCGTTAAGCCCCGGAACGGCATCGCCAGGCTTGTACTTGGTCAGCGTGGAAGAGCCCTGCCTGTAGCCGTCAAAGTGAATAAAATTCACCGGGGCCATCCTCGCGTCGTCGTCATGGCAGAGGCCGTGCCACACGCGGTATTTTTCGTTTACCCGCATATGGCACATCTGTACAGGAAGAAAATACTCCAGCACCGGCTGCCAGACGCCGCGATCGTAAACGTCAGCCGCTATCCGAAAAACAGACGACTGTGACGCGCCGTAGTGGACGCGGTAAAGGCCTTCTTCCCTTATATCCGTAAAATCGAATTTCAGGTAGTTGTAGCGCAGGAACTGCCCCCACTCCTCTCCGTCAGATGAAAACACCTGCCCAGCTCCTGTTTCCGTTATTCTGTATAGGGCTGGCTTTTCGCGCTTTGTTTCACGCCTGTCCAGCTCAATAATCGCCGTTTTCGCCTGATTGGGATGGTAGCCCACCTGCGAGGTCTGGACGACGGGCGCGTAGATCCAGTCCTCCACAACGTTAGGCGTTATAATCCATTGAATCGCGTTATTCGTCATTTCTGCCGGTGCTTCGCTTGAGACCACGAACCAGCCGTTATTGTGGTTCATGCGCCCGTCGTAGAGCTTCAGTTCCGCACCCCCGGTCTCAATTGTGAGCCTGTTGTAGGGGTCGTCGGGACGCGCCGTAAAACGCCTTCCGACCGCGTACGGCTCTGCGATGATGTCGTCGGCGATTATGGGGCTGTATCCCTTGCTGCCGCCTGAAAGATGGTTCAAATCGGCTTTCACTTCAGATTGACCAGAATTGCCGAAATCCCCGGTATGCGGGTAATTTGGCGGCAGCGACAGGAGGGGCCCGTTGGGCTGAGCCGGGAAGATGCCGTGTTTGTTATCCATTATCCACGGCTTCCCGAACAGCGCGCCCGGAAACAGTTCCATATTGAAACAGATCTTGCCGACGAACCTTTCGGGAATAGGGGTATCCAAATCCACGGTTACGACGATAGATTCTCCTTCACCCCTGACCGTAACCTTGTAATTGAATTTGAAATCCGGGTAGATCATCGGGTTGAAACCCTTTAAATGCCTGGAAGGATCCGGAAAACTCAAGGAGGTCTCGATAGTATTCGCCGCTTCGTCCAGTCTGCGCTCAACCTGTTTAGGTATAGGCTGCCATTGCCCCGGCGTCTGCTCAAAACGCATGTCGCCGTTGGTGGCAACGCGGTTGCCATGCATGATGACGCTCACGCCTGACTGGTGCCCTTCAGGATAAAAATCGTTAAACGCCATAACATCCACGCCCATGTTCTGAAAGTAGCCAGTTGAAGCGTTTAGCATGAATCCCCGCTCAGCCTCGGCAGAATAATCCATTGTTTTCCCCATGACCCTTACATTTTATCATGATATTATTACAATATGAAGTATTGGAGGTGTTGTGATGTCACGTTATAGTTTCAGCGTCGCCACGTACGTACACGCGGATTACCTGTACCATGCAGATTTGGATTCCATACGGTACGGGCTGGATTACTTCGGGCAGTACTGCCCGCTTGACAAGGCCTATCTGGAGACCCACCGCGGCCTTTACGATGTCCCAAAAGACAAGATGAAAGAAGTGAAGGCCCTCTTTACCGAGCGCGGCATAAAAGTGTCGGGGGGTATCACTTCCACGGTGAAGGTAGACGGGGTATATAAAAACATAATTTTCGACGTGTTCTGCTTCACCAACAAAAAATACCGCGAGGAGTATATGCGTATTGTCCGCGAGTGTGCGGAGCTTTTCGACGAGATCATCCTTGACGACTTCTTCTTTACAGCCTGCCGCTGCGAGGAGTGTATCGCGGCAAAAGGCGGCAAGTCCTGGGATCAATACCGGCTTGACTTGATGGAAGAAATGTCGAAGGAAATCGTGGCCCTTGCCAAAAGCGTCAACCCCAAATGCAATTTCATCATTAAATACCCGAATTGGTATGAGTCCTACCAGGCGAACGGTTACAACCCCGGAAAGCAGAAAGACATATTCGACATGGTCTATACCGGCACGGAGACACGCGACCCCAAATTTGCCCAGCAGCACCTTCAGCGCTACCTCAGCTACAGCCTGATGCGCCTGATGGAAAATATCGCGCCGGGGCGCAATGGCGGCGGCTGGATCGATCAGGGCGGCTCGTCAGGCAACATGAGCTACTGGCTCCAGCAAATGGAACTTACGCTTTTCTCAAAAGGCAGGGAGCTCATGCTGTTCAATTTCAGTTCCCTGTTTGACGCGCCGACTCTTCCGCCTTTGGGGCAGCAGCTCGCCCGCGTCGATAAAATCGTCAGGCAATTAGGCAGCCCAGTCGGCGCGGTGATGGTCGAGCCCTATGATGCCGACGGCGAAGACCAGCTTGTCAACTACATGGGTATGTGCGGTTTCGCCTTCGAGCCCAAACCCGAGTTCGACGCAAAGGCTTCATCAGTGTTCCTCACCGCAAGTTCCGCACACGATCCGGCTATGATCGACAAACTGAAAGCGTATGTCGCGGCCGGCGGCGTTGCACTTGTCACATCCGGCTTTATGCGCAAAACCTGCGACACCGGTTTCAGGGACATGACAAGCGCCCGCTTTACCGGCCGTTATGTGAAAGGCAAGGACTACTGGGTGGATTCGTATTACGGCAACCACAAGACCTTCCACTCCGGTTCCGAGCCAATCGGCATTGAGATGCTCGATCACAAGACAAACGCCTCATGGTGCGAAATTGCCCTTGTGTCGGGCGATTTCAGCGTCCCGCTTGTGCTGCATGATTTCTACGGCAAGGGCGACCTCTACATCCTCACGACGCCGGACAACTTCTCCGATCTCTACAGGCTGCCCAAAGGCGCGTTAGGCTTTATCGGGAAGGTACTCGCGGGGGATCGCCTGGTTTACCTGAATTGCGAGGCGAAGTACAGCCTGTTCTTGTACGACAACGACACATTCGGCGTGTATTCGTACCGGCCCCATATGGACGACCTTGAGATCGTTGTCCGCGGCGAAAAATTCAATGCCATTGAGGATATGGAAACCGGCGCGGTCTACGAAACGGAATACCCGCTGTTCCAGCCCAGCAAGCGCTTCGACTCTGCCAAGACACGGCCGGAACTGCCGGAACACCTTGTGCGTGTCCCGTTCCTCAACGGGCGGTACAGGTTCTTCCGCCTTGTCAACAAATAAAGGAGCATGGAAATGGGTAAACAGGAAAATCTCGAGTTGATTGAATTGTTTAAGCGGCTAAGGGTCACGGATGTCCGTGACGGTATGGACTGGATGGGTTACCATCACTACGGATCGGTTGATTACGGCATCCGCCCCCTTTTCCGGCCCGAGACGAGCATAATAGGCATCGCGAGGACGGCGCGTTATGTGCCATACGAGGGGCCGGTTCCTGCCCTTCCGCCTGAGGAATACACCAAGTGGGTAAAAATGTACTACACGGAGATTTGCTATGATCCCTGGACAAAAGATATAGAGGAAGGGGATTTTATCTGCCTTGATATCGCGAACCTTGACGTAGGGCTCCTGGGTTCCAACAATACCCTGAATTGCAAAAAACGCGGCGCTGTGGGGTTTATGACCAATGGCGGCGGGATTCGCGATACTGATGAATGCATTTTGCAGAAGATCAACGTCTGGTCAAAACACGTTTCCCAGCCCATGGACCAGGCGAGGATTCGCTTTATTGACAAGGACATCCCGATAGCGATAGGAGGGGTTGCGGTCTATCCCGGTGATGTTGTCGTGGCCGACGGCGACGGCGTTATTGTCGTTCCGAGGAAGGCCGCGAAGGACGTAGCCAAATATGCCTGGCAGGAAGCCAGTTCCGACAAAAAGGCCCGCAAGCAGCTCTACATTGATCTGGGGATGAAACTTGACGATACCGTTGAGTAGGGGAGGGAAGAAGGGGAGTAAGTGAGTAGGGGGAGGTCGTCCGGGGGTAACGCTGGGCGGCTTTTTTTAAGGTGACAGTCACCTTTTTAACAGGATTATGCTATTAAACGACCCTTACTCCCCTATTCCCTTACTCCCCTACTCCCTTTTCTTAAGCTACTTTGAACCGCGAGACTTCCTTTATTAGGGCGTCAATGCCTTCGCTGGTCTTACCGCTTATGTCGTTGACGTGGTTTACTGCCAGGTTGATCTGTTCTGCGCCGGAAGCCATCTCGTTCATGCCTGAGCTTATCTCCTGCGTCGTTTTTTCAAGGTTGTTGCTCTCCTGTATTACTTCCCTTGCGCCCTCAAGCATTTCATGGGAATCGTTCTTCACCTGCCTGGTTATTTCGTTTACCGTGCTGACGCCCTGAAGTACCTGCTTGCTGCCTGTTCCCTGTTCCTCCATCGCATTGCGGATGTTATCTTCCTGTTCCGCCACGACCTTGACGCTTGAGTCAATGGCTTCGAACTTCTGCAAGACGTTTTCGGTAGAGTGGGTGATCTTGTCGATTGATCCCTTTATCTTCTTTAAAACCGTACCTATGGTCTTGGACTGTTCGCTGGAGCTTTCCGCCAGCTTGCGAATTTCGTCCGCGACTACGGCAAAACCCTTGCCCGCCTCGCCCGCATGTGCCGCTTCAATCGCGGCGTTCATGCTCAGCAAATTTGTCTGGCTTGCAATGTTTGCCATTACCGAGTTTATCTTCAAAAGGCCCTCGGAATCATGGGCGATCTCACGGATGTCAGCCGCCACATCCTGTAACCCGGTACGCCCCACTTCGGCGGATTCTATCAGGACCTTTACATTGGCGGCGTTATTGACGAGGGTTGTGGTAACCGACTGGATGTTTGCAACCATTTCCTCGATGGAAGCCGATGCCTGGGAAATATTTGCATTCTGGTCTTCAACGTGCCCGTCCAGTTTGTTGATGTTGCCCGTGAGGTTCCCCATGGTCGCGTGAGTTTGGCTGACACTGGCGCTTTGGTTTATCACGCGGCCCTTGATGCTCTGGATTGTAGCGGTGATCTCGTTCACCCCGGCGGCCGTCTCGTTCATGTTTTTCGCGAGGTCCTGGCCTATTTCAGATAACGTTGACGCCTCATTCTTGATGTTAACGACAAGGTTTTTGATCTTGTCCAGTGTAAGGTTGAAGTAACATGAAAGTGCGCCAATCTCGTCTTTTGAATTGTTGGTTATCCGCCTGGTCAGGTCGCCTTCGCCTTCAGAAATATCCTTGAGGGTATTGGTTACGTTGACAATCGGCTTGACAACGCTTCGGGTAAAAAAGAATGTGACGATCGCGGCAGTCGCAAGCATGATCATCGCAAGTATAACAGTAAAGACCGTCATATTACGGACTGGCTTGTTAATTTCATTCATTGGAATGCCCAGGAGCAGGTTCCAGGTGGTGTTCATGCCGTTAACATGGATGGGAGCATAAATGAGGTACAGATCCGTTTTCATGATTTGAGAATACCTGGTTATGGTAACGGCTTTTCCGTTTTCACCGCCGTTCTTGATCGCCTGGACTACACGGCTATGCTGATCCCCCAGCAGCGTTTTTTCCGATTCGTTGTCTTTAATATTATCCTTTATACGCTTTTCGTCGTAATGTGCAATTATTACGCCGTCATTGGAATATGCCCCTGCCACTCCCTTGCCGTCGTACACTTGCTGGGTTAACTCATCCACAATTTCCTGCAGGGTGCTTACAAAGTTGACCCCTACCACCCCAACAACTTTGCCGACCGAGTTTTTGACAGGGTATTGGACGGAGATGATGGGGACATTCCCATGGCCAAATATGTCCCTCCAAACGGGGCTTTCAAGGTTTGGTTTTCCGTTTGCAGCCATGTTCGATAAATAACCCTGCCAGCCTTCGTACCCGGCCGGCATATGCTCGACATTGCCCGTCCTTCTGCGGGTATAGAAGGCCTGGTATTGGCCAAGCTCCGCGTCAAGGCCGTCAATGGTGTTGGGCAGCCATGCGGTAAAGATACCCATGATGAGTACTTCCTGCTCAATCGCCCCATGCAGGATATCGGAAAAAGTGTGTCGCCGCAGTCCTTCTTCGGTGCTTTCAAAGTCGCTGTATAACATGGAAATTACTTCCCCGTAGGAAGTGAATAACTCGATGCGCCGCTGGATTTCAATCGCGTTGGCCTTGGCCATTTCCTCGGCGTATTGATACGTTGCCGCCCTCTGTAGATTATTCGACCGGCTAAGGGTGAAAACCGACAGGATTGCGATGACCGTAAGGATCATGGCAATAATAACCGACGTTAATTTGAACTTGAGACTCATGATAACCTCCTGAAAGATTTTGGNATACGTTGTTGAGATGAATTAATTCATTACTATATTAGTAATATACAAAACTTATGTGTTTTAGTCAAGTATTTTCACGTTTTTAAATGTATATATGCCCGTTTTTACAGATACCTGTAAGTCGGCGGGAAGAACGTTTCCAGGGGCCTTTTGTAGCGGTCGTGTTCGTGGTAAAAGTTCAGGCACCGCTCATAAACCGCCTGCGCTCTTTGCATCAGCGCCCCCTCGTCTATGCCAATGAGCTTTTTGTCCTTCATCAGCGTTTTCCCGTTGATGATTGTGTGCGACACGTTATTGCCCGTGCAGGCTATGACCATTGTGCGGATAGGGTCCTCGTGAGGACCTACAGTTATGTCGTTCAGATCAACTGCAATAATGTCGGCCTTCGCGCCTGGCGCGAGTTTCCCTATGTCGTCCCGTTTCAGGGCCTTTGCGCCGTTTATCGTGGCGGCATCGTAAAAATCCCCTGCGCCCATGGGCTTGTAATCCGGTTCGTCCGCGAACGTATTGGTCACGCTGCCGTCCTCATGATAGCGGTNNAAGACNACGCGGTTGCGGAATATCGCGTCCATGTCGCGGGCGACACGCATGTTGCGTATCATGTCGAGCGGCTGGCAGTCCGTNCCGATTGTGACGTTTATGCCGTAATGCCGTAATTTCGCAAACGAAAAGAGCGCCCCTCCCCAATTCGCNTCCGCGCACGGCGTTGTAATCACGCTGATCCCGTATCGCGCAACCGTTTCAATTTCGCTGTTCCTTGCCACGCTGAGATGGGGGATGAGCAAATTTTTGGATAAGAGGCCTATTTTGTCAAAATATTCAATCGTAGTGTTGCCGCCAAGTGTCCTGATATAGTCCCACTCGTTTACGCCCTCGCAGGCGTGCAGGCGCATCGGCGCGTTCCTGCTTTCGGCGAAGCGGATTGCGCGTAACAGTATATCTTCTGTCGTCCAGCGTATCTGGCAGGGATTGATGAAGGCGCGAATCATCCCGCCGCCGGAGCCGTCAAAGTCGTCGAAATAGCGCATTGCGTCGGCGAAACTCTTCTCGCTTCGTTCCTTGTCATAGCCCTTGCCGACGTATTTAAACGAGCGGAACGAAGGACCTGAGTAAAGGCGCATCCCCATGTCCAGGGCGACCTCCGCCATGATTTCATGCTCACGGTAACTTTGTCCCCAGCCGTGGAACATCTCGCCCATGATTGGCATTGCTGTCGTTATGCCGTTGCGTATCAATTGGGCAATGGAATAGGCCTGCCTGTCCCTGAAATCGTCCTCGGTATAGAAATCGACCGTGCAGTGTTTATCCCCCAAATCGCACCATTGCCTTCCCTCGGCCACATTCACGTCCTGGAGTGCGTGATCGGTGTCGATGTCGGAATTAAGATCGATGAAGCCGGGGCCTACAATCGACGCGCCTGAGTCCATGGTTTCGTCCACATTGCCGTCATAACCNCTGCCTACAAAGACAATCGTATCGCCCTTGTATACCACNTCGCCGTTGCGGTAAATCACATGATTGTCTCCGTCATGCCCTATCACGAATTTCGCCTTGATTTTTGTTGTCTTCATGGATTGCCCTCCGTTTTCCTCAACTATTCCAGTATACTGCCAATATTAAGTTGCATAAAGTGCCAAAGCTTGTTATGATGGCATAATGATGGTATGGATTATTGTTTCAATTTTTATTTTATTGGTAGCTGTCGGCCTTTATTTTGCTTCTCCATTACTTAAAATGAACCCCGTGAAAACCGGTCCAATTCCCGAAACAAACATCTACGCTGTAAACAACCTGATTAATACCGTGTATCTTTTAAAAACGGATAGCGGTTATTTACTGATCGATTCCGGTTTAAATAAAGATCAACTGGAAGCTTCCTTAAAAAAAGCCGGCATTAATGGTGTTGATGTTAAATGGATTTTTCTTACCCATTCAGATCAAGACCATGTATCGGCATTGCCTTTGTTTCCAAATGCGAATATTTTTATGGGCAAAGATGAACTGCCGTTGATCAATGGAACCATGAAAAGGGCTTTTTTTGGCGGCAACAAAATGCCTCCCGGAATCAATATTGATAAAATAACCTTATTGTCAGATGGCCAGGAATTGCTGTTCGGCGGGGTAAAGCTTAAGTGCATATCGGCGCCTGGGCATACAAATGGTTCAATGGCGTACCTGACTGACAATCGTTATTTGTTTTCAGGCGATGCGTTTATGATTGATAACGGGAAAATAGGCGTTCAGCCTTTTGCAATGAACCCGGAATTAAGCAGGAAAACAATAGAACAGTTAAGGGAAACGATAGATTGCAGTTCTATTGTTTTTACATCACATTACGGGTTTTTAAAAAATAATGGAAATTCGTAAAAACGGAATCGGCCTGCCGATCATCGCGCTGGGCCTTGACCTTGCCCCGGTTCTCATTGTTATTTTGAGTTCAACCTTACGAGGTACGACGGCGTTTGTGCTTCTTTTTGTGGTATTGCTGCCGGTAGCCGGATTGATAACCGGTATTTTCTCCCTATCCCTGGGGAAAGGCCGAATAGGCAAGCCTGGAAAGGTACTCGCCATCATCGCAATTTCCCTGCCGCTTGCTTTGGTAATTTTCATTCTTGTGATCTTTATTGGGGTGGTAACGGGTCTTATATCACTGATGTAAAGCATATCAGATGGGCAAAAAAGCAGCGACATTGCTTCGCACGATTTTTACACTTTTCGTGTTTTTCGCGGGTGTGCATACGCTTAATAAATATGAGTTTCTTTTGGCTTTCAGTGATATTGACAATGTTGTCGGGATGCTCCCGGTCGCATTGGTCGTGACAGGGATCTCCGGAGTATCCGTTCTCTTGTGGATGAGACACTCAAAACGGCTTGTACCGGTTTCGGCGGCGCTGGCGTTACTCGCAATTCTGTCCTTCGTTCTGTTCCCCACGGCGCTGCGGGGAAACTGGTGGATAGGCGCCGTCACTTCGTATGAGCCCGAGGCGGCGATTGATTTGACCGTATACGCCCCTTTTGGCGCGAATTCGAGGACGGCAAAACTTGATGAAATATCCGATTTGCGGCTCACCGCCGATCTGCCCGTTCTTGACGGCGCTACGGCTCTTTACCCGGTGTACGCCGCTTTCGCGGAAGCGGTGTACGACGAAAACGCTTTTTCGCGGGGTGCAGTCCTTTGCGCGAATACACGCGTTGCGTATGAGGCGCTTATCTCAGGGGACAGGGATATTATTTTTGCCGCTGGCCCATCGGAGCGGCAAATTGCCGCCGCGAAGGCGGCAGGGATTGACTTGCGATTAACGCCAATCGGGCGCGAGGCCTTTGTTTTCTTGGTGGGAAAAGGGAATCCCGTAGATAATATCACATACCGGCAGATTCGCAATATCTATTCCGGCAAGACCGCCAACTGGCGTACCCTTGGCTGGGATGGGGGAGGGAAGATCATCGCGTTTCAGCGCCCCGAAGGTTCAGGCAGCCAGACAGGGCTGCAAATGATCATGGGCGATCTTCCGATTCAGGTTCCGCAGCCGCTCCCTGACGCGAGTCTAATCGGCACAAACAGTTTGATGAAACAAGTGTCGGTCCGGTGGCGGGGAGTGCAGCCGGCTATCGGGTATTCATACAGGTATTACGCCACAATCATGTACCCAAACCATGACGCGAAACTTTTGAAGGTAAACGGGGTAGAGCCTTCGATGGGGAATATCCAAAACGGGAGTTATCCCTTTGCCTCCGATTTCTACGCCGTGACAAATGGCGAACTGCAGGGCAACACAAAATTGTTGATAAACTGGATTCTGTCGCGGCAGGGTCAGGAAATAATAGAAAAAACAGGGTATATACCAATAAAGAGTTTTGTTCCATGATAAGCTTAATTAAGGAGGGTGTTATGAAAAACACCATAGACTTTGACGGGTTCATTCAGGTTGCCCTGGTGGTAAGGGATGTGGAAAAAGCCGCGAAAGAGTGGGCGGAGTTGTTTAATGTCCCTGTGCCGGAAATCCAGGATCACAGCAACCACAACAACCCCGATGTTACTTATCGTGGTGAAGTTGGGGATTATGGGATGCGGATGGCGGTTATCAAGGCCGGAAGCTGGGTGCTTGAGCTTTCGCAGCCCACAGGGGGTGAAAGCACCTTCCAGGAATTTCTCGACAAGCATGGCGAGGGGGTTCATCACCTTGGCTTTGAGGTTGGGGAAAAAAGGGACGCAATTGTGAAAGAGCTGGGGGAAAAAGGCTACAATATGAGGCAGATTGGTCTTTACCCCGGCTCAAGCTGGACCATTGTGGACAGCGAAGACAGGCTGGGGGTCAACCTGAACATCAAGCCGAAACGATAGTTAAGGTTCCGGTATATGAGGAATTCTTGCCTATACTGTACCTTCATAGACAAGCAGTTGTTTTGCGTCAACCGTCACCGTTAGCCCCGATTCAAGTTTTTCAGTTGCGTGCCTTATATGGGTGAGCCATACAAGATTTGGGTTGATATTGCGTAATGTTTGTTCGCTGATATCTGAAATACCTTCACAGATAACGCCGCTTACGATGCGGATGATGGGTGTGTAGTCATCCGTAAGCAGTTTGCATACCAATATTTCACCGCCAAAGGATCCTATTCTGTTGCGCGCTTCCTGGGGATTTGTCGCATGAACGATCCTGCCCTGCACCCGCGGGATTTCGGGATTCGAGTAGCCGCCGGATTGTGAACGGGCAAGTACCGTCCCAAGAATGAGGACGCGAATCGTGTTTATCATGTACGGGCTATTGATGGGCAAGCCCGCCAGGAGAACAATTTTATCCGATATGCCCGCCATCCCCGCTTCCGACGCGGCCTGCATGACGTTTATAATCATGCTCTGTGTTTCGTCAAACAGCGGCCTGAGGCTGGTGTGCACCCCCCAATACAACTGCATAACCCGTTCAATATGCTCGTCGTGTGTTATGGCGAGTATTGGCTCATTCGGCCTGAATGCGCTGAGTATGCGCGCGGTATTGCCGGAAAGTGTGGGTAAGACAATTGTCTTCGCGCTCACGGATGATGCCACCTCTACGCCGGACCGCGACATGATGACGTTCAAATTTTCCCTGTGATTACGCACCCCCGAAAGACATTCGTCTCGATTATATATCATCCGGCTGCGGAATTCTTCGGATCGCTCGACATTACGCGCTACTTTGTCCATCGTTTTTACCGCTTCTACCGGGTATGCGCCTGCCGCCGTTTCGCCGGAAAGCATTACCGCGTCCGTCCCGTCGAAAATCGCGTTTGCCACATCGGTAAGCTCGGCGCGTGTGGGGCGGGGATTGACTATCATCGACTCCAGCATCTGGGTCGCCGTGATGACGGGTTTTCCCAATTTGCGGCACACGCCGATAATGTGCTTTTGCGCAAGCGGTATTTGCTCAATGGGAAGCTGTACGCCAAGGTCGCCGCGCGCTACCATGATGCCGTCCGCGAGATACGCGATATCATTTATATTCTCAAGCCCTTCGGTGCTTTCAATTTTCGCGATGATCTTGATATGGGAATTGAGGCTGTCAAGGTATTTTTTTATTTCGAATATCTCGTGGGGATAGCTTAAAAAACTTGCGGCTATAAAATCGACATTCATCTCTACGCCAAAGGCGATGTCTTTCTTGTCCTGTTCGCTCATAATGGGAAGCCCCGCATGGATGCCGATAAGGTTGACGTTCTTTTTGTTGCCAATTACGGCTGTGTTGGCCGCAAGGCAATTTATGGCGTTTCCTGTAACGTCAATCACTTCGAGGTCAAGGAGGCCGTCGGCTATGAGGATGTGGTGCCCGCTTTGGAGCTTTGCCGCGGCTTCTTTCCACGAAATCGAAATACGCGCGGGAGAGTTTTCGCTTGCCGCAGCGGTTAAACAGTCATCGGTGGTAACCGCGACGCGATCCCCTTTGGTTATCGTTACCTTGCCGTCATTTTCCACCATGCCTGTGCGGATTTCAGGCCCCTTGGTATCCAGCAGCAGGGCGACAGGAATCCCAAGCTTGCGTGAAACGCGCCTGACCACCTCCATTAAAGCACGGTGTGATTCATGGTTGCCCTGCGAAAAATTGAAGCGGGCGACATTCATACCCGCTAGTATGAGTTCTTCTACCACCGAGTCGTTGGACGACGATGGCCCCAATGAACAAACGATTTTGGTTTTTCTGGCTTGCATACGTATATCGTAATAAAAAGATGGGTTTTAAGCAATCGCGATATTTTCCGGGGCCAGGCAGCAGGATAATAAAAGCCCGTGGGGATATGGGCGTTACGGGTCTTACGAAGACGCCGAAATGACCGTGGCCTCAACGGGGATCTGGGCGCTGCTTGAAGCCATTGCCTTTAGCTTTAAGCGCCACATAGAGGTCTTCCATGAACTGGGTCTTCCGGAAAAGCGGGTGTTTATCACCAACGGCGGCTCCAAAAGCACGCTCTGGAGATCGATCATCGCCGATGTAGCCGGATATGACCTAACCTATGTGACCGGGGTTCATCAGTCGGCGCCGCCCTCCTCGCCGGCATGGGCGCGGGCCTTATGGATGAAGAGGCTGTTTAAGGAAAGGCAGGCTGGGGAATAAATCCGGTTTTATATGCATTTTTCCTGTAATTTTATGCAAATCTCTTGACTAAAATTACGTTTTTTTGTATAAAAATACTGAATAATGGTTTAAAGGAGATTCTATGCAGAGAGAGGGAGAAGCAAGGATACCGGCCGGCTGCGCCATGTCGGGTGTTATCAACAAGTCAGGAAAGCGATTTAGCGGCGAGGCGATGATTAAATCCATTGAGGTAATGCACTACCGGTCCAATGGCCTGGGCGGCGGCTTTGCGGCGTATGGCATTTATCCTGAGTATAAGGACTACTACGCCTTGCATATGTTTTACGATACGGTATCCGCCAAAAGGGAATGCGAAAGGTTTCTGGGACGGCACTTTGATATTATCAACCTCTCAAAAATACCCGTGAGGAAAGTCAAGGAAATAACCGATGAACCGCTGATATGGCGCTACTTTGTTACCCCTTTGCCTACCAAGCTTGCGTCCAGCCAGCTTGACGAGCGCGAGTTTACCGCCAGGTGCGTTTTCCGCGTCAACACGCAAATTGACGGCGCCTATGTGTTTTCCTCAGGCAAAAACATGGGTGTTTTCAAGGCGGTAGGTTATCCCGAAGATGTGGGAAGGTTTTACAAACTGGAAGAATACGAGGGCTGGTGTTTTACCGCCCATGGCCGTTACCCAACCAACACGCCGGGCTGGTGGGGAGGCGCCCATCCGTTTGCCCTGCTTAATTATTCGGTGGTTCATAATGGCGAAATATCTTCGTATGATGCCAACCGCCGCGCCATTGAAATGTATGGTTACAAATGCACGCTGCAAACAGATACCGAGGTTATCACCTATATCATTGATTATCTGCACCGTAAAAAAGGTTTGACATATAACGAGATTACTTCCGTCATCGCCGCGCCGTTCTGGCAGACCATCGCAAGGATGACCCCTGAGGAACGGGAAATCCATGAGTACCTGCGCATCAGGTTTGCGCCGCAGCTCTTTACGGGCCCGTTCTCAATCCTGGTGGGTTTTGATGGGGGATTGATGGCCCTTAACGACCGGTTGAAACTGCGGAGCATTGTGGTCGGCGAAAAGGATGATACTGTTTATGTGTCGAG
>JGI24698J34947_10000553_pt1 | contig 17775 bp, 16 predicted proteins | sample TergutMp193P3_FD_34947 | JGI IMG/M metagenome (IMG submission 34947) | reverse complement strand
ATGACAGAAAACAAAACACATCTACACCCATGAGAAAACATTATTGCAGCGAAAGGAAAACAAGCAGACGATTCCGGCTAAAACAGGAAATGATGGAAATATTAAATGATACTATAAATTATGGGAATTAAAGGAGTCAAAAAAATATGAAAAGGACAAGAAGTGGGAAGAATAATCTTTTTGAAAAAGTATTATTGGAAGTTAATAATGGTAAATTTAAAAAGGGCATAAAATTTAAGTTATATCATTTATATACAAATTCTATTGAAAAAATGTGGGACAAAATTCTTGATATTCAAATGCTTGAATATTTATCTAAACCAATGGCAAACATCATTTTAATAAAAGATAAACCCCTTAAAAAGTGGGAAATCAATAAAGAATATGTGTTTAAAGTATTTATTAAATGGTTTATTCCAATCAAAGAGCATAAAGTAGTTTTTAAGAAAATCAATGAAAATGATGGGATAATTATTATGAAAGAACAAAATAATATTGTAAAAAATTTGAATCATAAGATAAGTATGGTAAAAAAACAGAAATGGTAACAGGAGGTATTGAAGAAGTGGAAATATATGCAGGAATATTTACATTGTTTGTTGCTTTATGGGTAAGAAAATTTTATTCTCATCGGCGAGATAAATTAAGAGAAATAGCAAAATTCTTGTAAGAAAATTATGCAAATCCAAATCGGTATATAACTGAAAAAATGCAATAAAAACTCTTTTACCAGGCATTATCTTATTGGGGGACAGCCCAAAGATTTATTAGTTATATCAGAATTAGCTTAAAATATCTACACATAATACCAGAAAACATTTGAACGTAAATAAAATCCACCCTAGCACTCTATGACACACTACTGTGCTATACTTATCCCCATTGGAGAAACGACAATGCCCAAAATCAACACAGAAAAAGAAGCCCTGGCGGCAGTCAGGATGAACGGCCTGGCGCTTGAACGTGTGCCTCTGAACCTCAGGACAGTGGAACTCTGCCTTAAAGCGGTCAGGGAAGACGGCATGGCGCTTTACTATGTGCCTGAGAACTTCATGACGTCGGAACTCTGCCTTGAAGCAGTCAGGCAGAACAGCTATGCGCTTAAATTCGTGCCTTTGGACCTCAGGACGCCGGATCTCTGCTTTGAAGCGGTGAAGGAGCTCAGCCTGACGCTTCAATTTGTGCCTGAGAACCTCAGGACGCCGAATCTCTGTCTTGAGGCGGTCAGGCAGGATGGCGAGACACTTGAATACGTGCCTGAGAACCTCAAGACGGCGGAACTCTGCCTTGAAGCTGTAAAGGATAACCACAGGGAGCCTGTATTGCGCTCGCCGCTCAAATATGTGCCTGAGGACCATAAGACGGCGGAATTATGCCTTGAGGCGGTGAAGCAGTTCGCAGCAGGCCCCCTTATTCCTGTTGNAGAAACTGGCAATGCGCTTGAATACGTGCCTAAGAAGCTCAGGACGGCGGAACTCTGCCTTGAGGCGGTGAAGCGGGACGGCGATGCGATTAGATATGTGCCTGCGAAGCACAGGACGGCGGAACTCTGCCTGAAAGCAATTAAAGGTATGATTGAGAAGTATGTCCCCGAACATCTTCAAGCCGAAGTCCGCGCCATGCTCAAAAACGGCGACAGGTAGTAAAGCCCTTGTTGACATTTTTGGCTAATTCTGATATAATAGTTGAAGGATGTTTATATGAATGATGAAATTATTAATGTCGAAAAAGAAATTTTATCTGGAATAGATAGATTAGATAATTTGTTATCCCAATTTATTGAAATAAATAAACCTATACGAGCTGTAATAGAATCATTTAATCTTATTCTTTATTTTAAGAAAAAATATTTATTGAAAAATATAAAAATAGAATTAGATGATTTAAGTGATAATATTAATTTATTTGTAGGAATATTTCGAGGAAAAAAACCTCAACAATTGGAATATAATGAATCTCTTGGAATAAGTAATAATAATATTAAACAAATAGCTATTAATTTGGTAAAAATAACACCAAAATATTTAGAAATAAAAGAATTAGATAAGGAACTTGCTAGATCATGGAGAACACTTCAGTATGAACTTAGAGAACAAGATGAAATTACTAATGAACATAATAAACGATTTGTAAAAAATATTAATTATGGAATATTATCAATTTTAACAGAATTAAAAATGGAAAGTGAACAAAAAAATGTTGATTATAATATATTTTTATCAAAATCTTATCCAAAAATGGAATCTATTATAGAAAATCCGCTTTCATTTGGTATATTAAAAGGATAATTTATACGTGAGGGTATAATTGCGAATCATTAAATGATTTAATAAAATCAAATTTTAAATCATTGTTTTCTTGTAATAATTCTTTTGAGTCAGCTTCATTAGTAAAACATACGATTCTCATTTTTACTCCCTAAAAATGAAGGCACAGTAGGTAGAGAAAACTCTTAAATGAGAAAGCTCCGTCCAACTTTCTTACCTACTGTTTCCTTACGGGACGGCCTAAGTTCGGAATAAAGCCTTATTATAAAAGTTGACACAATTTTTGAATAGTGTCAACATAATTTCAGAAAAAAGTAGATCAGGCTCAGGTGTGTGACCTACAATTTCCATAGGAAATTAAATAACCACTGCCTATCTTGCCTAATCTACTAAAAACCTTAAGCAAGTCGCACCTTTGCATAACTGTACAGTAGAACTATGACTACTACTTGCTTAAGGCAAATCTCAGATTACCCAAAGAATCCCATTCTGTCAATAGCTATATCAGAACAACCAAAAAGAAGCAACAGTTGCCATACAAACGGTTATCGCTCAATATGGCTACGCACTTGAATTTTCTTATTTCCGAAAACAGGTGGTTGCTGTTACCTCTAATAATTAGACTAATAAAATTAATATAGGGAGTCAAGCAATCCAAATAGTAATAGATACCTTATTTCGTATACCTATCCAGCATCTTTTCAAAATCGTTCGTCAATTTCTCCTTGTCAATATCATATAACCAGAATCAATATATCCAAAATGTCCAAGAAAGGTAACTGCTAATTTTTTTGCTACTATAGCAGTATATGACACTGTGAAGATGCTACAATTAACTCTTAATAAAGCAAATATTGCTCAAGGAGTGTTTTTATGAAAATTGAAGTTTTTGAAATTGCATCGAAAGAAGACAAAATTTATCAGGAACTATTGGAACAATACAAGACTAATCTTGAAGTGCAAGCGTTATTAAATGAATTCATTATCCCTCCTGAAATAGTATGGGCAGGAGATTTCAGTCTAATTAAGATGCTGAAGTACGCAATTAATGTAGATAATATAAAGGTATATTTGGTGAAAGATGTTGATAACGATATCTTTGTTTGGGTAATCGGAAAATTTGTAGATGACGGTAAAATTATGATGTTTCCTTTATTAAAGGAACAGTCGGAAGAATTACAGTTGGAGATACGAAGCGCTCTTGTTGAAAAAGGTCTTATTACTCCCATAAACCCATGACAAATCGATCTCATGCCGTCAATAACGGAGGGAGCGTAATTGCCATTTTACGCTAATTCTGATATTATTATTAAGTTTTGCGTAGGTCGCCTAAAGCGAGAGAATCCGCGCAATACTTGGCCACATCGATGAAAATCGGTGTGGTTTTTGTTTAAATTATGACTACATCCAATTTAAGGCTAATTTTAAATTAACAATTATACCCTGACGTATAAACTAAATGTTATGGGTTTTATTTTTCTCTCTTCCTCCGTGCCCTCCGTGTTCTTCCCTCCGTGTAACTCCGTGGTGAATCTTCCGTTCATGTGCGTTCCGAAGGAACAGGTTAGTGCCGTTCGTGGTTATTCTTCAGTGTCCTCCGCGCCTCTGTGCGATGCCTTCCCCTATAACAAACTTACCGGATCCACGTCTACTTCGAGGTAAACCTTGCTGTCCCTGCCTTTTTCGTAGCGGGAGAGTATTTCCCCGGCGGCGGCGTGGAGGGGCCCCATGTTCCTCCCCCTGAGGAGGAGCTGCTTTCGGTACTGGTTTGAGATGATTCCAAGGGGGCACTCGGCGGGGCCCATGGCGTCAGCACCGGCGGGGAGAAGCGGCAGGGCGATGGCGGCTAACCTCTCCGCGGCAGTTGTAGACCGCTCCTCGTCCCGCGAGCGGAGGGTAAAGCGAATCAGCCTTGTGTAGGGCGGGAACGATAGCGCCTGACGCTGGGAGAGCTCGATGTCGAAGAAGCCTTCCACATCCAGGGCGCAGGATTTTACGATGGCGGGATCGTGTGGGCGGAGGGTCTGAACGATGACCTTTCCGTCGGGGAAGTAACGGCCTGCCCTTCCGGCTACCTGCACCACGAGGGAAAAGGTCCGCTCCGCCGCGCGAAAGTCCGGCAGGTGGAGCCCCGTGTCCGCGAGGACCACCCCGACAAGGCGCACTCCCGGGAAGTTAAGGCCCTTTGCGACCATCTGCGTTCCAAGCAGTACGTCGATCTCCCCCGCCCTGAAAAGATCAAGGGCTTTTTTCAAGGCGCCTTTTTTTCCCATGGTGTCCGCGTCGATCCGCAGTACCCTGAGTTCTGGAAAAGTTTTTCTCACTTCCTCCTCTATCATCTCTGTGCCAAAACCTGAGAAATTGGCTTCAAGCGAACCACATTGCGGGCATGCTTTGGGGGGCGTGACCGAGTATCCGCAGTAATGACAGACCGCCTTGTTGCGGCTCTTGTACCAGGTGAGGGATACCGAACAGCGCTTACAGGTGAGTTCGTAGCCGCATGATTTGCAGTGGTAGTAATAGGCGAAACCACGCCGGTTTAAAAACAGGATTGTCTGGCGCTTCATTTGGCTCGTAACGCGGATCTCCTCCCTTAGTTCCGGTGTGAGGCAGCCCTCGCTGTTTGATAGATCCACCGGAATCACCTCCGGCAATGTCCCGCCCGAAAGGCGGCGCGTGAGGTCGAGGCGCTTTATCGTACCCTCCCGCATTAGGCGCCATGCCTCCGCCGACGGCGTGGCTGAACCCATCACCAATCGCGCGCCTTCGGAAGCGCATCTTTTCATTGCGACCTGACGGGCGTGGTATCTGGGGGTATTTCCTGATTTATATGAGGCGTCCTGTTCCTCGTCGATGATGATGAGGGCGAGGTTCTTTACCGGCGCGAATATCGCAGAGCGCGGCCCCACCACGATTCCTGCTTCCCCGCGTCGTATCCTCATCCATTCGGTGAGCCTCGCCGCCGGGCTCATCCCCGAGTGAATCGTCGCCGCGACACTGCCGAAACGTTTGGATATTGCGTCCGCGGTCTGGTGGGTAAGCGAAATCTCAGGTACAAGGTAAATGACGGATCTTCCCTCCCTGAGCGCGGCCTCCGCTGCGCAGAGGAACACTTCGGTCTTTCCCGAACCGGTTATGCCGTAAAGGTAAAACAAACCCGCAAGAGAGGGAGTGGGGAGTGGGGAGTGGGGAGTGGAAGCTGAGCCTGGCGCTGGTGTCAGTGGCGCAGTGATTGCATCTAACGCCAGCCGCTGCTCTGGGGACAGGTCCAGGGGAGACGCGGCAATTTCCTCCTCGCCCGCAAGGGTGGGGTAGTCCCCCGGCCTCTTTCCCGAGGGGATCATCGCCGCCAGGGCCTCGCCAGGGCCGCAGAAGTAGTAACCCGCCATCCATTTTGCCAGTTCCAGGTCGCGCTCGTCAAAGACAGGCTCTTTGTCGACAAGGCGGCGTATGGATTTGATTGACCCCTCCGCCATGCCCGCTGGGGGGGCGTCGTGCCGGCCGATGATATAGCCCAGGCAGTCCCTCCCGCCGAAGGGAACCATTGCCCGCTTCCCAACGCCGGCCTCGCCTTTTTCGTCTCCCCTGTAACTGAAGGCTCTGCCGGATGGAATGTTGAAAACCAGATCGAAGTAGCTCATCGGCTCGTTCCCCGCCGCTGTTCATTCTTCACCGTTATTCTTCACTCTTAAAGGTATCCAGACGCGCCTTGAGGAGTTTGAGATCCTCCCACGCCGGGCGCTTCTTGGATTCATCCCTGAGCAGGGCGCTGGGATGGAAGGTGCACAGCACTGGGATGATCGTCTCTTCTATATCATCGTTATTGCCTTCGAAGCTCAAACCGTCCGATTTGTTCATCCTGAATTCGCCGAATGCCCCGCGAAGCGCGTTGATTCCCATGCTTGTTCGGAGAAGGTTTTGGGCTGCCGTCCGGCCTGCGCAGAGTATGACCTTCGGGCGGAGCAGCACTATCTGCCGCCTGAGATACGGGAAACAGGCGGCAGCCTCCTCGGGCGACGGCTCCCGGTTTTCCGGCGGGCGGCACTTTACGATATTCGCGATAAAGCAGTTTTTATCGCGGGAGAGCCCAATGGACTGGAGCATCCTGTCGAGGAGCTGGCCGGCCTTGCCCACGAAGGGCCTCCCGGACCTGTCTTCATCCGCGCCTGGCCCCTCGCCTATGACCATCACCAGGGGACGCTCGACACCTTCGCCCGGCACCACGTTAGTTCTCGTTGGCGCAAGGCCGCAGGCTTTACAAGCCCCGATATCCGCTGCCACAGCCTCGAGGGAATCATTGGGGACTGGAGAATAGGAAGGGGATTCCGCCGGATACTCAGATGAAAGATCCGGCTCTTCCTCCTCATCCACCTGGTAGGCCAATGGCAGATTTACTGACGGCGGCGACGGGAAATTTTCCTGAACAGGACATGATTCTTCTGTGAATACAGGCATTTCCCAATCCCGCCTGTGACCGTCCTTCAGGTAATCGGCGGCAAGGTTGAGAAAGCGGGCAAGGGTTGTTTTTTCATCTGTGGTCATGGCTTCATTATACAGGGAGTGAGGAATGGGGGCTAGAGAGTAGGGAGAAAAGTGAAAAGAGTAAAGTGAAAAGAGGGAAAAGGAGTGTTTTACAAATTATGGGTTTAGAACTATAATAAAACGAAGATGACAGTTTTTCATGGGAGCGATATCGCCGTACCTGAACCGAAAATTATCCCCGCCAATCGCTTGCTGGATTTCGGAGAAGGTTTTTATACTGCTCTGGCTTTGGATTACTGCATCTATATAAAATCTGAAAACATCAAGGAAGGGGCAAATGAATAAAGCGAAATTTGAGGCCTTGCTCCCCTTTATTGTTACTGCCCTTGTTCAAAAAATAATCGAACGTAAGAACATATCACAGGACGAAGCGTTTTCGGCCTTGTATGGTTCCGGGCTTTACCTTGTTCTTGACGATGAAGAGACGAAGGTATGGCATTACAGCGTGGAAAAACTCTTTCAGCTTTTTGAAGAAGAGATGAGTAGTGGAAGTTTGGATCCGCCGGGTTTTATTGCCTTCCCCTTTTTAGACTAGATTAATAATGAGGCAATTTGAGACCTTGTCCTACAACTCAAAAAATGATATAATTATACTATGTGATAAAGGAGGTATAGGCGAAATAGCGTGGCTTTTGTTTTAATTTAAAAGAAAGGCCGGAGTAATACAGGGCGATGACGAATTAGAAAAATGCGGTAGCCTGACATTTTTAGCGGCGTTAAGGAGCGTCAAGGAGCTGTAATATGAGTATAAAGATTCTGCACTTATCTGATATTCATATGAGTATCAAGAATTATGATACAAACAGGATGAGAGACAAGTTCTATGAATATCTAAAAGATGTCGCTAATGGTGTTGACTATGTTGTTATCTCGGGAGATCATGTATATCAACATGGGGACTATGATAAAGCGAAAGAATTTTACAGTAATGTAGATGAAGCTATCCCTGGTAATAAAGAGTTTATTCTGGTTCCCGGAAATCACGATGTAGACAGAAGTGATATAGCTCGAAATAACGCAATTCGTGGTTTGCAAACTGACACTAAATGTATAGATAATATACACGAGAAAAAAATTTTGGATTCACTTTTGATGCCGTTTAAGAAATATTTTGCCTGTATTGATAATGTATTCCCACATAAGTTTTCTCATGATCCCGTTCAGATATTTTCAACAGAAAAGTGCGATTTTCTATTAATAAATACTGCACTTACATCGTATGAGAAGAATGAGCATGGACATTTATTTATTGACATTACATCGGTAGAAGCAAATCTTAAAGATCGAAGTGGTAGCAAGCCAATTATAGCGATAGGACATCACACTCTTGACAGCTTTGATCCGATTTTCACGTCACGTGTTCAGAATTTGTTTCGTGATTATGATATCAGTCTTTACTTGTGCGGGCATACACATAAAATGGAGATTGTTGATTATCTTGAAGGGAATCCGACCAAACAAGTGGTAAGCGGTGCAGGAGTAATTGGTGATTATGGCAGTACAAACGGGTTTTATCTAATAGATTATTCTGACATAAAATTTGAAATCTTTGCCTATGCATATAATATAGAAAAGGAAAAATGGGATGCTATAAATAATTTGAAAGGATTTGTTGAAGGGAAATATATATATAGATTTAATAAACAGCCGCGCACTCAGGCTGACTCCAAAACGGATGAAGAATTGCTTTCGGTAAAATGCAGTCAGTTTATTAGTAATGGCCAGTTTGAACAGGCAAAAGAGTTATTGATAAAACACGGGCGGGTCTGGCTGGAAGCGGTTGGGTTAACAAAATGCAAGGATATGCTTGATGCTGTACCAAAAAACGAAAACGACCATGAAATAGTTTATTTACAGGGGTTGGCTTTACTTTTTCAGGGTCAATATAAAATAGCTCGTAATATTTTCCAAAATGAAATAAAAAAAATTAAAGATGCCGCAATAAAATATTGTTTTGAAACAGAAGTAGCTGAGTGTAGCAGGCGTTTGGGAAATTTTACAGAAGCGATAAATATTCTTAATTCATATAAAGAAGATACATTAGATGATAGTTATTGGAGCGGGGTAGTATACGAGCTTATGGGGTATTTCTCGAAACAATTTAATTTAATATCAATTTCCAATAATTTTTACAATAAAGCAATAAATATTTTTGAAAAAAAACACAGTCAGCCAGATCAAATTGAAAAATGGCATTGTCTATATTCGTGTAATCAACTTGACCATCCTGTAGCTTTGCAACCTGAAAATAAACCGGGCGGATTTTTAAAAGGATTATATTATTTAACAAATGCAAAGTATAATGCAATAAATGGAAAAATAAGCGATGCCATAAGGTGCATTAATGAAAGTATTTCATCTTTTAGATTTTTTCAATCTGACATTTATCAAACCAGGGCATGTATCCTGAAATTTTTGATTTATATTACTTCTCAACAAGTGGAAAAAATAGATGAAACATTAAAAATGCTGTCCAATGAGGAATTAGCCAGAGTGCAAAATGAGGAAAGACTATATAATTTTATTCAAGATTTTGATGATAAGCATATAGAATATTGTTTTATTGGGGGGTATTCTGCAAAAGCAAAAGCTATGATGGCTATAAAAAAGAAATATAAACCATCGGTAAATATGGCAGTAAAATATAAAAGTACTATTGTTGTCATTGAAAATGATAGATATGTCTTGAAAAAGAAGCAGATAGACTATTCACAAGACATAGCAGAAGCAAGATTGTTGTCAGCCATACTGGGATACACCTAAAGGAAAACGTACAGATGAGTATACAACCATCTTTATTTGACAAATATACCGATAACTTTTACTGGGAATCTCCCGTAATCAATAAATTTTCTTATACATTGTTAGATATTATATATCCAAGGGAAAAAGATTATTGTTCATATTTCCAGAAATATTTCGATGCAAATACCGGTTTATTTGAAAAATTATTAAGTTCAAATGAAATATGGATAAAACCAAATATAACGAGCGGTGAGAAATGGGAGAGAGGTAAAACTAGTAATCCTTTTGTATTATCGGCGCTTATTGATTTTCTAAAAAAGTACAAGTTAAATAAAAATATATATGTTGCGGATTCTTCTGTTGTTGGTTATAATACCATAAAAGCTGCAGAGGAATGTGGGATCTTTCAAGTGTGTAACAATAAAGGCATTTCATTTGTTGATATCAGAGAATTGAATTATAGAAAGATGACAGTAAAAAACAGTCTTATATATGATATAATGGATATTGCAGAACCTTTTGTGACACCAGAAACATTTAAAATTAATCTAGCTAAAATTAAATCAACATATGGTTCTCCTGTTGGATTTACTATAAAAAATTCAAAAGGTGTAATTCCGGATGAACTTAAGATCCAATTTCATAAAAGAGGAGTTCAGAAAGCAATTTGTGATTTGTTTGAATGTATTAATTGGGATTTGGCAGTTCTTGAGGGCTTACCTGTATCAGAACTGGGGAAAGCAAAGGATAATGGTTCAATAATAATATCAGATTCTACCTTAATCTGTGATTATTATGAAGCGTCAATGCTGTATGCAATTCCGGATTATGATGAAAATTATCAGTTTCATTTAAATATTCTTTCAAAAAGATATGGAGTAGATAATGAATCATTTTCGACAATATTCCGGGAAAGGCGTCTTTTAACTGATCAAAGATTAATATATTGTTTACACGGTATTAAGCAATTGGAAGAAGATTATTTTGTTTCGATACATGATGGGAAACCATGTTCTGGATGTCTGGAATCATTTTCAAAGGCAATTATGGGTAAAGAGCAGGAATCACTAAAAGAATTAAAAACAACATTTGTCCTTGGATCCGAAGGTGATCTTTATGGGAATAATAATCTTTCTTTAATTGGGACGTGTGCAATAGATAATTTAACTATGTCAGGATTTAAAAACAGCAATATACAGGATAACATTGAAGAACTAATAAAACTTGATAATGAAATAAAATCATCTTTCCCGACCAGTGGTTGTCCGCCTACTATAGATTCAATAAATGAAACTATTAACAAATTATATGACAAATTTGGAATATTGATTTCGCGGGATAAATACAGTGGATATGATATATCATTCCCAACCGTGTTCAATTCAAATTTACCGGAAATATATAAACAATTAGTCCAAATTATTCCACGGGAAAATATATTATTTAATGAATTTAATTTGGAATTATGTATTTCATGTGAAGTTATATGTGCAACGATTTGTCATCAAATGAACTGGAATTACCTTAGAACAGCGATTCTGGAAAAAACGATTAAATTTCCCATGTGGACCAGGCCTGAATATCTTAGTAATATCAGTACAGACGAAGTCAAGGAATTGTTTTCAAGATATACTAAACAAAATAAAATGAGGGCAAACGAACGTAAAAAATTGTTGAATAATATCGGAGTTTATTTAAAACAGGCAAAAATCGATTATACCGGAATATTTTTTAATAAGTCGACAGGTGAATTGAAAAGATTGGAAGAAATACTGGAAATTATCATTGGATGTACAGTTTTTTCGGATGATCCGGAAAGAAAAAAAATACAAATACTTTTTAATAGTTTATCAGAATATTCTGAATTAGAGAGATTAGTGGAATATAGTGATCCCGCTATAGATTATCATATAATTAGAACGTACTTGAGAAGAGGACTGGTTTTTCCATTAACTAATTTTACAAGAAATTTATTATTTGACTGGAATGTAAAAAGCGAACGAACAATTGGTATTTTAAGGAGTTATTGTTCGAAAGCAATTAAAAGAATAAGTTCGGTATCTGGTATTCCGATTAGCAGAATAAATAATATTGATTGGTGGATAGGACGATCTGTATGTATACATGGTGAACCGGATTGTCTGTTAATGAATAAAAAATCTCACTGGTTAAAAGCAATATTCAATAAATGTCCGTTTTATTACAATTGTGATGCAGTTAAAGATTATAAATTAATGACTATTAACGAACCAAATTATAGCGGTAGAAGCTATTAAAATGATTTATAACAATTGTAGATAAAAAAATGGATATTGAAGACAGCTAAAAATAGCAGGATAATATAATTACATAATTAAGAAGTATTTCTATGACATATTATAATAAAGAAAAATAAGATATGTCGAGCCCATAACAATTTTTGTGTAAAACGCAGAATGTCATAACGGGACTCTGTCCCCGTAAATGACTGAAAATTGGTGCATTGCCTCGCCCCAATTCCTTATTGGCATTGTCCACCATTTTGAGATTCTTCGCAAGATCATAAATATTAGCTTCATCGCAGCCTCGTCATTCGGGAAGGACAGGCGGGTTTTTAAATTACTCTGAAGCGTAAAATTCAATGCGGCAGCCTCCTCGGGCGACGGCTCACGGTTTTCCGGTGGGCGGCACTTTACGATATTCTCGATAAAGCAGTTTTATCGCGGGAGAGCCCGATGGACTGTAGCATCCTGTCGAGGAGTTGGCCGGCCCTGCCAACGAAAGGCCTCCCGGACCTGTATTCATCCGCGCCTGGCCCCTCGCCTATGACCATCACCAGGGGACGCTCGACGCCTTCGCCCGGAACCACGTTAGTTCTCGTCGGCGCGAGGCCGCAGGCCTTACAAGCCCCGATATCAGCCGCCACAGCTTTAAGTGAATCATTGGGGACTGCGTGAGAGGAAGGGGATTCCGCCGGATACTCAGATGTAAGCTCCGGCTCTTCCTCCTCATCCACCTGATAGGCCAACGGTAAATTTGCCAATGGCGACGATGAGAAATCTTCCTGTATAGTCATGACTTCATTATACAGGGACTGAGAACTTAAGAAAAGGGAATGGGGAGAGGGAATAGGGAAGTGTTTTACAAATTTTAGTTTTAGGGCTATAATGAAATCATGGAATATGAAATTATATGATACATAATATCTTCCTTGACGCCGGCGGGGTAATTCTTGATGAAATCGAATTTGAGAATAATACCGCAGAGATCATTACTGGTATAATAAATCGGTATAACAAAGGATATGTTTTGGATAATTACTGGAAGGACGTAGATGAGGCCGTATATAGATTTGTCCCGAAAGTGTATGATTATGTCTTGTATAAAAATTTTTGCGATATTGAGAACTTCAGAGCGGCAAAAATGGAATACAAAAATAAAATACAATCGTGTAATACGCTTGAATTGATGAATGGTCTTACCGACTTTCTGATAGAGTTCTCAAGATGCTATAAGATAGGCATCCTGGGACAATATGGAATTGATTTCAGGAATTTTCTTGAAAGCAAAAACATATTGAGATATTTCGCATATAGTGAAATACAGGATGATTATAAATTCACAAAGCCTGATACAAGGTATTTTGAGGCGATATTAAAAAAATGCAGTTGCAAAGCGGAAGAAAGCGTGATGGTTGGGGACAGGATTGACAAAGACATTATACCCGCGAAACTCGTTGGGATGAATACGATAAGAATAAAAACCGGTCTCCATAAAAATCAGGAACCAAGGACGCCTGATGAAATGGCGGATATAACTGTGGAAAAATTGTGTGATATAAAAATAGAAAAAATAAAAGAACTGGAAGGAGGTTAGCGGGGGTACAATTCTGCCCATTCTCTGCACTGCTCAATCCTCTTTCCCGCCGGTTTGTCCCCGTGTTCGGGATCATTGGAATATCTTGCCAATAATTCACAGGGAATACCGGGACATTCCCCGCAATGCGTAAAACCCTTGTCCTGGCAGCATGCGGCCACAGGGCATTTCCCGTGAAAAGGATTACCGTTAGTCTCAATGCAGCCCCCGCAGCCATGAGTTTCTTTCCATTCGCAGCCGGTGCAGTGTAATCCGCACCTTGAATCGATCATTTTTATTCTCCTTCTGTTCGTGGTGAAAATTCCTTATTTACTTCCGGCACACACACCGCCTTCCCCAGCTCCCTCGCCTTCTCCGCCAGTACCTCAAGCCTCGTGCGCGCCTCCTCGGCAGGCTCCTCCATATCGTCCCAGGCTGTGGCGAGGCAGTTCCCACCGGCGAAGGGCCTGAAATACCATGGCGCGTTGTCCACAAGCGGGGCGAGTGCTTCGATATCTTTTTCGCTTATGTAACCTCCCGGCAGGGCGAGGGTGCGGTATTCATGCGTGATGCCTGATTTACGTATCAACGCCGCACTCTTGATTAAATTATTGCCCGGATCTTCTCCCTGTCTTCCCCCGTGTCCCTCCGTGTAACTCCGTGTCCTCCGTGGTTTATTCTTTTCTTCTTGAGATGGACTTACCAGTTCCGCATAACGGGCAGGCGCTAACTTTAAATCCAGCGCTATGTAATCGGGCCGGGTTTCTTCCCGGCTGAAGAGTTTCTCCAGCATCGCGGGGAACATCCCGTTGGTGTCGAGTTTCACGGGAAGGGGGATCGTTTTGATTTCAGCGATGAGGTCAGGGAGTCCTTTCCAAAGGCAGGGTTCCCCGCCGCTTAATACCACGCCGCCGAGGACCTCCCTCCGCTTCCTCAGGTGGGCAAGACCCTCATCAATCCCGGTAAGGTCTTGCGCCTCACCCGTGACGAGTTCCCTGTTGTGGCACCAGGGGCAACGGAGGTTACAACCTGAGAAAAAAAACACCGACGAGATTCGGGCCGGAAAATCAATGAAGCTAGTCTTCTTAAGCTTAATTCGTGACGGCAAGGCACGTTATACGGCTACAGGCTCAGCGCAGATTGAATCTTCCAGCTCAAGGAGTCTCTCTATTGCTTCCGCGTCCAGTGCCCGGCCGAGTTCTTCCCCGCCTGAGGAAACGAGGATCGCCGTGGGGGTGGAGAGCACGCCGCGCTTGCGCGCCTCGGCCATGCCCTCGCCCGTGTCGACATTTACCGTTTCCACGGGAATGCCGAGCCGCGTGGCCGCGGCTTTGGCCGGCGGGCAGCGGGGGCATGTGGTGCGGACAAAGAGGAGGAGCTTTAAATCCTCTTTCATCATAATTTTCGAATTCATGGATTTCAAATCCGAAAAGGTTGGGTGAGAAAAAGATGGGGAAGACACGGCGGCGCCGAGCCCGTCTTCATCACCGTTGGCGAGGCGGTAGAGCCTGCGCTCACCGTATTCTTCCCTCTTTCCCCGGTTCCAGTTCCGTACCGAACGGTAATACCCGACTATACGGCTGTAAACCTCCGCAGGCGTCCCTTCCACTTTTAAAAGGGTCTCCCTCGCCTCGGTTAAATCCTTTTCAATTGCCTCAAGGTTTCTCATAGTCAACTCCCACTATATACGTATACTTAGTATTTTTTCACCACAGAGTACACGGAGTTTCACGGAGAAAAAAATAAAATTCATATCAAAACTCCGTGTTCCTCTGTGGTTTATATTCTCAAATGAACGCATGTGTTAACTCCAACATTAATCGTATATTTATGTGCCGTGTTACACTAAAACGGCAGAAACTTCTTCTTTCTCCCTTTCCAGTTTCTCAATTCTGGCCCTGATCTCGGCTTCTTTATCGGCTTTGCATTTGGGACAGAAAAAATGTTCCCCCGAGAGATACCCGTGAACCGGGCACACCGAGAAAGTAGGCGAAATCGTAAAATAGGGTATCCTGTACTGGCTCGCAATGATTTTTACCAGGTCGCGGCAAACGCGCCAGTCCTCAATGGCCTCGCCAAGGAAGCAGTGGAAAACCGTGCCGCCCGTGTATGAAGTCTGGAGGTCCTCCTGCAAATCGAGGGCCTCAAAGATGTCGTCGGTCAGCATTACCGGCAGTTGGGTTGAGTTGGTGTAGTATGGTTCGGCGCTGCCCGCGCTGATGATCTTCGAGTACTTTTCCCTGTCGTGTTTGGCGAGCCTGTAGGAAGTTGACTCGGCGGGGGTGGCTTCAAGGTTGAAGAGTTCCCCGGTCTCTTCCTGGAAGTCCGCGAGCCTCTTCCGCATGAAGCCCAGGACCTGGCCGGCGAAGGTTCGCCCCTTTTCCGTCGCGATTGAGTGATCGCTGCCCATGAAATTTTTGATGCACTCGTTCATGCCGACAAGGCCGATGGTGTTGAAGTGGTTGTCAAGGTGTTTGAGGTAGCGCCGCGTATATGGAAAGAGCCCGCCTTCAAGGAGCCGGTTTATGATCTTCCGCTTGATCCTGAGACTGTCTTTCGCGAGGACCATGAGCCTGTCCAGGCGGCGGTAGAAGTCGTCCTCGTTTTTGGCAAGGTGGCCGATGCGGGGAAGGTTGATCGTGACGACGCCGATTGAGCCGGTGAGTTCGTCCGAACCGAAGAGCCCGCCGCCGCGTTTGCGGAGTTCCCGCTTGTCGAGCTGCAGACGGCAGCACATGGAGCGCACATCGGAGGGGTCGAGGTCGGAATTGATGAAATTCTGAAAGTAGGGCGTCCCGTAACGGGCAGTCATCTCGAAGAGGAGGCGGGCGTTGTCGCTTTCCCAGTCAAAGCCGGAAGTGATGTTGTAGGTGGGAATCGGGTACTGAAAGCCGCGGCCTTCGGCATCGCCCTCAAGCATGAGCTCGATGAAGATCCTGTTTATCGAGTTCATCTCTTTCTGGCAGTCCCCGTAGGTAAAGTCCATTTCTTCCCCGCCTACCAGGGCCTTCTTGTCTTTCATGTCGGTGGGGCAGGTCCAGTCCAGTGTTATGTTGGTGAAGGGCGCCTGGCTGCCCCAGCGGCTTGGGGTATTCACCCCGAAGATGAAACTCTGGAGGCACTGCTTGATTTCCCTGTCCGATAGGTTGTCCTTCTTCACGAAGGGGGCGATATAGGTGTCGAAGGAGCTGAACGCCTGCGCGCCCGCCCATTCGTTCTGGAGGCAGCCCAGGAAGTTCACCGCCTGCTGCATCAGGGTGTTGAGGTGCCTCGCGGGCTTGCTCGTGATCTTGTCGGTGACCCCGCCAAGGCCCTCGATGATGAGCTGCCTTAGGGACCAGCCCGCGCAATAACCCGAAAACATGGAAAGGTCGTGGATGTGGAAGTCGGCGTTCCTGTGGGCAGTTGAAATTTCCTCGGGGTAGATGTTCTTGAGCCAGTAGTTGGCGGTGATGCTCCCGGAATTGTGGAGGATGAGGCCCCCCAGCGAATAGTTGACGTTCGCGTTCTCGTTTACCCGCCAGTCCGACTGCTTCAGGTAGCCGTCCATGGTGCTGTCGATGTCCAGCATGAGCTTCTTTACGTCCCTCATGGCCTCGTGGCGGGCCCTGTAGAGGATGTACGCCTTGGCGGCTTCCGTTTCCTTCGCCTCGATGAGGGCGGTTTCCACGAGGTCCTGTATTTCCTCGATGGCGGGAATTGAGTTCCGGTGCCTTTTGGACATCATTTCCTTTATGAGGGTTTCTACCCTGGAACTGACCGCCTCCACCCTTTCCTCGGGGCTTCCGTTGAAACCCGTGGCGACAAACGCCTTTTTCACGGCGTTGGTTATTTTTGCCCGATCGTAGGCTTCTATATCCCCGGATCTCTTTACTACATTCCTAATCAAGCGATGCTCCTTCAGCGCCTGACGGCAAACCGTCAATCGTTTTGATTTCCCGGACGAAATCGTCCAGGTTCTCAAAATGCCGGTAGACCGCCGCGAACCGTATATAGGCTACCTTGTCCATGGCTGCCAGTTTCTCCAGTACCAGATCGCCGATTGCCGCCGCGTCGATTTCATGGTTCACTTTTCCCTTCATCGCCGCCAAGTCTTCAATCTCGTTGACAAGGTTCTCGATGTTCATCTGGGAAAAAGGCCTCTTTTCCAGGGCCCGGCTGACCCCCCTCTCGATCTTTGCCCTGTCGAAAGGTTCCCGGCGTCCGCCCCGCTTGATTACCATGAACTGCTTGTCTTCGGTCCTCTCGTAACTGGTAAAACGGTAACCGCACTGTAAACACTCCCGCCGCCGCCGTATTGCGTCGCCGTTTGCCAGCGTCCTGGATTCGATAACTTTGTCATCAAAACTGCCGCAATGAGGGCAACGCACGGTAGTGTTACCTCGGT
>JGI24698J34947_10000552_pt1 | contig 17780 bp, 15 predicted proteins | sample TergutMp193P3_FD_34947 | JGI IMG/M metagenome (IMG submission 34947) | reverse complement strand
GCAACGGCAGCTTTGCCGAATTTAGCTGGGACAGCGCCTTTTGGGTCTTTAACTTTGTGACCAACTACGCCTATAGCAGGTACAGCGACATGATTCAGGACATCCGCAAGGTTCAGCAAGAGTTGGAAGGCCGTTTTGAAGGCGACCAGGAAGGCATAGAAAAGTCAGCCATGCAACTCTACCAGCAGAGCGCGTCGTCGGCCATCACCTTTTTGACCAGCTATTCCAACCAGTGCTCAGAGCGGACTATGGCCCGATGGCGCAAGCTGGGCGAGCATTTAATCTGGAAGTACCTGGACGGCAACGTGCGGGATGAGAGAGGCAACGTCACACATCCCAGATACACCGATGCCTGGTATAGGAGAATTGTTCAGGATCACGGAGACGCGGTCAGGCTGCCAAAATAAAGAGCTAATTGCAAAACCTCTAGAAACATTGCAAGCCAGCGTGGCAATTACTGAAAAATGAATGCCTGATGCTCGCGTTTTTGGGAAACCGGAGGTTTTGCAATTAGCTCTAAATATCAAAAAAACATTGATGCATATTCCTGTTCGGGGTATTATGTTTTCTTAATCATACTTGGAAAGGAGAATCCAATGCCAAGGTTGCTATCAACCCTCATTTTGCTAGGGACGCTTCTGTCATCAGCGCCTCTTGCCGCACAGCGAATCATAGGTTCCCCCATAGATTTTACAGGGAATCGGAAAGTCGATCTCACCGCGTACAGCAATTTCCAGTATTCCGTAAAGTCTTGTCCTATTCTTTGGATAGAAAGAAATATTGGGGATAACATTGCCTCTGCTTCAAAAGGCCTCAACGGTTCTGTCATATCCCATTTTATTACTAGCTATTCTGGCGTGATTGTGGTCTTAGACAAGGTAAACATTGTAACGGCTGATAAGGTGGACGCCGCCCTGCCGAACAAAATTGACCCCAAGAACAATAAGGAACGCGGCTTCTTGTTTTTAGCCCCGGCGACAGGCGAATATCAAATCAGAATTTCGGTTCCCGGGGGATCAAGCGCGCCGCGCACTACCATTGAACTATACAGCAGTGCGAACACCACAGCTTCATTGATTGACTATAATAACGTCCCAAATTCATCTGGCGCTACGCAGACATTTTGGGTCACATTGCAGGAAGGCGTTGTGTATGGCTTAAAAGTGACATCTTCAGCAACAGTAGTGGGTTATCTGGATTCTGTGACTTTAAATAGCCCGACATATGTAACCTGGACTTGGACGGGAATTCCAACGTGTACAGATAAACATACTTTACTGGACTATTTGCCAAATCCGCCTCGTGGTAAGAAATCGGGCTCCTCTTGCACTATTCCGCTGGTCTATCCGCAAAACCCTGCCGGCAAAATCTATTTGCATTCGCCCGCAAACGGTTATTTCACCATCTTAACTCCATACGGAGGTTCCTATTCAGATCCGCTTCAATCCATTTACAAACTTGGAACCATTCACATTTATGGTCCGCCGACTCCAGAGGAAGAAGCGTTAATTGCCGGTGGCCCATACGGAATACATTTGGATTATCAAGAAACTTCTACGCCGCAAGTGGACACGGCGGCCAGGACTATTTATTTCTTTTTCCAAAGAGAAGCTGACTTTACTTCTTATTGGACTTATCATGTGATACGTCATCTCTGGTAGACCAGAGGCTGTTGACACTAATTGAGGTATTTTATGATTAAGCGGGGATCACTGCTGTTTTCTGTTGTATCTGCTATTGCTATACTTGCATGCCATAGTGATGATAATGGCGGCGGCGAACCACCTGACCCGCCAGTAAATAATTACATCGTATATGTAACTGGTTCTGTTTCTAAAGATAATAGAGGCGTATCTCGAGTCTCATTATGGGAAAACGATAATATAAATATAATAAGCAAGGGACACGCTGATGGAAAATATGCCGAGGGATCAGTGCGTGGCAATCAGGTTTTTGTATCCGGCGGCGATGTGTATGTGGCTGGTTATAATGACGCAGATAGTATGGATTACTGGTATCTGGATTCTGCGACCTATTGGAAAAACGGAGAAGAAATAACGCTCACAGAACCTGAAATATGCGCAGAGGCTGAATCAATTTTTGTCGTGGGCGATGATGTTTATGTTGCGGGAAATATTTTTCGTACCGGTTGGACTCGCCAATACCCTGTCGCTGTGTTATGGAAAAATGGCGAACCAACATATCTCACTGAATATAATACTAACATGGATGATGTTTGGGATTTGAGTTCACAGGCATTTTCAGTGTGCGTATCAGGAGATGACGTGTATGTAGCCGGTTGTCAGGTAACCGAATATCTGCAAGGATACGACGCCACAATTTGGAAAAATGGCGAACCACAAATAATTGGTGATAAAATTCATTCTTCTGTTGTATTTTCGGTCTTGGTTTCAGGCGAAGACGTGTATGCGGCGGGGCTTCAGTATCGTTTAAATCATGCTGGCGTATGGTTGCCTCATGCCACGCTATGGAAAAATGGCGAGCCGCAGTACTTGCCAGAGAAAAGGTCTGATCGCCCCGACACAGAAGATTGGTTCAACCCGGACATATCAAGAGGCCAGTCTGTTTTTGTGTCAGGTAATGATGTTTATGTGGCGGGATATGGGAATTCCTTTGCTTCCGGCTCCGCAGGGTCTGGATCATACCGCGCATTACTTTGGAAAAATGGTGAACAAACTGTAATTATTGACGGGACAAGCGGCACAGACACAATGGCATATTCGGTTTTCGTGGTGAACGATGATGTCTTTGTGGCTGGCATGGAAGAAACATCAGCAGGCAGCGACAATTATAGAGCCAGGCTTTGGAAGAATGGCGTCCGTCAATATTTGAATACAACCGGATACCGATTTTCCTACGCTTTGTCAGTATTTGTTGTGGAATCACCGCCCATAACGCCTTGACCAAAGCCAACGAAAGATTAAACAGAGGAGCTAATTGCAAAACCTCCGAATTTGCCAAGAACGCGGGCGCCAGACCCCCATTTTTCAGCGACTGCCACGCTGGTTTGCGATGTTTCCAGAGGTTTTGCAATTACCTCAGAGCAATTTTTTTTTAGGCTGGACGCAAAAATGAATAAAATGAACTGTCCAAATGTTAAATACTGCCCCTGCGCAAGCACAAACTGCCAGAACTACGGAAAGTGCTGCGCCTGTGTGGCCTCCCACAGGAAAGGAGGCGGTCTTCCGGCCTGCCTGCGCCCCAGTAAAGAAGGGGGTCAGGGAACAGGGGGCGGGAACAGGGGTCAGGGTAAGAATTGACGCCGATGTGGCGGCAACAACAATTTACTGCTTGAGCAAAAGGAACTTGTATGGTCTGTAATCTTTTCTGTGGCGTTTTTAGCAGTTACAACTGTTTAATTAAAATTTTATACACCAGTTTTCTTGCCTTGATTACATCTCTTTCAGCTTTTTCAGCGGCCTCGCCGCCCAAGCGGGTCGTCAGCCAGGCCATCGGCACGGATGATATTTTATTAGCGTTGGCGGAACCAAGCCAGATAGCGGCTCTGTGCCATTTGGCCCATGACCCGCTGTACGCGCCCGACGCCGTGTTGGCAAGGCGGCATCCTACGTTAAAAGGCTCAAGCGCCGAAGATATTTTACGCTTCAAGCCTGATTTGGTGTTGATGACATCCTTTTCGCCCCCCGACAGCGCGGCGCTGTTAAAAAAGAGCGGCGTGAAGCTGTACATCCTGGCTAAATACGAAACATTGGAAGACGTGTATGAATCTTTAAGACAAGTCGGCGAACTGCTGGGGCGGCGCCAAAGAGCGGACGCCCTGATTGCCTCCTGCCGGGCAAGGGTCAGCGCCCTGGCCGCGGCTCTTAAAGGAGTTAAACCGGTCCGGGTTGTTTCGGCTGGCGTATATCCTTATATTTCTGGCGCTGACACGTCTTTTCAGGATATCTGCGACCACGCGGGCGCAATCAACGTGGCCGCTATAGCTGGAATAAAGGGCGTTGTGCCAATACCTTCAGAAAAATTGCTCTCCTGGAAAATAGACGTTCTGGTTGGGCCGACGGAACATAGGCCAGGCGAGAGGGGGCCAAAACTGATTGATCGCCTGAAAGAAACAGCCCCATTTCGATACTTGCAAGCGTGCAAACGGGGCGGCGTGATAGAAATCCCGGGCGCGCTGTTCGCCGCTACAAGTCATCACAGAATCACGGCCTTTGAAATGCTGGCCAGGGCGCTGCATCCAGAGCGGTTTGGGGATGAGATGAGACAAACAAATGACGGCAATCAGTAGATATGCTGTAGCCCCAACGGGATTCAAACCCATGTTGCCTTCGTGAGCGCATAGTTATATTTGATGACCGGCTTAATCTGAGTTTGCCGAAAGCCCTGATGTAGCGCATACTATTACATGTGCAGGGGGACGCCATGACACAGAATCAGACAGTCGCCGTGACTGTAGAGCTTGACAGGAACGTAAAGGAGAGCGGGGAAGAGCTTTTTCGTAGCTTGGGGGTAAATTTTTCAGCGGCTGTCAACACTCTGGTAATTCAGGCTGTCAGGCGGGGCCAAATTGATGAAGACTCCGGCTTTGATACAGAGCTTGCCGCCCGTGACCCGGTTTTTGACAGAGCCACGCAGACAGAAATACGGCGAAGGCTTGCGGATGTAAAGGTCGGCAGAAATTTTAGAAACCGTGAATTACAGGAAGTCAGTGACTGATGGAAAAGACATTTCAAGACGATGCTTGGGACGATTACATTTACTGGTTTCAGACAAACAACAAAGCCGTTCTGAAGCGTATTCACGCGCTACTAAAGGATATTGAGCGCGACCCATACAACGGTATAGGTGATCCAGAGGAACTAAAACATGACCTTTCAGGGTGTTTTAGCCGCCGAATTGATAGAGAAAATCGTATGGTTTACACAGTTGAAGAAAGTCAAATAATCATTATTTACTGCCGGGGACATTATATTTAGATGCTTGGCAAGGGGATACAGAACTATTACACGCGCAGGGGTGCTACGAACAAGCGCCAGGGCTATAACAGGCTGGAGAAGCGCGATGAATGATTCTGAAATACTATTGTCAGCCTTTTATAACAATTTTGTTTTTCGTAGTCCAAGAGCAAGGTGTTAATGATTGGAATAGAGATTGTGGATATGGACTATCATTTGTGAAATTGCTATAATGCCTAGAAAACCTCTAATCTTCACAGGATTCTTGCTCCTATTGCTCCTGGCCCTCGCCGCCTCATTGGCCCTGGGCGAGGCAATGCTGACGCCTGTTGAAATCTGGAGGGCGGTTTTGGGGGCGGGTGATGAATCAAGCCGGATAATACTCTTTGACATACGCCTGCCAAGGACTATTGTTGGCTTATTTGTCGGCGCGGGATTGGGGGCTTCGGGCGTTGTGATGCAGGCCTATTTCCGCAACCCTCTGGCCAGCCCCGGGCTGCTTGGCGTCAGCAGCGGCGGGGCGCTTGGGGCTGTCCTGGCCATTGTGCTTGGCAGCGCGCCGGGCGTTTTCAGCGTCCCCCTGGCCTCTGTGATGGGCGCGTTTATGGCTACAGGCGCCGTCATACTGCTTGCCCGCAGGGGCGCGTCGCCGGAGCATCTGCTGCTGGCGGGCGTGGCGTTAAACGCGCTGTTCGGCGCCGGCACCAGTTTTTTGCTTTCAATGTCGGCGGCTCATACACACCTGGGAGCGCAAGTGCTGTTCTGGCTGATGGGGGGCATCGAAAACAGGACGTGGGAACACGTGTGGATGGCTTTCCCAGGCATACTGCTGGCCTCTCTGTTGCTTTTACCCCTGGGGCGGCCCATGAATTTACTTGCCCTGGGTGATTCCGGCGCACAGAGCCTGGGCGTGAACGTGCGCCGCCTGCGCTGGCAGTTGATAGTTCTGTCAACGGTTCACACGGCCCTGGCGACGGCTGTTGGGGGCATAATAGGCTTTGTGGGTCTGGTAGTGCCCCATATAGTTCGCCTGATGGACGGCCCTGACCACAGGCGGCTGCTGCCCCTGTCCATGTTAGGAGGCGCGTCGCTGCTGCTGCTCTGTGACTTGCCAACGCGCTTTCTTGGCTCGGGTATGCGCCTGGGCGTTATTACGTCTCTTGTCGGCGGTCCATTTTTGCTATGGCTCTTGCGGAAGCGACCATGTTGAGGGCTGCTGGTTTATCGGTTGACGGTCGTCTGCTAGACGTGGGTCTGGAGGTCCGCGCTGGCGGGTGCGTTGCCGTCCTGGGTCCCAATGGCGCTGGTAAATCAACGCTGTTACGCGCCTTAGCGGGATTGTTAAGGGCTACTGGCAGCGTTTATTGGATGGGGACGGCTCTCGAACGCATACCCTATATAGAGCGCGGGCGCAGGCTGGCCTGGCTGGGGCAGGAGAGCGCGGCTGAATTTGCCTTTCCTGTCAGGGACGTAGTGGCCCAGGGGCGCTTTGCCCACGGCGATGATGACAAACTGATAGACGATTCTATGGCGGCCCTGGATATTTCGCACCTCGCCCGCAGACCTATCACAGAACTATCCGGCGGAGAGCGCCGCCGGGTATTTCTGGCCCGGGCCCTTGCCACGGGAGCGCAGATACAGCTTTGGGACGAGCCTACGTCCAGCCTGGACGTCCGCCACGCGCTGGAAGTATATGCTCTGGCAAAAAACTTATCTGACGATGGTTCCTGCCTCTTGGTCAGTCTGCACGACATACGCGCCGCCTATCGCTTTGACAGGGTAATCGTCCTCGACCAGGGCCGCTTGATAGTTGACGGCCCCCCCCATGACGTACTGACGGCCCCTCTGATCAGACAGGTGTTCCGCGTAGAAGCACGGTTTTTAACATCGCTCGTGCCGGAGTTGCCTTAGGGCGTGTCATCAATAGGTTTTGGCCCATACGAAAATAAACCTGACATGCAGTAGTAAAAAGAGCTAAATTGCAAAACCTCCGGCTTTGCCGGAAACGCGGACGCCAGACCCGCATTTTTCAGGAATTGCGCACTGGCGTGCGACGTTTCCAGGAGGTTTTGCAATTACCTCAAAAAACAAAAAAAGTTTTTTTGGCCTTTATGAAATATTTATTGAATGTCAGCGCACTGGCCGATGCGATGCTGACGTAAACCACGTTCCTATAAAAAATATCTTGACTTAATCAAACGATTGATTAAAATGAGAGGTTGCGCTGATCAACCGCTTAATCAATCGTTTGATCAATTTTTACAGAGACCATTTCGCCATGATTTCACAAGCCCAAGAGTACAGCCAGGATACGCGGCAGCGCCTGATGGAGGCGGCTCTGCTGGCCTTTGCCGAAAAGGGCTTTGATGGCGTTGGCGTGCGCAAAATTGCCCAAAAGGCAAAGGCCAACCCGGCTATGATAGCCTATCACTTCGGCAGCAAGGAGGGGCTTTATGAAGCCGCCCTGCGCTGGGTTATTTCTGATTTTTCCCAGTGGCTCCAAAATATGCCTGAAGCGCCGGATTCTAGCTCGCCTAACGCGCGGGACGCCGCTATGTCCAGCCTGAAGACCAATATAAAGGGGCTGTTTGAAAACCTGGTGATCTGCGATCACAAAGACCATGCGCGTAAACCATTGCATGAAGCCGCCCACAAGCTATGGAACCAGGCGATAGCTGATTCGAGGAGCGCCATGGCGGATTTTATAATAGCCCAAATCCGCGTTTGGTCAGACCGCGTTACGACCTGCGTCAATATCCTGAGGCCGGACATCTCCAGGTTTGAACTGGAGGCGATGATAATTAACGTTCAAGGGGCGATTTACTTTTTCCACAAGCACTTTGACATCATCCAAAAAATGCGCGGGGCCGCTTTCAGCGAAGACGACCTGGAAAAGATGGCCATGTATTTTGTTGATTTCAGTTTAAGGGGGATAGGCATCCCCGATGTTTTTACAAATGAAGGCGCCTGAATATGCTCACTTGTTTCAGGGATCAGGAACTCCGCACGCCAAACTTCACATTCCACACTCCACATTCAAATAAAGGGGTCTGAATATGCTCGCACCACTTCCCCCGGCGGTTATTGAACTTCAGGATGCCCCTGATAGCGCCGGGCAGGTCAATCTTGATTTTTCCGGCGCCATCAGCAGGGCGCGCTCGGAAAACCCTCTCTTAAAAGCCGCAAAGGCCATCGTTGATGAGCGCAAGGGGCTGATAAAAGCTACAAGGGCCGATATTTATCCCCAGTTGACCATCAATGGCGACTTCAGCCGCATTAAAGACGTGTCAATGCTAAATAGCAGCTTTGGCGAGAGCTTAACGGGAGAATCATCCTTTCTTCCCATTGACATAAGCGCGCTGACGGCGCCCAGGTCTTACTACACGACTAATATAGGCGTCAGCCAGCCTCTGTTCTATTTTGGAAAGATAAGCACGGCCATTGATATAGCAAAGATGGGGGAGAGAGAGTCGGAACAGGCGTATAAAACCTCAGAGCTTAATGTGCTCCACGGCGTTGCCAAGGCATACCTGGCCGTTTTATCGGCTAAGGCCGAGACAGAGGTGATAACGTCCCGCAGGCTGGCGGCGGAGCAGTTTCTCAGCGATGTAGAGGCAAAACTCGAAGTGCAGAGCGCCACCGAGCTTGACCGCCTGAGGGCCGAAAGCGAGCTTTACGCCGTCATGCCAGACGCCCTCCAGGCCGAGGCCAATCTCCAGAGGGCCAGGGAAGTCCTGAGCGGAATGCTGGGCTTTGATCCAAAGACAGATTTAGCTCTCGCGGATATAGGTATGCCGCCGCAGGCAGATGCGCTTTTGAACGGCGGGGAGCGAAGCGAGATAACCCAATTAAAAATCCAGGAAAATATGCTGTCGGCCAATAATAAGATCATAAGATCGGATTTATTGCCAAAGTTTGATTTAAGCGCCCAATATGGCTACCAGGCCGGTAAAACCGAAAATTTGTTCAAGGCGCCATACGACCCCTGGCGTTTTACAGTATCTATGCGCTGGCCCATATTCGATGGCCTGCGTATGAGCGGCAGGCGCTCCCAGAACACGGCCCAGCTTGAGCAGACGCGCCAGATACGGATAAACCAGGAGCGCAACTTTGCAGTGGAGCGCCAGAGCGCGGAGCGGGAGCTGGTAAAGGCCAGGGCCTTTTTGGAGGCCGCCAGAAAAGCCTTCGACACAGGCCAGGAGGCGTTGCGAGTGAGCAAAGAATCCTTTGACCAGGGTCTGATAACCAGCCTGGATTTATTGCAGGCCGAGCGCACGGCTTATCAGCTTCAAAGCCAGTTGCGCCGCGCCGAGCTGGGCGTGTGGTCAGCCATTTTTGATCACCGCCGTTCCCTTTCCCTTTTACCAAATTGACACAGTTTTTGTGAGGAATAAACATGAAAGGCAAATTGATATTTTTCGGCGCGGTCATTGCCGCCGTTGTCGTTGGCTCTATCGTGTACCATCGCTCCAGGCGCAACGAGGAGCTAAACAGGCAGAGCAAGATAAAGGACTTGGCCGAAGTCCCCGTGACTCTGGCAAGGGTAGAGCTAAGGAGCTTTAGCGCGGCCATCCCGTTTACGGGTAATCTCTTAGCGGTAAACCGGGCCGAGTTGAGGGCCGAGGTATCCGGGCGCTTAACCCGGGTGGCGGTTTTTGAAGGGGATAACGTGGGGCGCGGCGCCGTGCTGTCGGTTCAGGACGAAGAGGATTTATTGCTGGCCGTGCAGGCCGCCGAGGCCCAGCTGTCATCGGCCCAGGCCCAGGCCGAGCAGGCCGGCAGGGACTACGAGCGGGCCGTTCAGCTGCTGGAAAAACGCAGTATCACAAAGCAGGCCGCCCAACAGGCGGAAACCTACCACACGGCGGCCCAGGCCGGCGTCAGGGCGGCGGACAGCAATTTGGGCATCGCCAGGAGCCGTCTGCACAAGGCCCAGATACGAAGCCCCTTCGAGGGCCAGGTTGCCAGGTGCTTTGTCAAGGCGGGCGAAATGCTTGCCCCGGGACAGGCGGCCTTCAACGTCGTTGACAACAGAACCATGGAAATAGAGGCCGATTTGCCAACGGAAAACCTGAGCATTGTTAGTCCCGGTCTGAGAGCGCGTTTTAAGGTGTCGGAGTTTGGCGACTACTTTGAAGGGCGCGTCGCCCAGGTTGCCCCCGCCGTTATGCAGGACGGCCGCACGCTGAGGGTTAGAATAGAAGTTCCCAACGCCGATGGGCTATTAAAGAGCGGCCTCTTTGCCGAGGGCGAGATTATTTCTGACCAGTCCCTGGAAAAACCGGCGCTGCCTTCAAATATACTCACGGTTGTAGGCAGAAACGCCGATGTGTTTGTAGCCGAGAACAACATCGCCCGTCAAAGGCGGGTTGCCGTGGGCAATGACCAGGGAGGATGGAGGCCTATTGAGCGCGAAGGCCTGAAGCCGGGCGAAATGGTAGTGGCCGAGGGACGCGAGCTTGTATCAGAGGGCGCGCGCCTGAGCGTTGTAAACGCGCCTGAAACCTCTCAAGAACAGGTGATGTGAGATGTTTATATCCAATCTTGCTATCAAGCGCCCTGTTACGACAACCTGCGTGATGCTGGCTCTCATAGTGCTCGGGCTTTTCAGCTTGCGCACGCTGGGTTTGGACAGTATGCCGGAAATTGACTTTCCCATAGTCACGGTGAGCGTGGTCTATCCCGGCGCAAGCCCCGACGCCGTTGAACAGGACGTAGTCAAAAAAATAGAGGAGGCGTTAAACCCCCTGGAAGATATGAGGGAGATAAGCTCTACCAGCATGGACTCCGTCGGTTTGGTTGTGGCCGAGTTCGAGTTGGAGCGGGATGTTGACAGCGCTATGGAAGACGTAAGATCAGCCGTGGCCAGGATTCGGCGAGACCTGCCCGAAACCATGGAAGAGCCGGTGATCCAAAAGATAGACCCTGCCCAAACGCCCGTGCTGAGCATCGTCCTGCGGCCCCTTGATACGCGCGTTGGCATGAGCGACAGAGAATTAACGCAGATTGCCGATGAATTTTTAAAACGCAGGCTGGAAAATATTTCAGGCGTGGGCAAGGTGGATGTCGTCGGGGGCGCCAAGCGGGAAGTGGGCATTCAGGTTGACCCCTCCAGGATGGAAGCGCTGGGCATAACGCTTCCTCAAATAATTGGCGCGCTGGGCAGCGACACACTGGCGGTGCCCAGCGGGAATCTGCTTTCGGACACCAGGGAAATATCCGTGCGCGTTGACTCTAAAGCCAGGCAGGTAGCCGACTTTGAGTACGTGGTCGTGGGAAACCTGAAAGGCAGGCCAATAGAGCTGAGGGAGGTGGCTAGTGTGGTTGACGGCATAGAAGAGCGCCGCACGCTGGCAAGGCTGGACGGCCAAAGCGCCGTGGCGCTGGAATTACAGCGTCAGACCGGAGGCAACATCGTAGCCATGGTGAATTCGGTTATGGCTACATTGACCGCGCTCAAACCTGAACTGGATGAAAGGGGTATAGAGTGCGTTGTAGCGAAGAATAACTCCAAGTTTATCAACGACGCCGTTCATGACCTGAACATCACGATTTTTCTGGGCGCGGGCTTTGCTATTTTAATCGTGTTTTATTTCTTAAAATCCTGGCGCAGCACGGTTATAACCAGCCTCACGCTGCCGGTTTCAATTATAGGTTCATTTATAATAATGAAGGTGTTGGGTTTCACGCTGAATACCATCACGCTGATGGCCGTGTCTTTGGCTATAGGTATTTTAATTGACGATTCTATCGTCGTGCGCGAAAACATCACCCGCCATACCGAGATGGGCAAGGATCACGTCACCGCCGCCATGGACGGCACGTCTGAAATAGGCCCCGCCGTTGTTTCCACTACGCTGTGTATTTTGGCCGTCTTTGTTCCCGTGGCTTTCATGGGCGGCATAGTGGGCAGGATGTTTTATTCCTTTGGCATGGTAGTCGCTTTTGCCGTTACCATTTCGCTGTTTGTCAGCTTTACGCTCGACCCGATGTTAAGCGCCGTCTGGCCCGACCCTGAGCATAAACAGGGATATATCCACAAAAAGAAAGAGCCGGGTTTGATAATGAAAACCGTGAATTGGTTTAACACTAAATTAGACGCGCTGGAAAGTTTTTACTCCAGGGCCATCAAGTGGTCTCTTAGTCACCGCAAAACCGTCATGGCTATTGGCATCGGCAGCTTTGTGACGGCAGTATATCTGATGGGTCTGTTAGGCGGCGATTTTCAGCCCGAGTACGATCGCGGGGATTTGGGCGTGACGTTCAAGACAGAGCCGGGCGCCAGTTTAGCCGCCACGGCGCGCAAAGTTGAGGCGCTCGAAAAAATCATCCGCTCTAAACCTGACGGCGCGCCAAACCCAGAAATCGAAACTATATATACAACCATCGGCACGGGAATGATTGGGACCATCAACGAAGGGAGCATTTACGTTAAATTAACCGACGGCAAAAGACGTCACCAGGACCCAATCAGGCGCGAGCTTCGCAGCAGGCTCACAAAGACGCCGGGCGTTGAGGTGGGCGTTGGTCAGGCCTCAGATTTTGGCGGCAGCAAGCCGCTTAATGTCGCCATTTTAAGCCCCGAGCGCAAGATGGTAGAGGCCGCCGAGCCGCAAGTGCGCGCCATTTTTGAAAAAATCACTGGCGCCGTGGATATAAGCAGCAGTAACGATAAAGGCAAGCCCGAAATCAGGCTCGTGATTGACAGAAAGCGGGCCTCAGACTTAGGCGTTTCGCCCATGGCGGTTGCAAACGTAGTGCGCCCGATGGTTGACGGCATTGACGTGGCTAAATATGAAGACATATCCGGCGAGCAGTACAACGTCAGATTGCGCTTAGCCGACCAAAACCGCGCCACGGCGGATCAGCTCGCGTCGCTGACGTTGATGTCAAGCAAAAAAGACCAGTTTGGAAATAACATAATCGTAAAGGTTTCAAACGTGGCTGCCTTTGAGGAAGACTTGGCCCCGGCCAAGCTGCAGAGGCGCCGGATGCAGACCCAGATACAGTTGAGCGCCAATAAGGAAGGCAAGACGCTCAATGAAATCACCGGCGAGCTGGCTGGCGGCGTGGCAAAGCTAAAGGCGCAAGGGACGCTTCCTTCAGGCGTATCCGTGGGTTTTGAGGGCATGTCCAGGTACAGCGCCGAAACGGCCCAGCACATGGCGACGGCCATGATGCTGGCGCTGTGCTTTATTTTCTTTGTGCTGGCCAGTCAGTTTGAAAGTTTCAAGCTGCCCATAGTAATAATGATGTCGCTGCCCCTCTCAATGGTTGGCATGGTGTTAATGCTGCTGGTGATGGGCAATCCAAGCAGCATGATGACCCAAATAGGCTTAATCATGCTGATGGGTTTAGTCACCAAGAATGGCATACTGCTGGTTGACCGCGCGCTGCAGATGATGCGCGAGCGTAAAATGCCAAGGGAACAGGCTCTGATTGAAGCCGGCATGACGCGTCTGCGCCCTATTTTAATGACCAGCCTTGCGATTATAGGCGGCATGATGCCCCTGTTTCTGGCCATAGGCGCCGGCGCCGAAATGCGCGCCCCAATGGCCAGGGCCGTCATAGGCGGCATCATAACGTCGGCGATTTTAACGCTAATCGTTATACCTGTGTTTTTTGATATTCTGGACGAGTTTAGCCTCAAAAGGTTGTGGGGGAAGATACGGGGCCAATAAACTATAGCTTTTCTATTTCAAGATTGCGGGACGCAATCTTGAAATAGAAAGTTGTTTAAAAAGCCCGGGCATCGCTTTCTTCTCAAAATAGCTCAACTTACACCAATAGGCTCAAACGCGGCGCGTTTCTCATCTCCAAATAAAATGGCGCATTCTATGTAGAAATGGAATTACTTACCCGCCATGCCGAGTTTCTCCCTGATGGCGCCCTCAATTTCGCTGGCTAATTCGGGGTTATCCGCCAGCAGCTTTTTGACGTTTTCGGCGCCCTGACCAAGGCGGCTGTCTTTGTAGGAGTACCAGGAGCCGCTCTTTTGTATTATTTCAAGGCTGCTGCCAAGTTCTATCAATTCCCCCGTGCGGCTGATGCCCTCGCCGTACATTATATCGAAGTTGGCTACTTTTAACGGGGGGGCGACTTTGTTTTTAACCACCTTGACCTTGGTCTTTTTGCCCACCACGCCGCCTTCCTCGTCTTTGCCGGCGGGCAAGATATCACCGGCGTTCCCCTTGATGCTTTGTCCCGAGCGGACTTCCAGGCGAACGGAGGAATAAAACTTTAGCGCGTTGCCGCCCGTAGTCGTCTCAGGGTTGCCAAACATCACGCCTATCTTCATGCGAATCTGGTTGATGAAAACAACGCAGGTGTTATTGCGGCCAATAGTAGCCGTCATTTTTCGCAGAGCCTGGCTCATCAGCCTGGCCTGCAAGCCCATGTGGGAATCGCCCATATCGCCGTCTATTTCGGCTTTGGGAACCAGAGCCGCCACAGAATCAATGACGACGATGTCCAGCGCGCCGCTCTTGACCAGTTGATCGCAAATTTCCAGCGCCTGCTCGCCGCTGTCCGGTTGGCTGATGAACAAATTGTCAATATCAACTCCCAGCTTTTTGGCGTAATCGGGGTCCAGGGCGTGCTCGGCGTCAATGTAGGCAGCCAGGCCGCCCTTTTTCTGCGCCTCGGCGACCATGTGCAGGGCCAGGGTAGTTTTGCCGCTGGACTCAGGCCCATAGACCTCAACGACGCGGCCCTTGGGTACTCCGCCGACGCCCAGGGCAAGGTCAAGGCCGATGGAGCCTGTGGAGATGACCTCTATCCCTTCGGCGTTCATGCGGTCGCCCAGTTTCATGACTGAGCCTTTGCCAAAGGCGCGCTCAATATCGGTAAGCGCCTTGTTCAAAGCTTTTAAGCGGTCTGATTGTTCGGGAGCGGCCATTTTGTTCTCCTGGAATGCGCTTTCTTTAAGCGCTATCAAAACACAACCCCTGGCCAGAGCAATCTGAACCAGTGGGTTGAAAATAGAATAATGCAATAAAGCGAAAAAAACAAGAAAAAAAATCGAGAATTTGATTTGTGGCCGAAAGCCCCATGTTACAAATTATGATTTTTTAATATTCGGCAGCTCCAGCCCATAGCCTTTTCTGCGGTCTGTCGCTTTGAGCATCATCGCTACTATGAGAGCCAGGACGCCAAAGGTCACGAATATCACCATAGGAAGCGTATAGTCGTAAGTCGTTGGACTGTCGGGCGCGCTGGTTATACAGAAGCGGCCGAGAACCCAGCCAATCAAAAGCGGCACAAGCCCTAAGCCGATATTTTGAATAAAAAAGATCATGGCGTATGCAGTGCCAAGCTGTTTTTCTGGTATCAGCTTTGGAACGCTCGGCCACATAGCCGAAGGCACCAATGAGAAACCAATTCCAAGAAGCAGGACGGCGAAAAGAGCATACCCCCAATGGTCGAAGGCGGGTATAGAGAATATCGTATGCACAATAATCAAAAGCACAGCGCCCAGCGCCATGATGGAGGCCCCTTTGCCCTTGCGGTCATAGATAGTCCCAAAAACAGGCGTCAGCAGTATCGTGCCAAAGGGCAATAGTGACGGTATATAACCGGCGTACTCGGGATCAATTCCATACTTTTGAACCATCAGGTCAACGGCGAAGTCAAGGTACGGAAATACGGCGGAATAGAACAGGACGCACAGCACGGCTATCAGCCAGAAACCGCTATTTGTCAGTATTTGTAAAATATCCGAAAACTTAAACGCGTCCTCGTTTTTCTGTTCCGTGTTTTCAACTTTAATCGCAGGCTCGCTGGCGTCCAGCTTTCTGTCCATTTGGGTGTAAAAAATAAATCCCAGCATTCCGATGACGATGAGGACTATCCCGAACAAGATCGGCGTGGAAACCACCCATTTTTTAGCCATGGCAAGGCCGAATGCCAGCGCTATGCCCGTACCCAGCCTGGCGGCAGCCATTTCAAGACCCATGGCAAGCGCTAATTCTTTGCCCTTAAACCACTTGACGATCACCTTGGAAACAGTGATGCCCGCGACTTCATCACCCATGCAAAAAATGGCAAAACCGGCGGAGGCGAGCCACACCTGCGTGACGACGGGAAAATCTCCGGCCAGCGCGTAATAGCAGGTTGACGCGCCCACAAGCATCACTATACAGGCCATTATGCCCGTAAACCTCACGCCCTTTTTGTCCAGTATTATGCCGCCTATCACCAGCATTCCCGCAAACACGTTCAGCCACATGTAGGAAAACCTGAAGAATCCAAAGTTGAGGTCACTCCACCCACCGGGGACAACCAGGGCTGTTTTTATAGCCGATGTTACCTTTTCAAAGTGGTAGCCGCACAGCATCGTGAATGAGACTATGGCCAGCGCTATCCAGCGCATGGACTTGGATTCCCTCAGGGATTGTTTGACTGTTGTCATGGCGTCTCACTTTGAAAAATGGGGGGGTTGAGAGTGCGCCGCGCCAAAGAGGAAACGGCATGGAAGCAAATTTTAGCGCAAAATATTTTGAAAATCTAACCCGACTTTGACAATTCAGGCTAAAAAAGAGTAGTTTTCAGATTTTTGCATTCATAAAGGAAGTAGAAACGAAATCAATTGCCCAACATTTGCCAGGCCAGTCTGAGTATCAGTCCCGCTACTACTATTGTGAACAGGGCGCGAACCCACCTGCTGCCTTTTGCCAGCGCCGTTTTGGCGCCCAGATAGCCGCCCAAGCCATTTGCGACGGCCATGCTCACGGCTACCAAAGGCAGCCAACTGCCTTTAAAAACAAAAAGGGCAAGGCTCGCCATGTTGGAGGCCCAGTTTACCGTTTTGGAGAGGGCCGAGGCCCTCAGAAAATCAAATCCGAGGAGGGCCACAAAGAAAAAAATCAACAGCGTTCCGGTTCCAGGGCCAAAAAAGCCGTCATAAAAACCGATGGCGAAGGAAAGAAGGGTTGCCAGCAGCGCCTGTTTTTTTTTGCTGTGTTTCGGAGCATGAATAGCGCCGAGGTCGGGTTTGAGCAAGGTAAAGAGCAACATGCCAATCATCATCGCCAGCATCACCGGACGCATGTGGGCTTCAAAGCGCCCTTCAAAGAAGTAGGCCGTTTTGGCCCCAAGGGCCGCGCCTGCGCCAGCGGCCAGCATTGGGAAAACCATTTCTCTGAATGGAACAACGCTGCTGCGGACAAACTGGGCCGCCGCAAAGGTAGTTCCTGTGCAGGCAACCACCTTGTTGGTACCCAGTATCGTTGTCGTGGGGTGGCTGGACAGGCCCAGAAACAGCGCAGGTATTGATATAAGGCCGCCTCCGCCGACAGCGCCGTCTATAAACCCCGCGAGACACGCCGCCAATAAAAGAAACAAAAAAATCAGGGGGTCGGGCATTGGGGTGGGCGCTCACGCGCAGAAAAATGGCTTTGAGTGGTTAAACTTTGAGAAAAGCGAACGCTTTAAGTCAGATTTCACTTGCAAATCCTGACCGCATGGCTCTTTCGGGTGTTCTGTGGACGGCGCAAGGCAGGGGTCAAAAGTGAAACTTGCTATAGAGTGTAATTTCTGAACCAGCATGTTTAGGTTCTTCTTTTTCGTCTCACATTCCCATATGACCAATATTTGCCAACCCGCCCGCTTCAGCGCCGTGATATTGTCCCTGTCCCGCGCCATTGTGCGATCAAGTTTCGCGTTCCAGTAATCCGCATTGGCAACAGGTCTGATTCTTGCGCGCCGGCACGTGGGGCAGCCATGCCAAAAGCAACCGTGTACGAAAATTACCGTCTTGTATTTGGGTAAAACGATGTCAGGGTTTCCCGGCAAGTCGCGTCTATGCAAGCGGAAACGGTAGCCCATGCTGTGAAGCAGTTTACG
>JGI24698J34947_10000551_pt1 | contig 17783 bp, 19 predicted proteins | sample TergutMp193P3_FD_34947 | JGI IMG/M metagenome (IMG submission 34947) | reverse complement strand
AAAATTGTGGTTATTGAGTATTTGACCTTAAAATCCCAATATCGTATAAATTCGGTGTTCTTTTCTTTTATTGGTTTATTGCAGGATTATCTTAGAAAATCCGATATTGATGTTTCATACTACGTTACTGATATAAGCAACAAGGGGGCCGGAAAGAATGTTGATAGAGAAAGTAAGTTATTCAGAAAATTAATCTGCCTTGAAGGATTTGGCAAATTAAATTCTATGTATTATACTCCTCCATTGGGACTTACAAACTATGAAAGTGAATTTGAGTCGTTTTTATACATAAAAACAAATGACAGTATAAAACAAATTAACAGAGAGACATATCTGGATATAGTTCGAGCAATATATTATGACTATTATTATGAATGGTATAAGGATATTTTACTTAATGAGGAAGAACTTAACGAATACAAACAAAAAATAGATAATTGTTTTGATCTTGTCAAAAAAAACAACATCGAATATTCATCATGCGAAATAATATATGCAGACTGTTCATTTGTCAATGAGCCATATACAGATGAAAAGACACATGGGCCATTACCAATAAAAAAAGACGGCAAATCAAAAAAAATGATATTCATTTTTATAGCCTCATTGTTTCTTGCTCCGGTCATTATCATCCTGTCTTATAATTTTATTCTTAAAATCTTAGAAATACCTTTTGATTCTGCTTATATATTTATTGGTGGGTATTTTTCATCAATTGTAACGGCCTTATCGGCATACTTCATAACAAGAAAAAAGTTATAATTTCTCACAAAGTAAAATGATATTACCTGCGTGCCTTTTAAAATAAGGTATATATCGAAAAACACAATCGAATTTTGCCAATCCGGATGCAATATTTTCATCATTTGATTTTCTTAAATGTAAACTACTTAAAATATGGAATGCTGAAAAATTACGAATAATAAATGAAAATTCTGCCAAAATATTCTTAATATAATTAAATGAATATACCCATAGTTGATGAGACTGTTCAAAATATTTAGTGGTAACAATTTCCACTGACTTTCCATATTCATTTCTACCATAATATTCAAAACTCAAACTATTTTCAAACTCCAGTATTAGTCTGCCATGTTTCTTTAACACCCTAGATATTTCAGCTATTGCTGCTATTGCATCACAATAATTTATAACACTTCCAACGCAAATCACATAATCAAACATTGTATCAGGAAAAGGTAAATTCTCTATGTTTGCAACAACTGCATTTTTCAAGTGAGATATTTTGTTTTTCGCAATATCTACATGGTACATATTATCAGATATTATACCATAATCATTTCCTCCTGAGCCAGCATTTAAGATATAAACGTTGTTCAATGGATTACATCTTCTTCCGATGTACTTATCAATTTCTGATTTTAAGTAAGAATACCATTTATTATTTTGAGGCCATACTTGTTCAGTATCTTCATAAAAATGTTTAATAGCTTCTTGATCTAACTGTTCCATGATTCTATACCAAATGAATATATCCTATCAATATGATTGGAATATTGAATATAACATTCATTTTTTAGTTTTGACGTTTTATTTCTCCATTAATTTTTATCTTTATTATTTCAATATTTTCCAATCCGTCATTATCTACAACTTTGACAGCTATGTTATGCGTTCCGGTTTTTAATGCAATAACTTGTTTCCCTTCTTTGTCCATAATTATAGAAGGCTTAAATTTCTTTTTTTCTATATTATAATTAAAGTCCCAACTGTAAAATTCTATGCCGGAAAGGCTGTTGCCAACGGCAATAAATTCTATTTTCCTACTTCCGTCTCCCAGTTTTTCTAGTTCGTTTATATGTATGGCAATTGTGGGTTTTACCGACAACGGAACAATTTCATTTACGCATAATAATTTTATGATTATATTTTCCGTATTTTTAAGCCTTGCCGTTTCTTCTATTGCACCTTTGCCGAAAGAAAACGCTATTATATAGCCCACAGGTTTTTTCTCACTGATGTTTTTTTCAAAAAGCAACTTATTGTATTGTTTTGCCGAAACAGAAAAATTCTTTACTACATTTACGCCGATTCCTTTCGATTGTTTTACTTGTATCGGAGTTCCATCCTGCATTCTGCCGTCAACACCTTTGTCTCCGCCCTTTTTGCTTTGCGGTATACCGCCATATTGCTGTATTATCCATGTTTCAAATTTGAAGGGGTCATCATTATACAATGTTTCCTCATCATATTTATGCAAACGGATTATATAAGAGGGGGTGAATAGGTCGGTTTGTTTTTGTAGTCGAAATTCGGTTACTTTTATTGCCTGTACGGATTGGTCTATGCCGAACCATTGACGGTTTAATCTGTCTGCTACGGCTATTGTCGTTCCGCCGCCGACAAAGGGGTCAAGAACTAGAGAGCCTTCGTTGCTTGCCATGTTGATTATCCGTTCCAATAGGACTTCTGGTTTTTGGGTGGGATAACCAATACGTTCACTTGACTGTGATTGGACATTTTGAATGTCTGTCCATATATCACCGAGCAATTGCCCATTTTGTTCAGATAAATACCGTTTTAATCGAGGACGTTTTGTAAAATCTAAATTATCATTTGTATCTTTTGGATAATATATTTTTCTTTCGTCATGTAATTTTTGCATGGTTTCCTTTTCATACCGCCAGCCTTTGATAGGAAATGAAAAACCTTGCCATTCATACATCATATTCGGACGGGGATTAGGGCTTGCCATATCACCTAATTGATATTTGCCCTTGCCATCGTTATCATCATATTTATACCATTCATCAATATATTTTTCAGATAAGTCGCCATATATTGGATTGTAGATACTTTTTTGATGTTTTTGCATAATACCATATTGTATCCTTAAGAACAGCAAGTTTTTTNTTTGCGTCATTATGTGAGTTGTGCCGTTGCCAGACTATTTCGCCTTTGAAATTATCCTCTCCAAATATCCTGTCCAGAATATGCACACGAATATAGGCGTTTGCGTGCCAATCACAATGCAGAAAAATACTACCGGTAGGCTTTAATATTCTGTGCATTTGCTCAACCCGCTCATAAAGCCATGCGATATAATGATCCATTCCGCCAGCCCATCTATCTTGAAAACTTCTAATTTCTCCTTCGTCTCCCCATATTACTTCATAATTTCGATTACTGAAAAATGGCGGGTCAAGATAGATTAGATCTATAGTTTCATTGTCTACTGTTTTCAATATCTCCAAATTATCGCCGAGAATGAGTTTATTTACAGTAAAATTTAATTCACCATCTGTCAAAACTGCCATAACGCTCCGTGATATTTACGATTCTTTAGCTTTATTTTTACAAGATATACGCCTAAACTCGCATTTCAACAGATAATAAAGAATTATCCTTTATCCGTATCTCTTAAAATACCCCAATCCCACCAAAATGTCAACAAAAATTTCACAAATTTACAAAAATTCTGTTTCTTGGACGTTTTGCCGTTAAGATTTGACGCTGTTTTTCAACCGTAATCTGCGTGTAAATCTGAGTTGTCAGTATGGAACTATGTCCCAGCATGCGCTGTATATAGCGGATATCCACATCTTCCTCAAGAAGAAGTGTCGCAAAAGAATGCCTGAACATATGTGGCGCTATTTTTCTATGAATATCAGCTTTGGCGCAAAGCCGTTTTACCAGAAAGCGAACAGACTGTTCGGAAATTCTTGACAACAACCGATTAACAAAAAATAGCCTGTTTTGTGTATGCGTACTGCGTTTTCTTCGGCGTAGCGCTGAAAAATGGCAAGTACATCCTGATTTCCAATCTGCAATATGCGTTCCTTTACGCCTTTTCCCCATGATGCGAATGTGCCATTTCCCAAATCAATGTACTGTGCACTTAGAGAGCATAATTCTGATACTCGCAGCCCTGTAGCAAACAACAGCTCAATTATTGCGGCATTTCGTAAAGTTGTGTTTAATGCGTAATCTGTTTTTGCATGTTTCATTTCTTGATATGTGGTATACAAAATGTTTTCGATTACCGTCAGCGGAATTGTTCTTGGCAGCATCTGCGGAATTTGAAATTTTGTCTTTATCTTCTTCATTGGGTTTTCAATCAGGATTTCCTCAAATTCAAGATAGTTAGAAAATGCACGGATACTTGCGATTTTGCGTTTGACAGTTCTTGGCGAGAAGGTTTTGTGCAGATACGCTATAAACACTGACAACTCAATTTTTCTAGGGATAGCATCAGATGCAATATACCGTCTTAATTGTTCTAGATCAATTGTGTATGCTTTGATTGATTTTGTGCTGAGTTGTTTTTGATACGTACAATACGATAAATAATTCTCAATTGTCTATTTTAGTGTTGTCATTGTTCATTCCTCCAATAGTAATGTTACAATTTTGTGTGTAAGAGGAAAATTATGTCTATAACTAAACTATACCAGTGAAATTCCATCTGTTTATAGGACAATCAATCCTGTGTTCTTAATAAGCGCCATTCGGGATATTTGCTAACTGAATTGTAACAGTTGTTTTTCAAACACCGATACAGCCTTCAACACAAATATGTTTTACAGGGTGCCATCAGACGAATAATTAACATTTTCCAAATCGTCTACGCGATTTTGTAATTCAATAATCAATCTATCGAAATCTGCCTTGTCCTTGTCATATTCTTCCCGTTTTTCGGTAATACTTTGCGTTACTTATGAAAGTTCCATTGATTTTAAGAAATATCAACCAGTTAAAGCAAATAATGTAACAGCCGGAAATATTACTGTAACTATAGTAATTGTTAAAATAGTTTTTAAATATTTCAAATCATCTATTTTCTCATTTGTAGCTTTTTGCATTTTGTCGAATTCTTCAACTTTCTCTCCTATAGAAATGATTAGATTCTCTTAATATTTATAAATAAATTTCTATTTATTACTATATGTATGTATAGTTATAACAAGCCTCTATGTGCTATCTGCCTGGCGTACCGCATTTATAAATAAATCTATCAATGCCTTGTTTTTATAATGTCTTGGATTTTCTACACCAGATTGCACATCAACTGCAAAGGGGCGAAACTGATGTATTATTTTAGAAACATTACATTGATTTAATCCACCAGCAATAAAATATTTTTTGTCACCAATAAAAGGTAATATTTTGAATAATTTTTCATCATTAACAATATTTCCTGTACCCCCAACTAGACTTGAATCAAACAATAAGTAATCAGAAACTTGCGCAATTTGTTTTATATCATGTGAGTCTATATCTATTTTACTTCTGACATTGATAATTTTTATACTAATTTGTTTCATGCGAAATATTTCTCTTATTTCAATAACATTCATCATATTTATTTTCTCATTTGGATGTAATTGTAAATAATCAAACTTAACTTTTTTACAAAGCATTACTAACGTATCAGGATTAGTTATTTTCGTAACAAGAACTAATCCAATGCGTGTTAATTCATCTCTTATCCTTTGATATAATGCCAATCGTTCATTATTTATCATATTCTCTTGGATCACATGAAGACCAAGAAATGATACACCTTTTTCATAACAGTAACGTGCTGTATCAATATCCCGTATATCACATATTTTTATTTTTGTCGGCATTATCATTTATCTCCAGAGAAAACGTGTTTACCTCACCTATTCCTATTGAATAAACAGAGGTATATTGAAATCCTTGAGCATCACATATTTCTATATCTATATTTTTATTTTCTTCTTTTATCTTCTTTAATAAAAAATATGAAACTGGCAACATAATTTTTGAACCAAAAGGAGCCACTAAATATAGTCGTTTGCTATCTGGAGAATATTTTATTCTTTCCCTTTCTTCTTTTGACAAATAATCTGATAAAAGATCAATAGCATCCATTATTGAACAATAATAATATTGGGTACTATCATCATGTTCTGTTATTATTTGATTTGCACGCATAATTTCCAGAGATGTTAAAATATCTTTAGCAAGAATAGGTAAGAAAATTGCATTCCTTTGTTCATAAGCGATTTGATTTAATTCATCTAACAACAATTTCCCTTCATGCCCTGTCATACTCGGTATAATAATGGCACGAACATCTTGCTGGTTTTCAACAGATATTGGTTGACTACTAAAAAATCCTCGCAATAACCCAATTTCCTGAGCATATGGTAACTGTGAATATTGCTTTGGTGAAACATAAGAAAAATAAGCTTTCTTAATTCTTATATTGTCATCGTCCATCCAACTTGATAGGGCCTCACACAAATTAAAAATAATAAATTTCGGCATACTGCTAATATCAATATGTATACTAATATCATTATTTTTTGAATAACCTTTGAGTTTATCAGTTATTCTAGTTACTAATCCTCGTGAATTATAACCACTTGGATAATCAATCTTATGCCAGCAATTATTAATCATAATATTCGATTTTGAAAGTTTTGTTTTTAAATTATTGCTATATTGCGTTTTAAGTTCCTCCAATACATAATTATTATTTTTCCTACCCTTTAGAAATAGAATCTCTGGTTTTATATTCGTCATATGATCATCAGCTAACGAGAGCATTTTACTTAAACAATATATCGATCTCTCCTCGTAATTAGGACATGCTAATATAACAATACATTTATCTTTATCTTGTTCTATTATTTCTTCAAAATTAACACTTTGAAACATTATTATCTCCTCCAATTCTTGATAATACACGGGGAAAAGGAGCCACATAATCTTCATTTTTATACCACAAAAGTGGCAATGAATTTGAAGGACAATTTTCAGCGGAAACGAAAGTAAGCCCACATTTTTTAAAACCATACCTCATATCGTCACCACTATTCTTCTTGTGATCAATTAACAATTTATCATCTTTATACCCAGTATTTTGTACAAACCACTCTGATACTTCTCTTACCATTTTATGAGTCTCCTTTTGATTAAAAAGCTTACAACTATTCTCTGTTTCATCATTTACAACATGTTCTTCATTTAAAAATATCCCATATTCTATATATAACTTTTTTGTATCAATTTCTTCTTTAAAGTTTTTTAAAATTTCTTCATTTGCTTTATAGGTAAGCGCCCTAATCAATATGATTATTGTAGGTTTTTTATTTTTTTCTTTTGCTAAATCAAGTAATCGTCTCAAATCTGAACAAATAGATGTTCCGCTTAACGCATTATCAGTCAATATTACCCAATATTTTTTATCTAGCTGTTGTCTATTTTCATTGTCAGAGAAATTTGATTTAATTAGGATATTATTAACTTTAATTGCATCTTCCTTAGAACGTTTCTCCAGAAAATCTGAAAGACCATCCAACAAATATACTCTATTTACAAAACTTCCCAATTGTTGTTCACGCTGAAATACATTTTTATCTAATCTTCCCTGAATTTTATTTAATCGCAAGAAATCATTAATCATTCCAGTAGGATCAACTTCAATAATAAAACATTCTTTTCCAAAATCTTCGGGTTTGATTTTAAACCTTTTTTTTATTTTGGTAAAAAGATGTAACATGATCGAAGTAGAAAACTGTTCGGTACAATATATTGTGTTTGAAAACAACGCAAGTACATATTGCTGGTATTTTTCTGGAATAACTCTCAATGCGCCTAACATTCTTTCTGGTAATGGCTTGAAAACAGTTCCTTTAGCGTAAGGACTATTTTTTTCTAGTTGTATAACAAGTTGTAATTTGGCAATAATTTTTTCTCTTTCTAAAAAATCTGGATCTAGTTTTAAACCTTTCAACATCGTTTAACCCTCTATTCCAAGAATACTTTTTAGTTCATTAAAACTATGAATTGTATAACTAGGCAAAGACTTTTTTCGTATTTCATTTTTTCCACCTATACCTTTCTTCCAAGGCGTAACAAGACTGAGCAAATGCCCACTTTCTCTTTTATAATTAAGACCATATCTTGCCCAAATACCAATAATTCCTATCTGTTTAGCAGCGTAGATATCTTTGCTTATGCTATCTCCTACAAAGAATGCATTTTCTTTTTTTATTTTATATTCTATTAATATTCTTTCAAGAACTGTCGTATTTGGTTTCATATCAAAAGGTTTGATAGAAGTAATTGGGCATTGTCGTTGAGATTTTGCAACAATCTCAGAGTCTGATATTTGATCATCTGTCATAGCAAAAATCATATCAAAATAATTATGAATATTTAATATGCTTAACCTAAAGTCGATCCAGAAAGCAAAAGCATCAGAATAGGCAAAAATAAGAAATCCAGATTTATGGGCTAAATCTAGAATATCTCGTACGTTGGAGAATAATTTTATATTCTTTTTCCAAGCGGCAATAAATATTTCAAATGATTCAGATGATATTCTTTCTACTGTATGTTTGTCAAAGGATGAATTACTCCAAAAAGCAAGTTGTTTTACTGCATTTGGTACCTCAACTGAATTATACTTTTTAAATATTGTTTTGAAATCGTTTAAAATGTTTTCCATAGTGTTTCCTGTAGATTGACACAAGAAATATACTTCCTCTTTGAAACTACTAGCAAACGCATCCATCCAGTTGTAAAGAGTATCGTCTAAGTCAACAATAAGGGCTTTTCTCATACAAAACCTCAAATCAATCTTTCAACCAAATTGCAAATGGCTCAACTAAATCTGCAATTAGAACAGTTAACAATTGTTGCTGAATAACTTGATCCCCAAATGAATACTCCGTTAATGTTGCAAAAGATTTATTAATTCGACATCTCAAGTGACTCAAAAGAGGTTTCCCTTCATTCTTTCCACCAACAACATTATATCTTGATAAAGAGAATTTTTCTATATTCCTCAGTTTTTGTGCAACAAATGAAAACTTTGCTCCCTGTAGTTGTACAGGTTTCTTAAATTCGTTATAATCTACTCCATTGATGGAATAATGTCTAATTTCGCCTATGTTGGATTTATAGGCACTTTTTGTTTCTATTAAAACAAGAGAAGGCGCAACACCTGTAGACTTAACGCAAGCTTCACAAAATTCAATCGTTGGCTTAGGCTGGCAAAAAACACCAGAATATCCCCAGAAATGCATCTTATGAAGTAATTCCTCTTCCCGTTTTGACTTAATAATCTCATTAAGAGACATATTACTATGTGGACCAATTTTCATAGCGATAATGTTTTGAGGTAATTGTGACATAATTATCATTAAATACATCTCCTCTTTAATTATAACATATTCAAAAGAAAAATCAAATATACACAATATTTCAAGTAGAATCGAACCATACAGAAGGGAAATAATACTGCTTTAATCATTTTCTGGAGAACATACAGGTTTAACATTGAAAGAAAGGGAGAAACTTACCTTAATTAAGGCTCAAAAAACCACAATACAGCAAAAAATAGTGAAAAAACCAAAAACTTTGATATTTTCATAGAACAAACATATCCATACAAATTAAACAGTAAAAATGTTATGGGCTCTATTCCCTGAAAAATCGCATTCCCGTACGTACATTCTATACCTCGCAGGAGCGGAAAAAACCGGGTTTTTGGCAGTTCGACACCGTGCATCATTGCGGACAGACTGTTTCCGGCTAATATCTGCATACTTTGACGTTACAGACATAGCTTCGGACTGGATAGAACTGCGTTCACTCATTAATAAAGCACACAGCTGTCTTTATTTATATTATTCTTATTCTCAATTGCTACTTCTCATAATCATATGTTAATTTTTTTACTTCCATATCAAATTTATCTGCAATCTCTTGTTTTTTTCTATAATCAATATGATGTAAATCTGTATATTCTTTTATTAAACTGCGCATAATGTATTTTACAGTATCAGGAAATTCTTTATATTTTTTCCTTGCTTCTTCTATCAATAAGCCTTTGTTATACCACATTTCACATTGAAAATATACACAATATCCAATGGGGTTATTTAATTCATCGGCGATTTCACGGATGATTTTGATCAAGCCCTTCGAGCCTAACGCATTAACGCTTCTTATAATTGTTGCATAAATAGCCGCAACATTGTAGAAAATAAAATATTCATGTGCTATCTTTGATATTTCATCGCGAGTTAATGAATTATCAATGTCCAAAATCTTATTTGCAACAAAATCAACAAATCCACCTTCATTATTTTTAAATTCAATAATAAACATATTACAAATTCTTCTATGTGCATTTAATGCACTTAAGAAACATTCTTTTAGATGCACTAATTCGATCTCTCCGCTATGATTTTTAAGTATATGCCCCCATAACTTCAACAGTTCTAATAGCCTTTTTGATTCGTTTAAGCCCTTTATTAATCTCTTCTTTATCATCATAATCTTCAATCTCATCATCATCAACATCTTTCATCAACAATCTTTTCCTTCTCTCTTCCTCTGATTTATCATAAGCCTCAATAACTTCTTTATTAACAGTTCTCGCGTAATCATCAATATGTTTTATTTCATCCTTATTTAAACTTATTTCTGGATATTCGTCGTATAATGATTTAATATTTGCAAGTATTTCTTCTATTAAAAGAATATTCTTACTATGATGTATAATAAATATTCCTATATAAGCATTTGACTGATTATCCAAATTACTATATATTTCTTTCACATATCTTATGACATTATCATCAGATATTCTTTCCGAAATATATTTTGCTACAAAGTAATGATACAAATAAGGAGCATAAAAAGAAAATTGATTTATCGAATCTTTGTAAAAAATATGTGATTTTTCAATTTTTTCAATAAAATAATCATTCTCAAAAGACATATTATACTTTTTTGAATAATCATTAAGAAAAGTATCTAGTGTTTCTTCGGAAAATGAAGATACGTCTTCTTCGAAAAAATGAAACGCTATGTGAGCTAAAATATTTAAGAATGCTCCTATTTCATTTTCCGCAACATTCATTTTTCGTAATGAAATATAAATAAGGGCTTGATAGCAATGACCTTTTGAAGTTAATTCCCCATTCAAAGGGACAAAATCCTCACTTGCTGCTAACACTGTTAAAATATAGAATGGCGTAAAAGGCATTATTCCCTTAAGAAAAGTATTATTAAGATATTCCGATAATTCATCAGTTTTCTTATAATTTTTATTATCTGCATTTATGTAACTTATCCATTTCTCAATCAATTGATTTCGTTTTTCATGTCCAAAATCTCTTATCGTATATTCCTTAAAATCTTCGGTCATTATTTTCTTTTCCATAGATCTCATAAATAACTGATCAACAAAAATAATTGCAAAATAATTTTTTTGTTCTAAGATATATTGTATATATTTCTTTTGTTGTGTCTCATTAAGAAAGTGAAAATCATCTATGAGTAATATCTTCAAATTGCTTTCAAAATTATTATCTATTTTTTTATCATACTGAGATAATATTTTATCATAAATTCTATTAATAATATTTCCCTTTTCATCAGAATTTGGCTTAATATAAACAGGAACAAAATCACCAGAATCAAAAAGTCTGATATAGTATTGTTTGCATAAAGATGTCTTGCCAGATTGATCATCTCCAGCAATTATAATATTAAATGGACTCTTGATAAAATTTTCTAATAGACTGTCAGACAATATTTTAGTCGGTTCAGCTTCCTCGGGTTTATCAATTCGCAATTCTGGAAATATATAGAAAGTATCTAAGTTGCAATCAAAATTATTTTTCTCGTAGATAAAATCACTCTTTTTTAGAAAAGCATTGAAATCATCTTTTATTTTGAAATCAATATTTTTTATTATTCTTTCTTGTTTTGGTTTATTTTCAATGTTTTTTATATTTAAATAAATCAAACTGGAAAATTTTTTCACCTGAAATCCGTATCGTTCATAATCGCCTAAATCAATATTCTCAATATTTAATATTTGTTCAAAAAATTCAGTTGTGATACCAAAAACAAAGTGTCTATCATTATTTACCAAGAGTTCCTTGAGACAATTTGCGTCTAAATATCTAGCAGCCTTGTTAATTCCTTCGCCGATGAAATTAGGTGCGCTTACAGTAATTATATTTCCTGTCTTTTCATATCTTCCCAAATGAATTATTCCACGAAAAGAAATACTTTTTACTTCCTCTGTTTTTAATTGAATTTGTTCCATTGCCAGAAGTATATTTTTATAATCACCTGTGTCTATTAATAAAAAACATCCATCACCAGTATCTAATATTTCTTTTCTTCCAAAAACATGTATATTTTTTGTTGCATCAGAAATAATATCAGAAAACACTTTTCTTTGTAATTCCATGTCAACAATGCTTTCGCTTTGAGAATAATCTTTTATGTCAAAACCCAATATAACTCCAAACATATTACCTTCATATCAGTTCTTTTAATGATACATAAAAAACATACGAGTGTAAACCCCTTTAATTCAACAGTATCATGTTTTGAAATATTATGCAATATGTTTTTAAAAGGAAATTTCCTTTATATTGGCACTTTTTGCTGTTTTTCCCATAATTTATTGATTTTTTCTATCATGGACGGATCATTTGAACGCTCCGCAGCTTTTAGCGATTCTTCGTCAAGCTTTGTATACTGTAACAATAAATCTACCTGGCTTTCCCAGAGAATTCCTTTTTCTATGGCTATATTTATCGCACGGGTTCCCTGGGCGAAATATTCATTGGCTTGATTGTCATTTATTCCTGCTTCCATTGCTTCAGGACTAAACGGGTATGGGTGGCCTAATTTATCAGGATCCGCACCGGCCGCAAGAAAACATTGTAAGAGCCTATTTACATCAGATACAAAATGCCTAACCTGCTCATTAATATCTTCACGTTCAAGAGATTCATTATTTTGTTTTCTGTACCGCTCAACTCTGCTGACTATGTCATTATCATAAAAGTAAACTATGCGCCACACATACGGCCTCTTGTTGACATCAGCACCTGCATTAACCAGTAATCGAAATGTTTTTACATCAGGCGTTGTGTCGGAAATGGGCTCAATTATCCCATAATACGGATAAGTACTTTCGATGCTTAAAACGTCTAAAGGGTTAGCATCATACCAACCGCATTCTCCTATACAAAAATCAGGGTCTGCGCCTGCGGCAAGGATCTCTTTAAGCCAATCAACTTGTTTACCCCAAACCGCATTGTAAAGGTCTTTTGAAAGCTTTCTTTCTTTGAAATATCCGGGCAAAGACCGCATGTCCCTATTATTATTTTTATTTACGGCAAAGCAAGAAGACAGCGAAACAATAAATACTAATAGATAAACAAATGTTCTTTTTTTATTCATTGTTTGACCCAAATGTTACAATTACCTTTTTGCCTTGAAGATCAACATTAAGCTTCTCGCCTTTTCCATAGGGATATGCTTCTGCGCCTTTATCAATAGAGTTCTGTAATGCCTTTGCAAAACTTGAAGCATGCGTATCTTTTTTAAACTCAAACGTATTGACTGTAAAAAGATTTTCTTTTGGCACAGATTCTTCCGTATTAAACGCTGTAACCCAACCGCTAAGTTCGCCGTATTCAGCAACAAGATGGTTGTCGATATTTGAAAAAAGCTGCATAGTTGAATTTACTAGTCCCATTCCAAATCTTGATTTTGCTAAACTTGCGCCTTTAAACATTTCTCCCTTGTAATTATAAAATCCTATTTCTCCGCCAGCACCATTACCACCAAACATTGCTGGCAAATTATTATAATCGCCCTTCCATAACCGAAGGTGGCCTTTGCCAAAATCAATTTTTGCACCGTGTATATTGAATGTTAAGGCTTTTGACGCGGGATCAAACCAATCTCTGTAGCGAACTCTGGCTTGCAGCGCATCTTCAGACCATCCGGGATAACGCCCCAAGTGAAAAACATCTTCTCCATTAGGGTCTTTCATTATCACCGGGTTGTTCCCCCCGTAATGGTAAACGTGCAAATTAACGTAGTTAAACACGCCGCCCATGCCCGGCAGGCTGCCGTTGCGTTTTTTCGCCTCTTCGTTCACCGGCGCGGAGGGGACGTACTCGCCGAGGGCCGGATCGCCCGACAGCCACCTGCCCGTTTTGGGGTCGAGGTAGCGGGCGCCGTAGTAATAGAGGCCGGTTTCCGCGTCGAGCTCTTTTCCGGTACGGCGGCGCAGTTCTCTTCCATGTATGGAGCGGCGCTGGAGGGAGAGGCTGGCAAACCTGCGGGGTTTTTTCGTGGATTGGGTTTGGGGAGAGGCGGAGAGTATGATACTAGTTGTTTGGTTCATTTTGTTTACCTTTTTCCCTCAAATTTAGTGTCTGTCACCAGTTTCTCTCCATGCAATAATGCCACTTTGTTAAAGAAAATATACAAAAATGCAAAACAATTCCAGCACAGCTGAAATAACAATAAAACAGATACCTATTTTTTTCCGAAGGGTTTTAGTTTTCTTTTCCTCATCGCTATCATCATCATTAATTTTTCCTTCGTAAAAAATTTTTATCCCCAATATTCCAATCATAATACAAAGTATTAAACCTAACATATCTTATTTCCCTTCTCGTTTTCTATACTCATTGAAACTTCTAACCGCATCAACTTTCTCATCTATAAATAATGTCTTCAAAAAATCAATAGGTGGACCCAATATATCATCTCCAGTACCTACTTGAAGAAGACCTAGCATTGTAATTTGTAATCCTATTTTGAAACCCATTGCCAATTTCCCATTAGATGGATCTCTTGACATACCATAAAGAGACAATGCTGCAAGAGCAATTCCACCAAAAGTAAAAGCCCCTCCAATGAGTCTGTTTTTTCCTTTCTCTGAAATTTCAGTAGATTCAGTCTGATCAATCAATTCACTCGGATTTGTTAATTCTATCAAGTTGTTCTTATTGTCTTTCCTACCAACAACTTCCCCTATTTGTAATTTTGTAGGATCGCCTGTATATCCAGATTTTTCTTGCCAGTCCGCGCCGTATATACCCCAAAGAGTATCGCCTTCTTCAACAGTATATGTACCATCATCATTATAATCCCTCCCATCCGGATCTGTGTACTTCACCGGGTTGTTCCCGGCGTAGTGGTAAACGTGCAGGTTCGCGTAATTAAACACCCCTCCCATGCCCGGCAGGCTGCCGTTGCGTTTTTTCGCCTCTTCGTTCACCGGCGCGGAGGGGACGTACTCGCCGAGGGCCGGATCCCCGCTCAGCCAGCGCGAGGTTTTGGGGTCCATGTAGCGGGCGCCGTAGTAATAGAGGCCGGTTTCCGCGTCGAGCTCTTTTCCGGTATGGCAGCGCCGTTCTCTTCCATATATAGAACGGCGCTGGAGGGAGAGGTTCGCAAAACTGCGGGGTTTTTTCGCTGGGTGGGCTTTGGGAGAGGTGGAGAGGGTTAAGAAATTTCCAATTCTCATTTATTTTTACCCCTATTATTTATGAATTTATATTTATTTTTTTCATATTATTATTTCCCACTCTTCTTTACAGTTAATTTATAGAAATCAGCTTTTTTATTAAATATTATTATTATTTCTTCTATATTTTCATGTATTTTTAAAGATTGATCTGTAAATATTATTATTGTATCAGGATTATTATATCCCCTAGTTTTTGATGGCACATTTTCTATTATTTCTACTTTTGCATTATTCAAAGAAAAAATTGTTATATTATTTTCTTTTTCACATGCACCATTTGCAACAATGTCTTTTATTTTATTATAAATATTTATCTCAAATCTATCTGCCAGTATCTTGGTATCTAAAAAAGAAAGATCATCTGAAAATACATGAAATGAAGCAAGAAAAAACAACATAAAACATATCTTTATTCGTTCCATCTTGCGCCTCCATACAGATTTGTATCACTCATCCACATCAATGCATCTTTATGTAATTTTGTTACCGTTGGTTTTTTCCCATTTTCATGAAATTCAGCCGTGATGACAAATTCGCTTTCTTTTCCTATTACTGTAGCAGTATGTCCTGTCCATTCACCATTTTTTATCCCATTTGGATTAGCGTCATTTGTATATATTAATAAATCACCTATCTCCAACATATCAAATATTTTATTGGTGTCTTTCTCAATATTTCCTGCACTATCTCTAAAATAACTTATATCATCACCATTTTTCAAATCAACAGCCCAGCCATTTACTGGAAGTTTTTGCTCTCGATATTCATTTCTTAAATTGATTGCTCCTCCAGTACAGGCTTGACCTTTGCCTATTCTATTTAATAACGAAAGTCCTTGGTTACTTAATTCTCCTTGTTTATATTGATATCTTCCTCGCCTTGTAGATGTTATATCTATACCAGAGTTAGAATTCCATGAATTCACTGACAAAAGAATATTACTAAATGTATTATTTCGTTTACTTATTTCGTCTTTTGTCAATCTCCCATCAGGATCAGTACATCTTACCGGGTTGTTCCCGGCGTAGTGGTAAACGTGGAGGTTCGCGTAATTGAACACGCCGCCCATCCCCGGCAGGCTGCCGTTGCGCTTTTTCGCCTCTTCGCTGACCGGAGCCTGCGGCACGTACTCGCCCATAGCCGGATCCCCCGACAGCCACCTGCTTGTTTTGGGGTCGAGGTAGCGCGCTCCGTAATAATAGAGGCCGGTTTCGTTGTCGAGCTCTTTTCCGGCATTACAGTGCCGTTCTCTTCCATACATAGAGCGGCGCCGGAGGGAGAGGCTGGCGAAACTGCGGTGTTTTAACGTGGGTTGGGTTGAAGGGTAGGCGGTGATGATTAAAATGTTTTCAGTTCTCATTTATTTTGCCTCTGGATCTCCTTCAATCGGTGAATCCTGTATCTCCATTTTATTAAAATAAAGAAATTGCGTTAAGCAAATAATCATAACAAATGATATTAACCATACCCATAATGCTTTGTTATATTTATATAATATCGTGTTCAGTATAGAACCAGCCTCAATTAATGATAGTATCATAATTTGCAATAAAAAAATAAAATTATTAAATAAATATTCAATTAGGTGCATCGTTTCTTTTATCTTAAATAAAGATATAATCATTACAGGAATAAACAAGATTATGCTAAATTCAATTGTTATATTATCATCTGATCCAGATGATAATAATTCTGTTACATATAAATCCTTCTCTTCTCCCTTCATGACAAGCCCCTCTGATTTGGTAAAAAAAAATCCTGAAATAATAAATATCAACAATAAACATATATGGAAAATTCTTTTTATTTTCCACATTTATCGTTCACCATCCTTTCGAGAATCTATAGTACCGTTGTTTAACACATCTTGAATGGCCTTTTGATAATCTACACTTCGTTTTGCAACTGGGGCGAGATCTCTCTTTCCTTCTAGGAAAGCTTTATATCCAGCAGTACCCATATTGTGAGCACCAGCAGCAGCAGCCCCTTTTAATTTTATACCAAGTTCTTTTTCATTCTTCATAATATTCATACCAATTAAAGCTATAGACCGTTTATCATATTGTAAAATATCAAACATTTCTTTTTTAGTATTTGGTGTATTAATATCTTTGCCAAGTAATTCAGCAGCTAATCCTAACTGCATCTCAGCAAGGCCATAACTCCGAAAAGAAGGTGTATTATCATTTACACCAAAATCTACTATAAAAGGTAATGCATTTTTTGCGGTAGAAAATACCCCATGATATTTTTCTTGAAAAACAACTGATGCAATTCCAACAGGATCAACATCATATACACCCGCTATATATTTTATTTGTTCGCTATGCTTTGCTATTAATTTTAACGCTGATTCTGGTGATTTCCCATCCGGATCAACCAGCCTCACCGGGTTGTTCCCGGCGTAGTGGTAAACGTGCAGGTTGGCGTAGTTGAACACGCCGCCCATGCCGGGAAGGCTGCCGTTGCGCTTTCG
>JGI24698J34947_10000550_pt1 | contig 17789 bp, 13 predicted proteins | sample TergutMp193P3_FD_34947 | JGI IMG/M metagenome (IMG submission 34947) | reverse complement strand
GGGGGGATAATTAATTGAGAATTATAGAATTGATAATTGAGAATAGACTCATATATGTTTGCAGAAGCAAACATATCAACGCAAGAAGATTTTGTGTGCAGACTAATCATTATCAATTTTCAATTCTCCATTATCAATTCTCAATTCAGTATAAATATAGGAATATTTTGCCGTTTTGTCAAGGGTTACAGGGAAAATTTGTCATTTTTTTGTAAAAACGGCAATTTTGGGCTAAATTCGCCATAATTTTGTTCCATAGCAAGCCTCCCAACGTGGCTACACGGGGAATTTTCTATATTCAACCATATTTTTAACGCGGATGTGGTGGAATAAGTATACCACCACATTTGGTAAAGAGTATGTAGATGGGCGTTTTGCGGATGTGGTGGAATTGGTAGACACGCTAGATTCAGGTTCTAGTGCTGGCAACAGCATGAAGGTTCAAGTCCTTTCATCCGCATGGTTAAACTCATCCAGTACCTCCTGGATAGACATATTCTTTTCCATTGCGATTTTAACTATATCTTCATATTCAGGCTTTGATTTTGTCACTCCAAAACCTTGGGAAGTTTTTATTTTTATAGGGCCAAATTTTGTTTGGACTTCCTTTTGCTCTTTTTGCAATGTATATCTATGGATGGAGTATTCCCTGATGCCAAGCGTGGTTGTGTGCTTGAAAATAAGCGACAGCATTTTATCTTTTATTTCTGCATTGCACATACAGGTGAAAATCAAGCCGGGACGGCCTTTTTTCATGCCAATCGAGGCGGTATATACATCAAGCGCGCCTTCCCGAAACAAGAGCTGCTGGGCAAAGGCTACCGCTTCCGGAGTCATATCATCCAGGTTGCAGGCAAGTTCCACAACTTCCTCGCTCTTGCCGGCGATACTTCCCATATAAGCGCGCAGGCAATTCGCTTTTTCAAAATCCCTTTTACCAAAGCCATAACCGAGTTGAGCAACCGTGAGCACCGGCATGTTGCAAAATTCCTTCACAAAATATTTTAACAGAGCCGCGCCTGTTGGCGTACATAGCTCGCCTTTGGTTTCATCGCCGTACATGGGTATGTTCTGCAAAATTTGCGCAGTGGCAGGCGCAGGAACAGGCAAAATGCCGTGAGCGCAGCGAACTTGGCCGCTGCCGACATTAATTGGGGAAGCCAAAATCAGTTCGGGCGCGAGTTCTTCCATAAGCATGCAAACGCCTATGATATCGGCAATGGCATCCATCTCCCCTACTTCGTGGAAGTGTATTTGGTTTACCGGTACGCCGTGAACTTTGCTCTCGGCTTCTGCTATTATTTTATAAACCTCAAGCGCATTCTTTTTTACGGGAGCTGAAATTTTTAAATGTTCAATTATATGTTCAATATTGCGGCAATCGCTGTGGTGATGATGAATCTTGATTTTAACGTTTATTTGCGTTCCGGTTATGCCGCATTTTTTAGCGAATTCGGATGTTATTGCCACATTGGGGATACCTATGCCGTTCAATCTGTTTAAAAAATCTTTTGGACTGTTATGCAGCTCAAGCAATGCTGCCATAAGCATATCGCCTGCAGCACCCATGTTGCATTCCAAATAAAGAGTTTTCATTTAATTATCTCCTTTGATGGTTTATTATGCTTGCCAAGTAACCTGCGCCGAACCCGTTGTCTATATTTACAACGCTCACGCCGCTGGCACATGAATTGAGCATTGAAAGCAGGGCTGCTACCCCGCCAAACGAGGCTCCGTAACCTATGCTGGTAGGAACGCCTATAACAGGGCAATCGGCCAAGCCGCCTATAACGCTTGTCAGCGCGCCTTCCATTCCGGCTATTGAAACAATAACCTGCGCATTCATAATAACATCAAGATTGGAAAGAAGCCTGTGAAATCCGGCTACGCCAACATCATATAAACGAACAACTTCATTGCCGAGCGCTTCTGCCGTTAGCGCAGCTTCTTCCGCCACCGGCATATCGCTTGTGCCTCCGGTTGCAATCACAATTTTTCCAATGCCGCTGGGCTGGGGCATTTCGCCTATTACGCCTATTTGCGCAACCTTATGGTATTTTAACGGCAGGCTTTTTTCCACAGCTTCGGCTGCTTCGGGCGATAATCTGGTTATCAAAATCAATTGCTGCCCCTTATCAAGCATGGCGCCGGCAATGCCGGTTATCTGTTCGGGAGTTTTTTTAGCTCCGTATATAACTTCGGGAATGCCGCGCCTCAATTCACGGTGGTGGTCAACTTTGGCATATCCCAAATCCTCAAAAGGCTCAAAACGCAATTTTAACAAGGCATTTTCAGGCGAAACTTCCCCCGCCTGTATTTTTTTTAAAATATCTAAGGTATCCTGTTTATTCATAATAACCTCTTTGTAATATAGTAATTTTACTATATTACTCTTTGTATATGCGAAAACTGCGCATTACGTTATTTTTTATATTTGCCGCCCTTTCCATGGCATGGGCGCAAGGGGTTGTTTTTGAAATTTTTCAAAACAACACTCAGCTTACCGGCAACCCGGCAACTGCAACCGTTATGTACGGAGATGACAATGTTTTTTCCGTCCGAATGGCCGGAGGAGCGGAAAAAAATTATGAATGGACATGGTGTTTAGCAAGCACTCCTGTCGCTTGTTTTAGCCAAGAAACCTCTTATATGCCTATCATTCCGGAAAATCCTGCTTCAAATTACAATTTGAACATCACAATAACCAGAGATGATGGCGTAACAAGGCAATTGAATCTAACAATCGCTCAAAGACCCTCTTACACTGTAACTTTTAACGCAAACGGCGGCACACCGGTTCCGGCAGTGCAAACCGTATTAAAAGACGATAAAGCAACCGAACCTACTACGAAACCTTCAAGAACAGGGTATAAATTTGATTATTGGCATATTACCGGAAATCCAAACACCGCCTTCAATTTTAATACACCCATAACGCAAAACATAACTTTGGTTGCACATTGGACGCCAATTAAATACAAAATAACCTGGAAATTTGATAACGGTTCTCCTGATAGAAATGATTCGGTTGCATATGATACAATGCCCGCTGCCCCGCCTAATCCAACAAAACCTTCAACGCCACAATATAACTATGCATTCGCAGGATGGTCGCCAGCAATAGCACCGGTAACCAAAGACCAAATATACACCGCAACATATAATCAATCATTAAGAACATATACTGTAAATTGGGAAGTAAACAGCACAATAACTCAAACTAACAATGTTAACTATGGCACAACAGTTTCTTATACTGGCTCAGGTCCTGCAAAACCCTCAACGGCGCAATATGACTATGCCTTCACAGGATGGTCTCCGTCACCGACTGTGCCTATAACCGGAAATACAAAATATGTTGCGCAGTTTAGCGAAACTTTAAGGTCATACACTATAACTTGGAACGTAGATGGAACTACAACCACAAGCAATGTTTCTTACGGCACAACGCCCAGTTATAGCGGAACACCTGCAAAACCTTCAACCTTGCAATATACTTATACGTTCACAGGATGGTCGCCTACGGTTAGTTCCGTATCCGGCCCTGCAACCTATACAGCACAGTTCAGTCCTGCGGATAGGGAGTACAATGTAACATTAAATCCGCAAGGCGGAACAGTTAGCCCTTCAACGGTAAAGGCAAAGTATAACCAGCCTATTGCCTCTTTACTCACGCCGATAAGAGCGGGCTATGCTTTTAACGGCTGGTTCACAGCGCAAAGCGGCGGAACCCAATACACTGCATCGGCTCCGAATTACTCGGATACAACTATAAAAACCTTATATGCCCAGTGGTCTATAATAAATTACACCATAACATATAACTACAAAGACGGAACACCAATTCCACCCTTGACCCCTACTAGCTACAATATAGAGAGCGGAACCATATCTTTGCCTTCTATGCAGGAACGCTGCGGTTGGGTATTTGACGGCTGGCTTGATAACCCGAACCTTTCAGGCGTGCCTTCGTTATCTTTTACCCCCAATGCAAATAATGTGGGCAACAAAATTTTCTACGAAAAATGGACGCCGGGGTTGATGACGCCAAACATAAATCTGCTCGATTACAATATTCCAAATCAAATATATAGCGGCCAAGCCATTGCGCCTACTACTATAACGGTTAGTCCTAAAGCAGAAAATAAATGCGCTCTTGGTGCCATAACGCTTTTATACAACGGAACGGGAACCTTGCCTAAAGACGCAGGTACCTACGCCATATCCGCATCCATTGCCGAAAATGAGAGTTACAAAGCCGCAATAATTCCGCTCGGCAGTCTCACCATAGGCAAAGCGAATATAACCATTGACATAGAATCAGCTACAGCGAAAAACAAAGTTTACGATGCTACAACAACCGCAGAGATAACGAGTATTTCTTTCAGTTTTGTTTCTGCACTTTTAGGAAGCGACAAGGTTTCCGCAAGCGATTATTCAATAAGCGCAAATTTTGCCCAGGCCAATGTAGGAACATCAATTCCTGTGACCGGAACCCTCACCTGGCTTGCAAATGGCCCCTTGTACAAAAACTACAATATCAGCCCACCAACTCTTAGTTTCACAAGTTCCGCAGATATAACGCAGGCAGCCGGGACATTGAAAATAGAGCAACCGGATTATGAACTTTCAAATCAAAAATCGTATACCATTAGCAAAAGCCCTTTTGTTCAACCTTCCGATATACACATTGAATACAGAAAAGACGAAGGAGCTTATTCCACGCACCTACCGAACAGAATAGGAACCTATACCATCAAAGCGTGGTTTGACCCGACCGAGAACTACACCGGAGCTATAGACTCCGCAACTTTCACGGTTACAAGAGGCAATGCGACAACCGTTATCCACGATAAAATATTAGAAACCGGTTTTACATATGACCCGGCTTTGAGCGCCAAACTGCGGTATTACTATGTAGCAGGAACAGAGCTTTGCAATATAAAAAGCACAAAGGTTCAAATAACGGTAATTGAGCCGGATATAATTTTTAGAATGTTGAGTTTAGACAGTATTCGCTTAGACAGTATTGATAGAGGCGAACAGGGCGACGATGGTTTTATGTACTATGAAATAACCTTGAATTTCGGCAAACCTGGGGTTGATACCCTGTTTTACGACTTGCTTTCAAGAGACGGAATTTACAGGGAAAGCGATACTCTACTGATAGAAACCCCCATTCCCTTTGATTCCATAGCCGGGCAAAAATGGAACAATACTTTATTCATAAATAACAATCCTAAAACAAACGGCGGCTATGAATTTTCGGATTTCAAATGGTTCGAAAACGGAATTCAAATAAGCGAAATGCAATCCTATTCCGCAGGCCCCAGCAGCGCAGACCTCCTGAACCCCGAAGATATTTACAAGGTTACCATGCACACAACAAACGGCATGAGAATTTCAACGTGCGAAGGCCACCCCCCCAAACCTAAAGTTCTTTCAACAGCAACAAAATCCGCATTTACAAAACAGGTGTTGGGCATTAACGGAAAAACAACCAAAAGCAATGCGAAAATTTACAATCTAAAAGGCTCTAAAACCGAGAATACTCCAGCGGGGGTTTATATAATTGAAGAATAAACTCTCAACTCTTCTTTTAGCCCTCTTGCCCCTTTCGCTTTTTGCCCAGCCTTCCTACGAACTAGATATACATTACGGCTTTGGGGCCTCCGAGCTTTCGGTTAACAGCGTCCCTGGGTTTGCGATTTCGATTTACCCTGTTAAAAATTTTGGATTTTCTACAGGAGTTGAATACTCATGGCGGTGGAAAACAGAAACAAGCGGACAAAACGGAGCGAATCCGTTTGTAATTGACAATGAAGGCGATACCCTCATTTTTAAATATTCAATAGACAAATACAAAGAAAAATTGCGCGGGCAAATTCTGCAAGTTCCCATTATGCTAAAATACGACAACGACTCATATTATACCGCTGCCGGCGTAAAAATAGGCCTTGTTCAGAAGACCGGAGTAAGCGCAAGCTATGAAGGTTTAAAAACAGAAGGTTATTACCCACAATACAATTTAACTCTCACCGAGCCTTTTTTCCAAGGTTTCGGGGAACAAAGAGACAGTTCTTTCAAAACAAAAATAAATTCAAAAACCTTGTTCATGTTAGCTTTGGAAGGCGGAGTAAAATTAAAATTGAACGATAATTTCGCCTTGCTCGCAGGCGTATTCGCAGACTATTCCTTTAACAAGGGTTTTGATAGAACTTTGCCGCCGGTAATTGAAAGGGTGGAAAACAAAAACGAAGCAACCTTAGCGGCGAATGATACTTGGAAATCTTGGCGGCCCTGGAGCGTAGGAATTGTTGTAAAATTCTCCTTTTCGCATGAACCTAAACTCTCAACTCCCGATTCTCAACCCTCAACTGAACCCCCCGTAAACCACAGCATAACGGTAAAAACCGAAACCCCGCCGCCGCCAACCATTATACCGCCGCCCGACACCAGCAACTTGCCGTTAGCCATTAGCCAACCCGAAAATGATACCTTCCAAATCCCTCCGCTCCCGGACTTTCTCCTGAACAGAGAAGCTGACTTTTTATTCAACTATCCCGAAACCCGTACCAGCCCAAGCGATTCGCTTCATATGGTTTTGGTTTCGCAAATAGCGGATATTCTCAGGGAAAAACCCGCCTTGCAGCTCCATTGCGTTGGCTATTCGGAAAAACTGCTCTCCGAATCCGTAGCATACGAAACCGCCTTCCAGCGCGCGCTCCGCATCCGCTACACTCTAACCCGCTTCTACGCCATAGAAGAAAGCCGCATATATATCTATTCCCAAGGTTCAAGAAATCAAGGATATAGAAGAGCGGAATGTTTTCTATATTCCACCCCTTAAACTGCCATTTCAAACTAATTAGGGAAAGCTGGCGGGAGTGGCAAAAGGCGGAGAATTTCTATATTCACGCTGGCAATGGATAGCGAAAATCTAAAGACAATGGAAGAAGCGTTGGCCAACGTGCCGGAGAAGTTGAAAAACTGGATTTTCGGCGTGTGGAAATCGATAGCGGCCAGCAAAAAAGTAAACCCGAAATACCAGCAAGATTTGGGCAAGGTATCACAAAAAACAAAAGATGCGGTTAAAGAATTTTACGGGAAAAACATTTCCAAGCAGATAATAAAGCCTGAAAACTTGCGGCATATTTATGAGCGGCACGGAAGATACCCGAAAACTGAAATTAAAAATGGGCAAATACCAATAACGGCAAATATAGCCGCTGCGATACCCAATGTTTTGGCGAATCCGGATAGCGTTAAAAAAGGCGAATCAACAAACAAAAATGGCTATGAAACGATAATACTTTCAAAAGAATATGCCGACGGTTCTTTTCACATTGTGAATGCGATACTTAAAAACAATGTTTTGGAAGTTTACACGGCTTATGTTTGGAATAGGGAGAAAACAGAAAAAAGGCGTCTGGCTTATGGAAGTGTCATTTCTGAAACCGGTAGCAACGGTGCTATCCCACTTCAATGAAAAAGTGCCGTACAAGCCAAACGCCTTTACTTATAAATATAGAAATTTTTTCCGGAAAAAGCAAGGAAAAAAGTTTTCTGTGGCATTTTTGCCAAGTTTTGGCGGTTTTTGGTGTTTTTCGCCTTCTCCCCAATAGGCAGGGAAAGCGGGAAGCCTCCACGCAGGAAATCAGGGAGCTTAAGATGGAGATTAAGGAACTGAGGGTAGAGATAGATTATGCAAAACAGGCTTGAATTTACTATATTCCCTCCATGCCAAACTCCAAACTACCCCCGCAGGAAAGATTCGCTAACTGGTATATACCCCTAATTAGCAGAAACAAATTCAAATCTCTGGCCTTTTACCTGAGCATAATACTCCTTTGCATATTTCCCATATTCGTATATCCAAAATTAAAGCTGGATGCGGATTTATCAAAACTACTGCCGGAAACCACGCCTAGCGTGATAGCTCTGGAAGAATCCTTTACCCGATTTGGCAGCACAGACCGCTTTACAATAGCAATCCAGAGCAAAAATGTTGAACTTGTTGCGCAATTGCAAGACGAAATAAAAGATTACATTCAACAACACTGGAAAGGCGATTTTGTCACCGTTTCGGTGGATAACGATAACAAATTCTTTAAAGACAACGCTTTGCTTTACCTGCCCGTTGAACATTTGGAAAGAATCAGGGATAATCTGGAAGACGTTCAAATGGAAATCGGACGAAAAAACCTGCCGCTTGTGGTGGATTTGGTACAAAGAGAAGAAAAGAAAGAAAGAGTTTGGTTCGATGCAAATATACCGCAAGAACTTGGCCTGCCGGATGAAGCTGAGAGCGCATTTGATGCGTTCTTTAAATCTGAAAAAAAAGATTCCGCCGAAACCGAAACTATTGTTATTACCGACTGGGACAATAAATCCCCGGTTCCAGACACTCTGAAAACAAGGTTAATCGGATGCCCCAGACCTGACAGCACAGGCGACACTTTATTCAACGGTTCCGTACAGGCAAAATTGTCCCTGCCTTCAACCGACTATGCCTTTGTAGAGCATATTCTAGCCCGTTCCGATACCCTTATCAGGCACTTCGGTTCAAGGCAGTATCCGCATCCGATTCGTTTTTCCGTTGAAGGAACCTACGAAGGGCTTAAAGAAGTAGAAGATTTGAAAAATGATTCTGTCACCTCTTTTGCCATAAGTTTAGTGCTTATAATAGGGCTAACAATCTGGTTTTTCAGAAGCGTTAAAGGCCCCATTCTGATTATATTAACCGTGCTTTACGCCTGTGTTCTGATGCTCGCCTTTACCGCTGTTTTTTACGGAACGCTCAATCCGTTTACCGTTTTTGTTGCAACTATAATTTTGGGAATAGGCATAGATTATTCCATACATTTTTTAGGTACAACGCAAAAATTTTTGCCGAGAAGTTCCGGTTTGGAAGAGGCTTTGAAACACGCTCAAATTGAAATGTTTAAGCCTTTCCTACTGGCGAGCGGAACCACCATCGCCGCATTCCTTACGCTTTTGGTAGCGCATTTCCGCGGATTTTACGAGTTTGGCGTGGTAGCTTCTTTTGGCGTACTGTTCAGCATGCTCTCTGCCGTTCTGGTTTTGCCTGTGATTATACTTTGCGTTGGAGGCATTCCGGCTGCTGCAAAAAACAGCTTTCTGCCGACAGCCTGGAGCGAAGCGAGAATTTTCAAATTCTTCAAGCATCTTGCAATTATCGGCCTTGTTTTGGGGGTTGTTTCCCTGTTCTTTGCTCCATACGTAGACTTTGAACACAACCTCAAAAATCTGCGCAGAGAATCAACGGAAACCAAAGCTCAACAGGGCATTTCCACCAGCGTAACAATTAAAAGCAACCGCACATCCTCAACTCCCGCCGCAGTTATGGGTTCAAAACCGGAGCAACTGGACAAACTCTACGACACCTTGATGATACGCCTGCACAAGGAACAGGACACAACGCTTCGCAGTTTTTTAACGCTTAAAACTTTTGTTCCTCCTTTGGATTCGCAAATGGCCCGGCTGGAAATGATAGAGGAAATTCGCGAGCTGGCAGAGGCTAGGGTTTTTGACAAAGCTACGGGCAATGATTCCAGCAATATTGTAACCCTGCGCGAACTTGCGCAGATAGAGAAAACCTTTACCGCCGAAGATATTCCCGAATGGGCTTTGGACTTGCTTCGCGAAAAAGACGGAAGCTATGGCAAAATCGGTTTTATTTACGGCAGATACCCAAGTTGGGATGCGCACGCTGTTCATAAATTTCAAGAGGATTACGGAAACTGGAATTTTGACGGCGAGCAGTTAAGGGTATTCTCATCGCAATTCATTCTCTCCGATGTTATAGATTCGGTTAAATCGGACAGTTTTAACCTGGCGTTTTTGATAACCATCATGATATTCGCAAGCCTTGCTATCAGCCTAAGAAAGCTGTCGCTATTCGCCACGGGCTTTTTGTCTTTTGCAATGGGAATAGTGCTAACGCTTGGGCTTATAGGCTTTTTAACCTATTTCTTTGATTTCGGAAAAATAGGCATTTACAATGTTATAGTGATTCCTATGGTTCTGGGCCTTGGCATAGACTGTGCAATCCATTTTATAATGAGCTGGACAGGGAGCGATAAAATGACTTTAAGGGAACTTCTTGACACCACGGGCAGAAATGTTATGGCGAGTTCCACCACAACGGCTGCCGGTTTTGTGGGAATGTTATTTACCGCGCACAAAGGTTTGAAAAGCATAGGCGATCTTGCCTGCATGGGTATAATGGTATTTCTTGTAAGCGGTGTAGTTTTCTCAATGTTTTTCTGTGCAGTATGGCTAAAAAAGAAACACTCCTCCTAGCTCTAGTTTTGCTTCTATTTTTTAGCGCCTGTTCGGAAAAGCGCAACGCACATTCCGAAGTGACGCATTTTAGCATTGAATATGCGGACAGCTATAAGGTTTTGAGAATAAATGAAGCGTGGAACGGAGACATCAACGGACAGATTTTAGTGCTGCTGGATTCGGCAGCAAAAGAAAGCGCAATACCGGATTCGCTGAAAAAACACGGAATAATCCGCCTGCCCGCAAAAAAAGTTGCCGCTATATCCAAAACCGCTATCGCTTTTATGGAAAGGCTGGAATTGCTAGATAAAATTATAGCTGTTGAAAACCGTGATTTAATTTACAGCGAAAAAATGCAAAGTTTAATTGATTCGCTATCTATTCCCGAAGTGGGCAGCAGTTCTGCGCTTGACTTGGAAAAACTGGTAATGCTCAAGCCCGATATAGTTTTTACATTCGGAACAGGTTCGCAAATTTACGATGATTATCCACGTTTAAGCTCCGCCGGTTTGCCGGCCGTTTTAATGGCAGAATGGATGGAAAACCACCCCTTGGCAAGATTTGAATGGATTAAGGTTATAGGGGTTTTATTTTGCAAAGAAAAGGAAGCAGACTCAATTTTCCGCAAAACGGTTAGCAAATACGATTCTTTAAGCATTTTGGCAAAAGAAGCAAAAAGCAAACCCATTGTCTTAACCGGATACCCCAATGGCTCCGAATGGAGTGCCGGAGGAGGAAAAAGTTATTTCGCAAAATTTTTGGAAGATGCCGGCGCAGAATATATTTTCAAAAACTTTTCGCAAACCGGAACCATGAATTTAAATTTGGAATATGCTTTATCGAACGGCATAAATGCGGATTATTGGCTGCATCCGAGTTTATGGAAAAGCCGCGCGGAAATTCTTGAGAATGAACCTCGCATTGAAATGCTAAAAGCCTGGAAAGAAAATTCTGTATATCAAAATTCCCTGCGCTTGGGCAAAAAAGGCGCAGCCGATTATTACGAATCCGGCATTGCTCGCCCCGATGAAATTTTATCCGATTTAATAGGAATTTTTCACCCTGAAATTTTGCCCAAACATAAATTCTCATATTATATGCTGCTTGAGTAGTTTATGCTTTTTATTCTTATTTCCATCTTCGCTCTAACTTACCTAGGTTTGATGCTATATTTATGGACAGGGCTATTAACCAAAAAAAACAACTCTCAACTCTCAACTCTCAACTCTCAACTACCCTCCGTATCCATAGTTATTCCTATGAGAAATGAAGAAGCGTTTATAGAAGCTACTTTAAATGCTCTGAATACCCAAGAATACGCCGGAGAATGGGAAGCGATAATTGTAAATGACCGCTCTACGGACAAAAGCCCGGAAATAGTTCGCAATTTTTGCGAAAACCATCCGAATTTTTCAGTTATAGATATTCCGCAGGATTCTCCGCAAATAGCTTCGCCCAAAAAAAGAGCCTTGAACACCGGCTTTTTGACCGCGAAAGGCGAATTTTTGCTGATTGCGGATGCCGATTGCATTCCTCCGCCAAACTGGTTGAATTCAATGGCTGCCCGTTATGCAAACGGTGCATCCGTTGTGCAGGGGGCAAAGGCGAATAACGGCGGGAAAAGTTTTTTACACGCTTATCAAAGGCTGGAAACACTCGGTTTTACCTTAATTGAGGCAGCCGGATTCAACCGCAATAAACCCATTTTGGCAAGCGCCGCATCTCTTGGTTACAGCAGGGATTTGTTTTTCAAGTGCGGCGGTTTTGAAGGGCTTTACGATTTGGCCTCCGGCGATGATGATATGCTGATCCATAGAATGGCAAAGGTGCAAGGAACAAAATTTGCCTATAACTGGGATACAAGCGCAATAATGCCAACCGCTCCGGTGGATTCATGGAAAGCGCTCTTGCAACAAAGAGCGAGGTGGGGAAGCAACGGCGCAAAATACGAAAGCAAGGCCTATTCCGCTTTTCTGTTTTGCATATACGCATTTTTTGTATGGCTTTTGATTTCGCCGTGGTTGATGCTTTTTATGCCGATTAGCTATGCCCTGCCGCTTTTTTTATGCTCTTTTTCAATAAAACTGCTCTCCGATTTTTTGCTGCTTTTTACTGGGGCAATTCGTTTAAAATCCGTAAAACTTTTATGGTGCTTGCCCTTGGTTGAGCTTATTCAAATTCCGCTTTTTGCCGCCGCCGTGCCGCTTGGAATGCTTGGGTGGTATAGGTGGAAATAAATTCACACCACTCTGTGCACTTCAACTCCCTCAACATGAATTGCGCTATGCGGCCTTGCCGGGCAAAGATGTTCGCAGGCACCGCAGCCTATGCAGCGATTTGTATCTATCATTGGGATTTTAGGTGATTCAGCATCATCGGCGTTTTGCGGAATCATGATTATCGCCGCCGTGGGGCATTTGCGCGAGCACAGGTCGCAAGCCGCCTTATCCGTATTGACAATGCAAAGGTCTTGCTTCCAAACGGCAGTACCGATTTGTATTGAGGATTTTTCCGCCGTGGTGACAGGGCGTATTGCTCCGGTGGGGCAAACCTGCGAGCATTTTACGCATTCGGGGCGGCAATAGCCACGCTCGTAGGACATACGCGGTTTTATAATGCCCGGACACAGCACGTGATTTGGACAAGTTGAAACGCATAACTGGCAACCGGTACAGCGATCGTGGAAATTTTGATAATTTTGTGCGCCCGGCGGGATTATCGGTCTTGAACGTGTTGTGGCTTTTTTATCTTCAAGCGCAGCAAGGCCGCCGTCTCTGGCTACAGCGCGGGAGACAAATCCCGATGCGAGCAAAGTGGTTCCAACCAAAAGATTGCGGCGCGCAAGACCATCGCTGCTCAGTTTGTTTACGTCTGTGGGCAGAGCGTACTTTATGGCTTTTTTCGGACAGGCTTTTGAACAGCGAAAGCATATTATGCAACGAGAATAATCTATTTCTCCGGAGGCCGAATTTATGCAGGCTGCCTTGCAATTTTTGGCGCATATTCCGCAATGCGTACATTTTTCTTTATCTAAGCGCGGTTTGAATACGGAAAATTTCGCAAGAAGGCCGAGCAAGGCTCCGACCGGGCAAATACTGTTGCAATAACCGCGCCCGCTTTTCCATGCAAAAATACCAATTGCCACGAAAGTCAATATAGCTATCGTAAGCGTACCTGCGCTTTTCAACCATATATCCACGGAATAAAACGCATAGCTATCCGCACGTTCTGCGAAATAGGCAAGTAAATTATTTGCAAGTTTATAAACAGGGCCTAAAATTTGCGAAACCATCCTTCCGAATGCGCTATAAGGCTCAAACAAAACGGTAAAGCTCGGCAAACCAAAAAACAAGGATATGCTAAAAACAACAAGCACTGCATAACGCAGAATAACCAACGCTCTGCGCGGCGGACGATAAGAAAATTGCTCTTTTTTTCTCAGGCTTTTTAGCCCCGAAACCATGTCCTGAAAAATCCCAAGAGGGCAAATCATAAAGCAATATATGCGCCCAAAAATTAGAGTAATCAGGATCAAGCCCAGCAAAACTGCAAAATTCATGGCAAGGATAGCCGGAACAAACTGTATTTTTGCAATCCATCCCAAATAAGCATGCACGGTTCCTGTGAAATCAAGAAAGAGCAATGTGGTGGCAATTAAGAAAAAGGCTTTCAGCATAAAATTCCTCTATACATCAATTTTTAAATTTTCAACAAACTTGTCAATGCGCCGCATCTCCTGCGGGATATTAATATTCTGCGGACAGTTTTTTCTGCAAGCTTGGCAACCGGTACACCTGTTCGCCTGGCGTATGGGAGATACTTTCCTATCAAACCCTACGAGAAACGCACGGCGCGCTCTTCTATAATCGGCATCCTGTTTGTTGTCCGGAAAATTGCCTTCGTTCAGGCTGCGATTGAAGTGCGTGAATATTTCAGGAATATCAAGCCCATAGGGGCAAGGCATGCAGTACTGGCAAGTCGTGCAATTTATATTGCGATTCTCAGGCGCAAGCACAATTTGCGATACCTGGTCGAGCATGGCATTTTCTTTTTCGGTCAGGGGCGCGAGAGGCGAGTAGGTACGTATATTGTCTTGCAGGTGTTCCATAAAGGTCATTCCGCTTAACACCGTGAGCACATTGGGCAAATTTCCTGCGAAACGGAAAGCCCACGAAGCCGCGCTGGCATTGGGGTCGGCCTGTGTCATCATGGCCCTTGCCTTGTAGTGCGGCATTGCCAAACGTCCGCCCAAAAGCGGTTCCATAATCATGGCCGGGATATTTTTTTCGGCGAGTACTTCATACTGGTGCCTGGCATTTACCGAGGTACGGTTACTTTCAACCACATTATTCCAATCCAGATAATTCAACTGTATCAGCACAAAATCCCATTGATATTCGGACATCAGGTAATCAAAAAATTCGCCATCTCCGTGGAACGACCAGCCCAGGCTGCGTATTCGCCCGGCATCGCGTTCTTTCATCATAAAATCAAGGATGCCGTTGTCTATGTAGCGTTCTCTGAAATTCTTTTGGTTGCCAACATTGTGCACGAGGTAGTAATCAATATAATTCACCTTCAAATTTTCAAACGAACGTTTGTAAATATCCAGCGATTTCTCTCGGCTCCAATCGCCTTGGTTGGACATCTTGGTAGAGATAAAGTATTTGTCGCGTGGGTGGCGGCTCAGAGCTATGCCTGTTGCGCGCTCCGAAAATCCCTTGCAGTACCTAGGCGAAGTGTCAAAGAAATTTACCCCGTGAGCAATGGCATAATCCACCAGCCTATTAATAGCTTCTTGGTCAAGGTCATTCACATCCGCCAAAGATTCCTTTTGCGCTCTGGACACCCGCGGCCACCTCATGCAGCCATATCCGAGAAGCGAGACTTTATTTCCATTTTTGGGGTCAATTCTACAGGTCATTTTGTCAGTAGGCACTTCCGCTTGCGCAACGGCGGATTTTTCCTTTGTGCCGCATCCGCTTAAAGCGGCTAAAGCAGCTCCAGCACCGACAAGTTTAATAAAATCACGGCGATCTATATTGTTTGAAATTTTATCCATAGTAGTCTCTCCTATGCTTGGGGGTAACGTAAATGTAGAAAATACATGAACTCCGATTCACTTTACATCAAATTCATCAATAAACTTTCTAATTGCGGCGCGTAGTTGCCCTGCTATCCTAAAGCTTTTCCGTATAAGCTCCGGAATTTGCTTTGAATCTATAAAAATGACCATGATGGCCAAAATCAGGAGGATTTCGGAAAAACCTATTCCGCTTGCCATTTTTTTCGCCCCACAAGAAAAGAAATCAATATACTAATTGCGTAAAGCACAAGCAACGGCAAAGCGAGCAGGATTTGAGATAAAACGTCCGGAGGAGTTATTATCGCAGCCACTATAAATATGAGCACTATTGCATAGCGAAAATTGCGCAATAAAAATTTATGGTCAATCCAGCCGAATTTTGAAAATAAAAAGGCTGCCACGGGCAGTTGAAAAGCGAAACCGAACGACAGGGATATTTTGATAAGGAAACCAAAATATTCATCAACCTTGAAAAAAGGGTCTAAGGTGCCGGTTGCAAATTCCGTTAAAAATTTCAACGTAAGAGGCAATACATAATAGCTAAAAACCATGCCTAACAAAAAACATACGGTAGAAGCGAATGCAGTAGGAAGCACCAAAATTTTTTCCTTTTTGTAAAGAGCCGGCGATATAAAACCCCAAATCAGCAGGAATACTACAGGCGATGCGAGTATTAAACCGCATACAAGGGCAATCTTTATGCTTAACATTACCGTTTCAGCCGGAGCGGTGTAAATTATGCGCACAGCCGGTTGGCACAATTTCAGTGAATGAGATACGATAAAATCGAAAATTTGCTTCCAGTATATTGCACAGGGAATAGCGCAGAGAATAACAGCGCAACCACAGCGAATCAATACGGAGCGCAGTTCTTTGATATGGGCTACAAGCGGCATTCCATTGTTGCCGCTATCGCCATCATTTGCTGTCTTTGTCATTTAGCGAAGAATTTTCTTTTTCATTATCCAAATCCTTGGCAGCCTTTCTGAATTCCTTTAACCCGCTCCCCAAACCTCTAGCCAACTCAGGGATTTTTTTTGCCCCAAACAGCACCAGCACAATGACCAAAATTACCAGCAATTCCTGTACGCCTACAAATCCCATATTTTCCTCCGGTTAAAATGAAAGAGCCGCTTTGGATAAAGGTAGAAAAAGAAAAGGGGCATTGCATGCAAGCCCCTATATTTATAAATACTCGTTATCCCAGTCTTTTCTCAATCGCGGCCAGCTCGTCTTTCAGCTCCTGGGGCAGATGGTTTCCGAACTTGGGGTAGTGGTTTGCGCGGATATCGGCGATTTCCTTTTTCCACCCGTCTATGTCCACGGAGAGGATTTCCTTGATGGTATCTTCGGGAACGGAAGCCGGCCTGTCGAACGAGGCCGCGTCAGGCATCAAGCCAATCGGGGTTTGAACCGCTTTGCCCGAACCGTCGCACTGCTCAAAAATCCATTTGAGGACGCGGCTGTTCTCGCCGTAGCCAGGCCACGCGAACTTGCCGTCTTTTTTGCGGAACCAGTTCACGAAGAAGAACTTGGGCTGGCTCGCAACGGGAATTTTTTTGCCAAGCTCAATCCAGTGCTTGAAGTAGTCGCCCATGTTGTAGCCGCAGAAAGGCAGCATCGCAAACGGGTCGCGCCGGACATCGCCAACCTTCAAGTCAAGGGCGGCAGCGGTTATTTCAGAACCGACTATTGAACCCATGAACACGCCGTGGTTCCAGTTCGTCGCCTCGTGAACCAGCGGTATGGTGCTCGGGCGGCGGCCGCCGAACAGTATCGCGTCTATCGGAACGCCGTCCAAATCCTCAAATTCCTTGGCGATGGCGGGGCACTGCTTCGCGGGCGCGGTGAACCGGCTGTTGCCGTGGGCCGCGGGCGCCTGGGATTTGTTCCCTTTGTCCTGAACCCACTCGTTGCCCTTCCAGTCTATCAGCTTGCCGGGCGCGTCGTAGCCTATCTCCTCCCACCACACATCGCCGTCCTCCGTCAATGCGACATTGGTGAAAACGGTGTTCTTCTCTATCGAGTGCATCGCGTTGGGGTTGGAGTGCATGGAAGTGCCGGGGGCTACCCCGAAGAAGCCCGCTTCCGGGTTGATGGCGTACAGCCTGCCGTCTTTGCCCGGACGCATCCAGGCAATATCGTCGCCTACGGTTTCCACTTTCCACCCCGGTATCGTCGGGATGAGCATGGCGAGGTTGGTTTTGCCGCATGCGCTTGGGAATGCCGCCGCGATGTATTTCGTCTTCTTGTCCGACTCCCTTGTGATTTTCAAAATCAGCATGTGCTCCGCGAGCCAGCCTTCTTTGCGCGCGATTACGCTCGCAATGCGGAGGGCCAAACATTTTTTGCCGAGCAGGGCGTTGCCGCCGTACCCGGAGCCGTAGCTCCAGAT
>JGI24698J34947_10000549_pt1 | contig 17791 bp, 12 predicted proteins | sample TergutMp193P3_FD_34947 | JGI IMG/M metagenome (IMG submission 34947) | reverse complement strand
TTCGTCAATAACATCGAGATCAAGAGTATCAAGAGCTTCTTTTAATTTAACCAGCTTGCTCTTCAAAATATCAAAATTCACAGATTCTTTCTGTTTGTTTTCGTTGTTTGCAGAAATAACCGCACTTATGTTGTCTAAAAGTATTTGCAAAGCCATCAAGAACTGGGTATTGCGCAGTTTGATAAATTTAAAATCTTCCTGTTTGCCGGCCATTTCCAACGTTTTTGCGGTTTCGGATATTTCTTTAGCACCTATGTTCGCGGAAGCGCTTTTCAGCGCATGGACGTATGTTGTATACAATGGATAATTATCCGTTTCCAGACATTTTTTGATTTCTTCGATTTTCTGAATTCCGTCTTTATGGAAAACGGCAAGTGTTTGCAAATAATTTTTAATCCTGCCGCCCATCATCGCTATGCCATTCTTAACGTCTACTCCGTCAATTTCTATAGTTATATTTGAATCGTTTTCAATTTTAATTTCTTTCTTGGCCTTTTCTCGTTTTTCTCTCGGGAGCCATTTTTCCAAAATAGCGTTCAATTTAACCGTGTCAATGGGTTTTGACAAGAAATCATTGAATCCGCTTGCCAAAAACATCTCTTTCACGCCGGAAACAGCGTTGGCGGTCAATGCTACAATAGGTAAATTCAAATGCTCGCCACCGAGTTCTCTTATGCGTTTTGTCGTTTCTATGCCATCCATCTCCGGCATCATGTGATCCATAAACACCAAATCATAACGGTTCGTCTTCACCGCCTGAATTGCCTCTGCGCCGCTCAGACACAAATCAACCCGCATCTTGTAGGGCAAAAGCAAACCTTCGGCTACCTGCAAATTTGTATTGATGTCGTCAACAACAAGAATTCTCGCATTCGGTGCTACAAATCTCGCTGTGACGTTGACATTCATGTTGTAAGAGAAAGTGTCGGACACGCCGTTCAATATATTGGCTACGGATATGGAGTATACAGGCATTGCAAGCGTGCTTAACCCATTATCGGCAACTGTACTGCCAAAGCCAGTAAGTACCACAATTTGAGCTTTGGAACCCAGTTCCGACAATATTTTTTTCACATTTTCCAATAAAACATAAGCTACGAATATAAAAGAATAATCTTTGGTTTTCAGTTTTTCGCGCAATTCTTCATCGTTTTTAACTCTCTCGCAGGTTACGCCTAGATTGTCTATGTTGCAAACCATGGAATCGGCATATATATGCCGTCGCTCATAAACAAGCACACTTTTTTCTTCAGTATTTTCAACCGTTGCCAAAGGTTCGGGAGAACTTATTTTTTGCGGCATGGTAATGGTAAATATGCTGCCTTTGCCATATTCCGAATAGACGTTGATATTTCCACCCATAGCATTGACAAGATTTTTTGTTATGGCAAGCCCAAGCCCTGTGCCCTCAATGCCTTTGTTAGCCGCCAAATCCACCTGAACGAAATCTCCGAACAGACTTTCTATATCTTCTTGTCTTATGCCTATGCCGCTGTCTGCAATATCTATTGTCAAGAGAACCGTGTTATCCTCGGTTATTTCTCCGTTTATGGAAAGGGATAAAAATCCTTTTTTTGTATATTTTACAGCGTTGCTCAGAACATTGAGCAATACCTGCCTGAATCTCGTTTCATCCCCGAAAAGAGCATTTGGTATGCTGCTGTCTATATTTACCACAAACCGCAGTCTGGAATCAATAACCCTCATTCTTATAATGCTGATAACATCATTTACCAAGGAGGAAAAGAGGTAATTGGCAGGGATTATTTCCAGTTTTCCGCTTTCGATTTTTGAAAAATCCAAAATATCGTTGATTATCGATAAAAGATTTACTCCTGCCTGTTTGATAGTGAGAACGTGTTCTTTTGCGGCAGTCAGCCTGTCTTCCCTCAAGGCAAGTTCCGACATTCCTATGATAGCATTCATCGGCGTTCTGATTTCGTGGCTCATTTTTGCCAAAAAGTTGTTTTTTGCTTTCAATGCATTTTCCGCTTTGTCATAAAGGCTGAGATTTTTCTCCAATAGGTCATTTAATTTTTGCCGTTGGTTCCACAATCTGTATTTTATAATGTGCGTAACATACGTAAGCGATATGCTGAGCAAAAATGAGGAAAACAAATCTCTAATGGAGTATTGAATAAAATCATTGGAAAAATCCAAACCGACCAATGCTCCCAATACAAAAAACAATATAACGGTAAATACGGTTCCTGAGATTTTAAACTTTAAGGAAAAGGGCGTGAAGGCAGATATCATCAATACAAGACATAAGCCGCCGAGATATGTGCTTGCAAATTCGCCGGCAGTGGCCGTTATCACCGATGTTCCGAGAAAAAGATAGCTTATCATTATCTTCATCATTATACACGGACTATATCTGAAACGGTTTGTAAATTTCAATGCAATTAAACAGGCACTTAACAGGCTAAAACCCACCCTAATAGAAATGATAAATTTGGGGAACTGGTGCAATTTTAAATCACTGGGTATATAATGCAGCCATGCCACCATTGCTATTAGTATTGTAAAGAAAAGCTTGCCGGCTTCGTAATTGAGTTCACCCTCAAAAGTATTGCGAATGGATTCTTCTCCGTATTCTTGAAAACGTGCCTTGCATTTTTTGATAAGTTTCACGATTTGCATTTTTATCCCTGTTTTAGCAGCCATTCAATCGCATGTTCCTTGTCGGAAACAAAGGTCATGTTTTTTCTGCCGCTCAATTTGAATATCGCATTGACGAGCATTCTTTTGATACCGTCAAAACCGATTACTACACCGCATTTTACGTACGGTTCATTATATTTCATCCACTTTGAAACTATAATTTTTGTTTCCGTATCAAACCAAACATCTTTAACGTTGGTTATGGTTAGCACGGAATGTTCGGCATATTTTGTTATACATTCTTTAGCCGCTTCGGTGAATGCCGTATATTCGTCATTCGTTTTGAATTCCGACAAGTCGAGATACATGAAATTCTTCCCGTCGCGCGTGAATTCTTCAATGCGTTGATTCATTTTTTACCTCCACTTAAATAGTGAACAATATTTTTGAATTCATCGGAAACACCGAGAAATAAATCAATCAATTCTGGGTCAAAATGCGTTCCCTTGCCGTTAGCAATAATACCAACCGCTTCTTCGTGCGAGAATGCCTTTTTATACGGCCTTTCCGAAACAAGCGCATCATAAACATCGGCTATAGCCAATAGCCTTCCCTGAAGCGGAATTTGCTCGCCTTTCAACCCTTTTGGGTAACCGCTTCCATCCCATTTCTCATGGTGAGTGGCGGCAAAAATTCCCGCATGTTCCAAAAACGCATGTTCTTCCGAGTTCTTTTTAATTTCTTCTATAACCTCTTCACCAACAATCGTATGTTTTTTAATTTCCTCAAATTCCTCAGACGTAAGTTTGCCGGGTTTTTGCAGAATGCTATCCTTTACCGCAATTTTGCCCAAATCATGCAGTTGCGCCGACCGCAACACCAAATCCAGATTCCATGATGATATTTTTTCGCTCTGTAAATTGCCTTCCTGCATTGCTTTGAGCAAAATGTTCAAATAGTGTGTTGTTCTCTCAATATGCCCACCGGTAGTATAATCGCGACGTTCTACAAGTTCTATCATTGTTTTCAAAATCGCATCCTGCAATTTTACAATAGACTTTGTTTTTTCTTCCACCATTTCTTGCAGGTGGTCGTTATATTTTCTAAGCTCCAGTTGCTGAGATTCCACGAGCAAATGAACTTCAATCCGTTTGAGCAGAAGCGGCGGAGAAAACGGTTTTATTATGTAATCTATTGCACCCAGCGACAGCCCTTCCAGCTCGCTTTCTCCATCGCTTTTCGCCGTCAGGAAAATAACCGGTATATGCTCGGTTTCTTTTTTGCTCTTTATGGCTTTTATCGTTTCATAGCCATCCATTTCCGGCATTTCAACATCCAAAAGAATTAAATCGGGAATATTCTTTTCCAATACCTTCAAAAGACGCTCGCCGGAGTCCAAAGTGAGAACTTTGTAATGCTCAGCAAGCGCAGTTTTGCCTACTATCAGATTTGTCGTGTTGTCGTCTACCAAAAATATTGTCTTTCGTTCTATGTCCATACAGTTTCCTCTTTATATTATATGCCTTTACAGCAACCTAGGGGGTGATTAATATAATTTCAACATATTGCTTGCCTTTTGCCTCTAGAAATAGGTTTTTGCATATTCGATGAATATAGAAAAATTTTCATAAAATGTCAAAAACGAGCCGCCGTAGGAAGGTCTGGTATGTTTATTTCTACATTAACAATCGCCAATATGAATTTCATCACCTGCCGGGCTTCCGCAGGAAGCGGGAAAACTTATACTCTTGCCCTAAAATATATAGGGCTGCTTTTAACCGGTAATCCGGAAAACACCCATAAAAGAATTTTGGCAGTAACTTTTACGAACGATGCCACAGGTGAAATGAAGGAGCGTATTCTGGCGGAACTTTACGATTTGGCTTACCCCAATGCAAATGCGAGCAATAAATTTTTGGATAATCTGAAAAAAGAACTCCCCGATTTTAAAGAAGAAACTATCAAAGAAAAATCCAAAATTGCTCTAAACGCAATTCTAAACGACTACAGCAATTTCAATGTTACAACCATAGACAGTTTTTTTCAAAAGATTGTAAGAAATTTGGCAAAGGAATTGGGTATCGGCTCTCATTTTGAAATTGAAACGGATACAAAGATTCCCATAAAAGAAGCCGTTAAAGAAACAATAAACGATGAAAGCAACATAAATGACTTAATAAGTTTTGTTGAACATAAATTTGAAAATGAAAGATGGAATATTCAGCACGACCTTGAAGATTTTGCAAAAAATATTTTCAAGGAAACTTTTCAAAAAAATGAAAAAAAATTATCGGAGCAATTGGAAAACGAACCGGATAAAATTAAAACCATGATTACAAAGTGCAAGAGCATAAGAGGTGAATTTGAAAATAAAATGACCGAATTTGCGGATAAATTTTTTGCTTTTTGCATAAAGAATAATTTAAACGAAGATAAATTTTACCATAAATCCAGCGGAATGCCGGGATATTTCAAAAAAATAAAAGATAAAAATTATGCCGAACCGAACAGTTATGCAAAAAAAGAAAAGTTATGCGAAGAACTATTCTCTCAAACGGAAAATTACCGAACGGAACACCTGCCATTATACAATTCCGCCCTTCTTTTGCTGAAGTACATTCACCAGTTGAAACTCTTAAAAGCTATTTCGCAAAAAACTAGCGAAAAAAACAAGGAAGAAAACAGATTTATCCTTGCGAGCGCAAATCAGCTTTTGAACGGTTTAATAGGAGAAGAAGATTCCTCTTTTGTCTATGAAAAAATCGGTTCTCAAATACAGAGCATAATTATAGATGAATTTCAAGATACATCGGAATTGCAATGGAAAAACTTCAAAAACCTAATCGGTGAAATTTTGGCGAATAATGGATTTGGAATGCTGCTTGGCGATGTCAAGCAATCCATTTACCGATGGAGAAACAGCGATTGGAAAATTCTGAACAATATAGAAACGGAACTCAAACATATTAAAACGGAAAAGCTGCCTGCAAACTACAGAAGCGTAAAAAATATAGTTGAATTCAATAACGGCCTGTTCAGATTCGCCGCAGAAAAAATCGGGATGGAATCCATAAAAAAAGCGTATTATGATGTTGAGCAGAAAAATACAAAAAACGAAGACGGATATGTTTCGGTAAACTTTGTTGCAGGCAAGGCCCATAACACTTATAAAACGGAAGATAGTGAAAATGTAATGCTGGACTGCGTGGAAAAAAAAGTTGAAACGCTTTTGGCAAGCGGAATCAAAGAGGGCAATATATGTATTCTTTGCAGAAAAAACAGGCAGATTCGCCAAATTGCAGGCAAACTGTCCAAATATAAAATCATATCGGAAGAGGCGTACCAGTTAAAATCTTCCGAAGAAATTCAAATGCTGGTATCCGCACTTAAAATTATAGCGGAACCCGAGGATGATATAGCAAAAGCGGAAGTTTTTTTAACAGCAAAAGGCGGCGATATAAACGAACTTTCAGCGAACCGCGTAAAAAATATTTTAACGGATGTAGATGTAAAACTTCCGCTCTATGAACTTGTAGAGGAATTGTGCAGAAAATTCAAACTGAATTGCAAAAAGGAATGTTCCGCGTTTTTATTCGTTTTTATGGATAAGTTAACCGATTACGTTTCCAAGAATACCGGTGATGTAAAAAAGTTTTTAGAATACTGGCAGGAAAAACTATGTGAAGAAAGTTTGCCGTTGCCGGTAAAAGGAGAGCGAGACGGCATTTTGCTCATGAGCATTCATAAATCAAAAGGACTCCAGTTTCATACGGTGATAATTCCTTTTGTTGACTGGGCTATGAACGAACATTCCAAAATCAGTATGGAAAATATAATTCTATGCGAACAGAAGGAACAGTTGAATTTAGCACTTATGCCGATAGAATACAGCACCAGAATGGAAAATTCAATTTTTTCTGAAGAATACAAAATCGAAACCGAAGCACAAAAAATGGATAATCTAAATGTGCTTTATGTAGCTTTGACCAGGGCGGAGAAAAATTTAATAATCATCGCAAAACAACCCGGCATAGATAAAAAAACGGGAAAAGCGAAAATAGAATTTAAAAACATTCAGGATTTTATTTACGATTATGATAAAAGAGAGGCTGGCAAAGTTTTGCTCGGAAACGAAACGGAAAGCGATAGCGGCAATCCGTTTAAAAACACAAAAAAAACAAAACGGAAAGTTTTTTGGAATGCCAATCCGGTTAATGCAAAAATTTACCCGAACACGGAAGCAGCTCTGTTTGCCAAAGGCGAGAACGGAGAATTTGTGAAAGAGGGAAACATAATCCACAAAATCTTTGAAAATATAAATACGTATGAAACCGTAGAAAGCGCCGTGCTAAATTCCGTTTCGCTCGGAGTTATACCGCAGAATAAAAGCGATGAATATACGGAAAAGATTAAAAATTTTATCCTGCATTCCGGTAAAAAGGAATGGTTTTCCAAAGATTATACGGTTTTGAACGAATGTTCCATTATTATGAAAAACGGCAAGGAAAAACGCCCGGACAGAGTTATTGTAAAAGATGATGGCGTTATTGTTATAGATTACAAAACAGGAACGGAAAAAGCGGAGCACAAGAGGCAAGTTCTAGAATATGCGGAATTTTTACTGCAAATGGGTTACAAAAGCGCAAATGCCTATTTATGGTATTTAAATGAAAATAAAATAGTGAGGGTTGGCGATGCGTGATGCCTTTCTTTTTGATGTTGCCAAAGATTTGCATAAAAAATTCGATTCGGGCTGCAATTTATCGGATTTGACAATAGTAGCTCCTTCCAAACGGACAAAACTCTTTATGAACAAGTATTTTGCCGAACTTTCCGGCGGAAAACCATTGTGGGCTCCGAAATATAAAAATTTGATACAGTTATTTTCAAGCATAGGCGAATTAAATTTATACGGGGATTCCATTCAAAAAATATCGCTTGTTTGGGAACTTTACAATGCTTATAAAAAAATCTTAAATTCAAATGAAAATTTTGACGAATTCTATTTTTTCGGTGAAATTTTACTGAATGATTTCAACGATATGGACAAAGCGTTACTGGACCCGAAACAGGTTTTCCGAATAATAAGAGAACACAAGGAGCTGGAGAATTTTGAGCATCTGGATAAGGAGCAGATAGAATTGATTCAAAAATTCTTTAACTTCAGCAAAAATTCAGTTTTGCAAAATAATTTTTTTAATATTTGGAATAACCTAGCCGCAATTTACGCGGATTTTAACGGAAGACTACTGCATAAAAAAATAACCTACGAAGGAATGCTAATGCGCTTTGCGATAGAAAATTTTGATATTCAAAAATTCAATTCCGAACAATATGCCTTTGTGGGTTTTAACCGAATTTCAAAAGCAGAAGGCATGTTAATCGAAAAACTGTCAAGCAAATCTATTATATATGAAGATAAAGTAAATTTCAAGGAATTGCCAAATGCGGAAATGAGTTTTATTGAAGCGGCAAATCCGAACATGCAAACCGGCTATATAAGCGAGTGGTTAAACAATTCTGAGAATAAAAATTTTGATGACGCAAATACCGCCATTATTCTTTGCGATGAAAAACTTTTGCCCGCTGTTCTAAGTGCATTGCCTGCGGAAATTGAACCCAACATCGCCATTTTATATTCGCTCATACAATCTCAAACGGCTAATCTGCTGCTCTGCGAAATGGAAGGGTTTGCAAAAAACAGAGAAACCGTTAAGACTCCTCAGGAATTATTATCGCATTTGCAGGGGTTTACAGAAAAAATCGCAAAAAACGAAGAAACTGCAAAGCCTTTGGAAATAGCGGCTCTTTCCGAGTGTCATAAAATGCTGAATGCCCTTAACAGCATTGTAAATTACATGGATGACTGCGGAATTTTGTTCAAACTCATAAAACGGCTTTTCATTTCTATAAAACTTTCCTATTTTGGCGAACCTGCGCAGGGTTTGCAGATAATGGCGATGTCGGATACCCGCAATATGGATTTTGAAAATATTCTAATGCTTTCGACAAATGACGGAATTATCCCTAAGTCGGAAAATGAAAGTTCATTTATTCCGGCTTCTATTCGCAGAGCCTTTAAATTGCCGGGCTTGGCGGAACAAGAAGCGGAAGAAAAGCACAATTTTTTCCGTTTGCTCAAGAGAGCAAAAAATGCGGCATTCGCTTACGATATAGGTAAAAATTCCATCGGCAAAGGTGAGATGAGCCGTTATTTAATGCAGCTTTTGGTTTTAAACGATAAAAACATAAAAAAGATGACACTGGAAAACGATATAAAAAACGAACCGGAAAAAAAGAAGTTTTCCATTGCAAAAACAAAAGAAACGGTAGAAAAACTCGGAATTAAATACCGGGAAAAACCTCTATCGCCCAGCGCATTTAACAAATTTATAAACTGCCCCTTGCAATTCTATTTTGAATATGTAGCAGGCATAAGAAAACCGGAAAACTCGACAGAGGAAATAAACGCTGCCGTTATAGGAGATATTTTTCATAAAACCATGAGATTGTATTACGAAAAAGAGGATAATCTTGAAACCTTAATTGAGCAGGTTATTAACGGCAATCGAAAATTTATATTTATGGTGATAAAAAAAATGGCGGAGAATATCATAAAATACGATAAGGATAACCCATCTGAAATTCTGGAAATGGAAAAGGAGAAATATTTTGAAATAACTTTGCAAAACGGGACGAAAATAAAGGTCGGCGGAATAATAGACAGAATAGATAAGATAGGAAATACTGTTAGAATTGTAGATTACAAAACGGGAATTCCGCCGAAAGAGGAGGATTTTCCCAAAGAAATCGCCCAAATTTTTGCCGAAAACAGACCCAAAAAAGCTAATTATATGCTTCAAATATTTCTATACTCCGCAATACTCTGCGAAAAAGAAGAATTTCAAAACTACAGAATTTCTCCAGCCCTGTTATTTCCTTTGGCATCTAGCAATGTAAACTGCAAGGAAGTTGCCGACTTCAGAGAGTATAAAGACGAATTTTTAACCGAATTCAAAAATAAACTGGAAGAATTATTTAACGAAAACATTTCGTTTTGTCAATGCGAAAAGGAAGATAACTGCAAATATTGCGATTACGCGAGAATCTGCGGCAGAGATTTGGCTAGCTAGCGGAAAAATTTAAAACTCCCACCTGGCACGCCTTCCACAAAACCACATCCGCATAACCTTTATTCAACCCGGTTTCCTCTTCTATTTGCGCAAACATTTTATCGCAAAGTTCTTTCACATCTTTGTTCAAGGGAAATCCTTCCTGCAAATCCGATTTGCCGAGCGCGATTCCGAGCCGTTGAATCCAAACATCATATTTAACATTGCTAATACCCAGATTACGCGCCAAATGGTTTTTAGTTATTTCTCCTATGTGCGGCAGTTTTGCCAGATAATTCGATTTTTCACTTTCGGTTTTTAAACCGTAAAATCCATCCCTGAAATTTTTGCGATTATTCCAAATTTTCACGATTGCCCTTATCTTGTTTGCATTCCCAAAAATCGAAAGCAAATTCTTTTCGCAAACTTCGCCGCCGCTATTTATAAAATCCATTATTTCAACGAATTTTTTCTTCGCGGTTTTTTGCCTGAATCCCCCAGCTAAAATGACATAAATGCACTCTTCTGCAAATTCCTCTGCATTAAAAACAGGAGCTTTGAGCAAATGCTCTTTTATGGTTTCAAAACTATCTTTGTCTTCACCTAAACCGGAATCTATAATATACTTTTCAATGGCAAAAAAAAGCGCAGAGTCTATTTTTTCTACGGTTTTGCCGGTTAATGTACAGAGGATTTGCTTCATTGGGTGGAATTTAGGAAAAATTTTCTACATTACTTCTACCTTGGGGATATAGCTCAGTTGGTAGAGCGACGCGTTCGCAATGCGTAGGCCAGGGGTTCGAATCCCCTTATCTCCATTTTTGAGAGTTGAGAGTTGAGAGTTGAAAGTTGAGAGTTAAGAATTTAGAGTTGAGAGTTGAGAGTTGAGAGTTGAGAGTTAAGAATTTAGAGTTGAGAGTTGAGAGTTGAGAGTTGAAAGTTGAGAATTGAGAGTTTTGAACCTTGGTTGATTTTAAGAATTCCGGGAGATTCCATATTAATATATGCAATGCCGGCGAGTGAGGACCGTAAAACATGGCCGGCAGAATTTCTATCGCAGATTTTGGACGTGCCGCAAATTGAAATGGAATTCGATACTCTCGGCAAACCGAGTTTGCCTCATGGGTTGGGTTTTGTGAATTGGAGCAATAGCAAAAGGGAATGCATTCTCGCATATTCGAAAAAATACGAAGTTGGCGTAGATTTGGAATTTTACCGCAACAGAAATTTTGAGGCGATTTCAAAAAGATTTTTCGCTCCGAGTGAAGCGACAAACAGGGCAGAAAAATTTTATTTCTGCTGGACAAAAAAAGAGGCTTATTATAAATGCCTAGGCGGAGAATTCTTTTCCATTCTAAAAAGCGATTTATATCCGAATGCAAAAATATGGAACCTGCAAGGCCCATATAAGGAAAAACACGAGCTTGCGCTATGCCTCAAAATCAAATAGAAATAATGGCGCCGGCGGGTTCTTATGAATCGCTTATGGCGGCTATAAATGCCGGTGCAAATTCGGTTTATTTCGGTGTTGAAAATTTAAACATGAGAGCCAGAAACTCAATAAATTTCAGCTTGGAAGACTTGGCAAAAATAACCGCAATTTGCAAAGAGAAAAATGTAAAATCCTATTTAACGCTGAACACCGTGATTTACGACAGCGAAATTGAAAGGATGCAGCAGATAGTGGATGCCGCTGCGCAAAACGGAATAAGCGCAATAATCGCCTCGGATATGGCAGTATTGAACTATGCACGGAAAAAAGGAATTGAACTTCACGCTTCCACGCAGTTAAATATTTCCAATATAGAGGCTGTGGAATTTTTTTCAGAATTTTGCGATGTTATGGTCACTGCAAGGGAGCTCACAATTTTTCAAGTGGCGGACATAATAACGGAAATAGAGAAAAGGCAAATAAAAGGGCCTTCCGGCAACTCGGTGAAAATTGAAATTTTTTGCCACGGCGCTCTCTGCATGGCGGTTTCCGGAAAATGCTATTTGAGCCTGCACCACTACAACCATTCCGCAAACAGAGGCGATTGCTTTCAAATCTGCCGCCGCAGCTATCTGGCAAAGGATTTGGAAACGGACGAAGAACTCGTTATAGACAATAAATACATAATGTCTCCAAAGGACCTGTGCACCATCGAATTTACAGACAAAATTATAGAAACCGGAGTTAGCATATTAAAAATTGAAGGCAGGGCACGCGCTCCCGAATATGTCAAAACTACGGTTGAATGTTACAAGCAAGCCGCTGACAGTTATTTCAACGGAAGCTGGAACGAACGTATGGCAAAAGCGTTAAAGGAAAAATTAGCCGCAGTTTTCAACAGAGGTTTTTGGAACGGATATTACCTGGGGCAGAGGCTAGGCGAATGGTCTGATGTTCACGGAACAAAAGCCGCCAGAACAAAGGTTTACCTGGGCAAGGTTGTAAATTACTTTTCAAAGATAAAAGTTGCCGAAATAATGTTTGAGACCGGCGAAGAACTCTCCATTGGCGAAGACTTGTTAATAATAGGACCCGGCACAGGAGTAGTGGCGCAAAAAGCTGAAGAACTCAGGGAAAATAGAGAAAATGTTCCCAAAGTTCAAAAGGCAAGTTTGTTTTCAATGCCGGTCAAGAGCCAAGTTAGAAGAGGGGACAAGTTGTATAAATTCAGTCCGCTCCGCTAATGGGCATTGCGCAGTTCCCCTGAAATTCTGCATTTTCGTTTATCACAATTTGGCGGGTTTTTATATCGCCTACAAAACATGAGCGGCTTTCCAGCGTCATTAAGCCGTCGCATTCTATATTACCCTGAATTTTGCCTGCGATTGTCGCTGAACTCACTCTTATTTCGCCCTTTATTTTGCCGGTTTGTTCGACTATCAATGAGCCTTTTGTGTTTATAGTGCCCATAACAGAACCGGCAATGCGAATGTCATTTTCCAACGTTATGTCTCCCTCTACGACTGTAGAAGAACTCAGGTGAGTAATTTCACTACTAGATTTATTTGCCATATAAAACCTCTAAAAATTCTGGTTACAATATAGAAAAATCAAAAATACTTCTCCGGATTCATGCTTTTTCCATTGAAAAGAACCTCATAATGCAAATGCGCACCGGTGGAATTACCCGTGTTGCCTACAAAACCTATGGTTTCGCCTTTACGCACATAATTCCCGCCTCTTACTGAAAATCTGGCCAAATGCCCATAGCGTGTTACAAATCCGCCGTGCTCTATCTCAACCGTAATCCCCATATCGCCCTTATCACCTGCAAAAATGACCTTGCCGCTTGCGGTAGCAAAAACAGGCTCATTCATGGGTGCCGCAAAATCAATACCTTTATGCCCGTCCGAATAATGCCGGCTAATGGTTCCCATAACTGGAAGCATGTTCGGAAACATATCCAGATTTTGCCTGTTAAAATTCATTTCCGCCTCAAAATCCGTATCCAGTTGAACCTTTTTGGAAGATATATGCATAAAGCGATTTTTGTCTAAAAAGGAATGAATCTTGCCGGAATCGCTTTCCAAATATGTTTTTAAAATATTCTGCACCTGGTTTTCTATGGCATAAATGGAATCGAGATCAGAAAAAACGGATTCATATTCGGCATGTCTCTCCATAAGCCAATCATTATCTGCTTTCAGTTTCCATGCGCTTGCGAGCTGCATATTTATCTCTGCGAATTTCCATATAAATATGCAGAGCAAAACAGCGAAAATGCAAATAATCCATGCGAATAATTTAAGCCAAATTCTTTTGACGCGGTAGGTTTGTATTTTCGTTGAACCTTCCGGAATTATCTGTATTGTATATAGACTTTTCATATATTTGCACCTATAACCTGTTGTATGCGTGTCAGGTCTTCGTTAGAGGAATAATGTATTATTAAAATACCGGCATTAGTTTTTTTACCGGAGTTTTTGCACTCCACTTTTGTTCCGAATGCGTTTTGCAAAACATTCAAAAAATTTCGCATATCGGGATTTATTTTTACAATTTCCCTTACATCCGGCTTCTTTTTCTTTTTCGATTCTTGAGCAAAAACTTCTGCCTCTCTAACGGAGAAACCTTTTTCAATAATATTTTTTGCCGCTTTTACCGGGTTGCTTACATTCGGGGAAAGCAGGGAACGAGCTGCTCCTGCCGAGAGTTTACCCTCTCCAATCCATTCCTTAACCTGCTCCGGCAGCTTCAGCAAACGGAGCGAATTGGTAACCGCAGTTCTGGATTTATTAAGCCGGGCGGCTAAATCTTCGTGAGTATAGCCGTAAGAATTCAAAAGCTGCTGGTAGGAATTTGCCGTTTCTATCGGGCTTAGGTCATCGCGCTGAATGTTTTCAATAATCGCCCATTCCGCCATTGTTTTATCGGAGAGCAAATCAAAAACCCGCGCTTCAATTTCTTTTAAGCCTGCCATTCTAGCTGCTCTCACTCTGCGTTCACCGCTTACAATTTGGTAGCGGCCAGCATTTTTTCGCAGCAAAATCGGTTCCAAAATACCATGCTGTTTTATACTTTCCGCAAGTTCCCGCAAAGAATCCTCGTTAAAAAATTTGCGGGGCTGAAAGGGGTTCGCTTCTATCATGTTAAGGGAAATTTTTGTTGCATCGTCCGGTTTTTCCGTTGTGATGTCTTCTATATTTGCCGAATGGTCGCGCAAAATATCGCCCATCCCTCTACCCAAACCCATAGATTTTTTACCCATTGGCAATCTCCAAAATTTCTTCTGCCAGTTTCATATATGCCTGGCTGCCGGTGCTTTGAATATCGTAAAGTAAAATAGGTTTGCCGTGCGAGGGAGCTTCCGCCAATTTTACATTGCGAGGAATTACTGTGTTAAATATCCTTCCGGGAAAATTTTTGCGAACCTCTTCTACCACCTGTCTGGAAAGGGAGTTTCGAACATCATACATCGTGAGGAGTGCCCCTTCGATTTTCAAATCTGCATTCAGGTTACTCTGCACCAGTTTTATAGTGTTTAAGAGTTCCGCTACTCCCTGCAATGAAAAATATTCGCATTGAACCGGTACAATAACGCTGTTTGCCGCCGTAAGAGTATTTATGGTGAGCAAGTTTAAACTGGGCGGGGCATCTATCACTATGTATTCGTAATTGGTTTCCACGGCTTTGATAATCCTTTGCAGCCTGCGTTCCCTACTCGCGGCGTTTACAAGTTCCATCTCCAGCTTTGCAAGGCCGGGGCTGGAAGGTAAAATACCGAGGTTCCCGAGTTTGTATTCTGGGTTAACGGGTTTTATAATACGGGATAACCTTTCAAGGGTGGCTTCTTCTGGATTTTCCGTCAGAGCAAGGGCCTCGTAAATATCCTCTTCCTGTGTTTCATTTATGCCAACTCCTTGGCTTGAGTTCGCTTGAGGGTCAATATCTATCAAAAGCGTTTTCCTTTCCAGCACGGCCAAACACGCAGCTAAATTAACAGCGGTAGTCGTCTTGCCGACTCCACCTTTCTGATTGCAAATTGCTATTGTCTTGGGCATTATGAGTTAAGCCTGGTTTTGCTGTAATATAGTAAAAATTTAATAAAAAACTCTTTTGAGTTTGATACCTCGGCTCTCTATATTCCAAATACAGATATATCGCCGCTTTATTCATTCGGCATAAAAAAGCAACCGGAAAAAACTATTTGTTATCCAACGACTTTGCTTGCCTTCCCAAAATGTAGCGGGCGTTCAAAACCAAGAGCAATTCCTTTTCCAAAGGGCAAACACCCATAACAATACCATCTCTAGCACGGCGAAGCTCCTTGCTCGTTTCGGATGTAGTTTCTCCGGCACGCCTGTCCACGATGCGATTCTGCTCAATAGAAACCACATCGCAAACCTCATCTACCAAAATCCCGAAAGGCTCATCTACGCTCGGTTTGAACACAACAACCTTGCCGCCTGCGGAGGTATCGGATTTATGCCCTTGGTCAAAACCAAAGGTTTCACGCAAATTAACCACAAGGAGAATTTGCCCGCGGATATTTATATATCCGCATATATCCGGCGGCGCGTGATAAATGGGCGTTACATTTGTATTCTCGTTAACTTCCTTTACATCAAGAATGTTAACGCCGAATAAACGGTTTGCCATGCGAAATGTACACATCTGCATGGTTGAATTTAGCGCAGAATCTATTTCTTCGTTGCTCATACTTAACCTCCGTACCACGTCCCGTCAACAATTTGCATCAATTGCTCCAAATTGACAAGAACAGTCATTTTCTTTTTGATTAAAGCCGTACCTTCTACACCATCTGCCTTGTAGCTCTCTTTGTTGAGCTTAACCTCGTAGTGCCCGCTGTCTATCAGTTTCTCAATCAACAATCCATAAGGCTTGCGGGTATTTTGCGGAATAAGGAAGAACATATTTTCGGGCTGGCTGCCGCTCTGAACGCGAAGCCCGTCTTCCAGGCGAATGACGCGAGTAGAAACGCCGTCCAGGGTTAGATATTCTTGAGAGCCAACTCGCTCTATGGAAGAAATTTCCACAGCTTCTACACGCTTAACATCTTGCATGGAAACACCGAATTGCTCTGCGCCTCCGTTGGAGAACAGAAGCAAGGAACGGAGTTCGGCACCTTCCTCGGTTGCGGTTTTTTGCTTTTTGCCGTCTTTTCCACCGCCAACATCGCGCACATTGTAATGCTTGGCAAGGCCGGCGGCATCTAAAATCATGGCCACTTTACCATCTCCCAGCACCGTTGCGCCGGAATAAAGCGAAATGCTTTTCACCGCTCTGTGCATGGGCTTAACCACAATTTCTTCGCTGCCGTGAATGCGGTCTATTATTAAACCGAAGCGCAAATTCCCGGAACGCAGAACGGCAAAATTCAGCGAGTAGTGAATCTGCTGACCGTTTTCTTCCGCCTCCTTGTATTTGATTGCGAGTTCCTTGTGAGCCTCTGAATTTTGCTCCGTGACCTCGGAAAGAGCTTCTTCGTCAAATATTCTTTCGCGAGCCAGCGCTTCGCGTAAACGAACCATCGGGAGCAAGGTATCGCGCAACCGGAACACTTCTCTTGCGCCTGCGCATTCGATTCTCGTAAGGGCGTCTTTGTCGTAAAGGCAAACGAGTTCTTCCAAATTCACCTGCGGAATTGCAAAGCGTTCTTCTCCGCTTTGAACTATTAGAGACGGTATAATTGCAAGCGTTAAAGGCAGGCGCAGTTTTACTACGGAACCTTCGCCTTCAACAGATGTTAAGGAAACCGAGCCGCCGAATTTTTCAACGCCCGTTTTCACAACATCCATCCCCACGCCGCGCCCCGAAACATCGGTAATCACTGTTGATGTGGAGAAGCCCGGTAAACATACAAGATTGAGCAAATCCTGATCGCTCATTCTTGAGAGTTCGTCTTCTGTTTTGAGATGTTTTTCCAAACACTTGCTACGAATAACCTCGCGGCTCATTCCCCTTCCGTTGTCTTTAATATCCACATGAATTTGCCCGCTTTCGTGATATGCCGAAAGGGTTACCGTGCCGGTATCCGGTTTGCCTTCGGCAATCCTTTCTTCCGGTGTTTCAATGCCGTGGTCACAGGAATTGCGAACCAAGTGGGTTAACGGGTCTCCGATAGCTTCCAAAATGTTTTTATCGAGTTCTACATCATCGCCTGTGGTTATAAAGTCTATTTTTTTGCCGAGCTTGCGGGCAAGGTCTCTCGTCATTCTGGAAAAGCGAGAGAACACGGTACCTATCGGCTGCATTCGGGTACGCATGATTGTTTCTTGGAGTTCCGTGGTTACGGAGTCAAGGCTTTGGGTGATGCTGCGGAACATGGCATCTGCCTGGTCCAGGTGCATAAGCTGCTGGTTGCGAACAAGAACAAGTTCACCTGCGAGCATCATTAAGCGGTCAAGAAGGTCAACCTTTATGCGCAAAAATTCTTCGTGCTTTTCCGAGCTTGAACCAGAATCTTTATGAACCGCTTGTGCGGCTTGCTTTGCCGCCGGTGCGGGAGCTGCCGGCGCAGCCGCCGGCGCGGGAGTTGCCGGTGCGGGAGCTGCCGGTGCGGGAGCTGCAGGAACCGGCTTGGTTTCTGCGGTTTGCCCCGCCGAGGGTAAAGCGGCGAGTT
>JGI24698J34947_10000548_pt1 | contig 17805 bp, 11 predicted proteins | sample TergutMp193P3_FD_34947 | JGI IMG/M metagenome (IMG submission 34947) | reverse complement strand
ATGTTATGAAGAATAACAGATGGCTTAACGGTATCAGGTATATGGATATCTACCTAATCGGAGAAGAAGGGCACCATTATTATGCGGGTGGGGGGAGCGGCCTGATACGCAAATTTCAGGGGATGCAATTTCTTACCGATGACCAGTTAACGGATATGGCGGTAAAGTTTGATGAAGTTAAGACATACCTTGACGGCAAAGGCATACCGCTCGTGGTAATGTTTTGTACCGACAAGGAAACAATTTACCCCGAGTTTTATCCAAAATTAATTAAACGGGGAGAGGAGCCTGTTCAACTGGATATAATAACCCGATATTTACAGGAGCATACCGGAGCTGATGTGTTTAACATCAGGCAAGTTTTACTTGCGGAAAAAGATAATTTTGCATTATACAACGTATCTTCAGGTGATTTGACCCACTACAACGAAATTGGGGCTTTCTTCGCGTACCGCGAATTGATGAGACACATCAATACTTATTTACCTGAAATAATTCCCTATGAATTGAAGGACATTGAGATAAGTTATGATTCCACGGGAATACCTGATGTTTCCATAAAGGCAGGGACATCATATAAAAAACTTGATCCGTCTTTCTTTGACGATGTTAATGTTGGCCGTCCCTTTGGCTGGGGAACTGTTGCTTATGAGAATGAGGACTCTGATCTGCCTGTGATTTTACTATTGCGCGACAGTTATGCTTATGCTGGTGATGACAGGACAAGGTTCCTTGGCAATTATTTGCCGCAGCATTTTAGTAAATCAATTTTTATTCATTATGGTAATATGGAGCACTTCGAGGAATATATTGACAGGTACAGGCCCGATATTGTCGTATTTGAATCGGCGGAACGGATGCTTCAAGCATTTGCCAGTTGTGTCGCGGGAATACCAAAATTACAGTAATTCGTTCCAGTGTACCTGATCAAACCGATAGCTTTATCGTTATATGCTCTATACCCCCATTCACCGTCAAAAGCAGGCCTTCCTTGCCGTCTTTTGCGTCCGCCCCTGTAATTTGGCTGTAACCGTGGATGTTGCGGAGGCAAAGAGACCACGGTTTTTTCATGCCGCTCGTTGCGACGCTGATTTCATCCTTCAGCCGGATTGCTTTTATTTTTCCCCCAATGTTTCCCCGGCTGTCGCATAACTCGAAGGATGCAGTTCTGCCGTCAGTCAGTTCAAACAAATGAAAGGCGATCCCGTCGGCGTAATCGTAATCGGGCCGGCTGCGGTTATTGCCGAGAGCCAATATGGAATTGGGCCGGGCGAGGAGGGGCAGGCTGAAATAACTGTGAATCTCGTTTTGCCACCTGCCGCCTTCGACAATTTCGCCTGAAATGAGACTGGTCCATTTTCCCTCGGGAAGGTAGTAGCTCACGCTCCCGTTTTCGGTAAAGATCGGCGCCGCCAATAGCTCGCTTCCCAGCATAAACTGGCGGTCGGTATGGGCACAGGACAGGTCATCGGGAAATTCCATGACCATGGCTCTCATGAGGGGGAGTCCTTCCATGGAGGACTCAAGTGCGGCGCGGTAGAGGTATGGCATGAGCGTGAATTTCAGTTCTGTGAAAAACCGGAGTACATCGCTAGCCTCATCATCGAAATTCCAGGGGACCCTGTACGATACGTTTCCGTGCAGCCTTGAATGTGAGCTTAAAAGCCCGAATGCGACCCAGCGCTTGAAGAGGTCAGCAGTCGCGGTGCTTTCAAAGCCGCTGATGTCGTGGCTCCAGAAGCCGAAGCCCGAGAGGCTCAGCGAGAGGCCGCCCCTCAAAGTCTCCGCCATTGATTCATAAGAGGCGGAACAATCGCCGCCCCAATGGACCGGGAAGCGCTGGCCGCCAAGCGTCGCGGAACGGGCAAAGACGAGGGCGTCGCCTTTGCCCCTTGTCTTTTCCAGCAGATCAAAAACAGTTTTGTTGTAAAGATGGGTGTAGTAGTTGTGCATCTTCTCGCCGTCCGCACCGTTATGCCAAACTACGTCTAACGGAATCCGCTCGCCGAAGTCGGTCTTGAAGCAGTCTACCCCCATGTCAAGCAGGGCTTTGAGTTTTTCCGCGTACCACGCCGCCGCTTCGGGGTTTGTAAAATCTACCAGCGCCATTCCTGCCTGCCAGCGATCCCACTGCCACACGTCGCCGTTTGCCTTTTTTACGAGGAAGCCCTTTTCCATGCCCTCGTCAAAGAGGTATGACTTTTGGGCGATGTAGGGGTTTATCCATACGCAGATTCTGAGCCCCTTCTTTTTAAGCCTCTCAAGCATGGCAGGCGGATCCGGGAACTGGGCCTTGTCCCACTGGAAATCTACCCACTGGTATGGTCTCATCCAGAAGCAGTCAAAATGAAACACCGACAGGGGGATATTCCTCTCCGCCATACCGCCGATAAAACTGTTTACGGTGTCTTCGTCATAATTCGTGGTGAAGGAAGTACTGAGCCAGAGCCCGAACGACCATGCCGGCGGCAGGGCAGGGCGTCCGCAGAGGGCGGTGTAATTACGCATAACGCCTTTCAGGTCGTCACCCGCTATAAGGTAGTAATCGATGGTTTCACCCGAAACGGCGAACTGCGTTGCGCTTACCACCTCGGAGGCGATTTCAAAAGACACCCTGCCGGGGTTGTTTACCAGGACCCCGTATCCGCCGTTTGTAATATAGAAAGGGATATTCTTGTATGCCTGCTCGCTGGAAGTCCCTCCGTCTTCGTTCCAAATCTCAACGGCCTGGCCGTTTTTTACAAAGGGGGTGAACCGTTCCCCAAGGCCGTAGACCGTCTCGCCCACGCCGAGTCCAAGGTACTGAACCATGTAGGTCTTTCCCAGCGGATCGGTGAAATGGCCCGAAAGCCTTCCTATCGCCGTGGTCAGGGTTTTTTCCCCGCGATGGAAACGCGGATTGAAGGGCCCCTTTGAATCGATTGTCACGGCAAGGCTGCCCGCGGCGAAGGTCCAAACGCCGTCTTTTTCCGTGATTTCCGCCCCTGCCCCGTCCGGGGCAAGGTCAAACACCGGCGGTACGGATCTCCCGCCCTTGTGGCGGAATGCCCTGACACGGATAATATCCGGCATGGGCGACGAGATGACGGCGGTCAAAAGCGGGCTGAGGGTATCCCCCCGGTGGTTGATCCTTCTTATCGCTGCGAAGACATGCAGCTCATTCCCCCTGATCTCGCACTCGTATAATTGCGCGTAACCGAGGTGACTGTAACCTTCCCTGATCTGCCAATACCCGTCACGAAATTTCATACCTTGCTCCTTTGTTATATGCTATTTTTCATCTGGTCCGTACCCAGACCAACATCTCCCCCGGTTTCCTGTTTGCCCACGCGTAATAGGGAATCCAAAGTAATTCAACGTCTTCAAACCAGGGAGGAGACGTGGCAGGAAGGTAAAGATCATTCCCTTCCCAGCTTTTTAGCCGTTTCCCTTTGCACGACAATGTCACCACGCCTTCCAACAGATCGCTCTCATACTTGACCTTGAATTCCGGGTCTTCGTCAAGGTAAACCATGTGAAGGTTTTTTCCGTTGTCAACCTCTTCAAGGCAGTATACAACAGGACCCCGCATTACGGCAACTTTACCTATGTCGTCGCGAACCAGGGGATTGGCTTCCATAACGGTAACCGGCATATCAAAAATAATACCAACTTTATCGCCGCTTTGCCACTCCCGGTTGATGAGGGCGTAGCCGTCTTCGATTGTGTATGCCGCCCTCTGTCCGTTAACCGCTATACTATATCTGGCGCACCACGCAGGTATGCGGATGCCATAAGTAAAATTTACTTTTCCGGGCATAGCGAAAGATACCTCGACCTTTTCTTCCCAGGGATACTTTGTCTCCATGGTCACTTCAACGTCAGCGCCGGCCAGTTTTACCTTGAGGTTGTTGCTCAGAAAGAGATGGCTGTAGAGCGCATCCGGCCGTGAGGAGTAAACGTAGGAACCCAGCGACGCGATTACGCGCGCAAGGTTCGGCGGACAGCAGGCGCATGAGAACCACTTCTGCCGCTCCGCCTTGTGGCTCCGCAAAATTTCATATTTCCCAAACTTTTCGGGATTGACTTCGAGGGGATTCACATAGAAGAACTTCTTCCCATCAAGGGACATGCCACTGATAGTGCCGTTGAAAAGCGTCTTTTCCAGTACGTCCGCGTACGCACCCTTTGGCGCGATAGAAGACATTCGTTTGGCAAAGAACGCCAGCCCTATCGCCGCGCAGGTTTCGCCGTACACCAAATCATTTGGCAGATCGTAATCAAAAGTGAAAGCCTCCCCATGGGAGGTCTGCCCAATCGCGCCGGTTATGTACATCTGACGGTTAACGATGTTGTCCCATAGCGCGTAACAACTGTCCAGCAACGTGTCATCACCGCTTGTTTTCGCCACGTCTGCCATACCGGAATACAGGTACACGGCACGTACGGCGTGTCCCTGCGCCGTTTTCTGCTCACGCACCGGTTTACCCGCCTGATAGTACTGGTACTTCATCCAGGTTCTTTCCCAGTGCATGGGATTGTTATGCGTTTTTCCTTCTTCCTCAAAATAAAGCGGCTGCCTGCCGCGTTCATCGATAAAATACTTTGCCAGTCTCAGGTGCTTTTCGTTATTCGTAATTTCATAAAGCTTCACAAGCGCCATTTCGAGAATTTCATGTCCGGGGTAGCCGTGCAATTTCCCCTCTTCCCGCCCTATATGCCTGTCCACGCAGTCAACGTATTTGATAAGCGCGTCCAGAAGCTTTCGTTTTCCGGTGGCATGGAAATAAGCCGCGCCGCCTTCGATAAAATGTCCGAGGCAGTAGAGCTCGTGATGATCACGGAGGTTGGTAAAGCGTTTATCGATGCCCTTTATGATGTAGTAGGTATTCAAATACCCGTCATCTTGCTGTGCGTTGCAGACGATATCAATAGCGTCATCCGCAATCTTTTCAAGGGCTGGATCCGGATGCCAGACAAGGGACCAGGCGGCGGCCTCCAGCCATTTGGCGAAATCGCTGTCCTGGAATACATGCCCGCCAAACCCAGGGCTGTTGTCCACCCCGTAATTCAATTCAGGATGGGTCATCTGGGCGGCTATTTTGAAATTTCGCATACAAAAACTGGGTTCGGCGTCAGGCACACGGTCGTTGAGGGCTTCCCACTGGTAGGGAATGACCTGGGTGCGAACCCGTTCCATGATGGAACCCCAGAAACTGTCGGTAACTGTAATGTCCTTTACCGAAACATGAGTGGAAAATTTTGATTTGTCCATGCTCTCATCCTGTGAAAATTATTTCTGCCCGTAATAGGCGTCTTTTCCGTGTTTGCGCTCCCAGTGCTTTCGTGTGATGTGCTCGGGAAGGGGCTTTGCGAGCTGGTCGATGTTCACCGTGAGAAGCGCCATTTTGCACACTTCCTCCAAAATCACGGCGTTGTTTACCGATTGAGCCGCGCTTGAGCCCCAGGTGAAGGGGCCGTGCCCGGCAACAAGAACCATGTTTATGTGTGCCGGGTCCAGATTGCCTTTACTGAAAGTTTTCACGATTAGGAGACCCGTTTCCAGTTCATAGTCGTTTTTCACCGCTTCGGCACTCATGTATTCCGTGCAGGGTATTTCCGCCGCACAATGATCAGCGTGGGTGGTGCCGAAAACCGGGACAGGCCGCCTGGCCTGTGCCCATGCGACGGCATAAGCTGAGTGGCTATGGGTGACGCCGCGAATTCCCTGAAATTCCCTGTATAAAACCTGATGGGTCTTTGTGTCGGACGAAGGGTTCAATCCGCCTGAAACGATTTTTCCGTCAAGATCCACCACTACCATTGATTCCGGCGTCAACGCGTCGTAGGCAACCCCCGACGGTTTGATTGCGAAGAAAGCCCTGACAGGATCGAAGGCGGAAACGTTGCCCCATGTGGAGATGGCGAGGTTTTGCCGCTTTATTTCGAGATTAGCCTCGTACGCTTCTTCCCGCAGTGTTTTATATTCATCCATCTTCTAAACTTCCATAGTGATCCCTGTTTCGCATAACGTTCATCCCCAATACGCTTCGCTCCAGCGAAGTTCGTCCCGTAGTCTGTCGATCTTTGTGCTTTTGTCAATCAGCACGAATTCAATGCCGTTCATCTCCGCCCAGTCGCGGAAGTATTCGGCGTCGAGCGCCGCTGAATATACCGAGTGGTGGGTTCCGCCCGCCAGTATCCAGGCTTCGGCAGCCTCGCCCAGGCTCGGGTAAGGCTTCCAGAGGGCGCGCGCAACGGGCAGGCGCGGCATGGCGTTCTCAATTTTGATTGTCTCGATCTCGTTGACTATCATCCTGAAACGGCTGCCCAGGTCCACGAGGGTTGCCAGCACCGCAGGTCCCGGCGCCGCGTCGAAGACCATGCGGGCGGGATCGGCCTTGCCGCCTATTCCCAGCGGATGCACCTCGATGCGAGGCTTGCCGCCCGCTATGGAGGGGCAGACCTCAAGCATGTGCGCCCCGAGGGCGGCTTCCTTTCCCGGCTCGAAGTGGTAGGTGTAATCTTCCATAAAAGAAATTCCGCCTAACATTCCCGTTGCCATGACCTTCGCGGCGCGGGTCAGCATGGACTGTTTCCAGTCCCCCTCCGCGCCGAATCCGTAGCCCTGCTCCATGAGCCGCTGTGCGGCAAGGCCCGGCAGTTGGGGCAGGCCGTGGAGGTCCTGGAAGGTGGTGGTGAACGCCCCTGCGTTTTCCGCCTCAAGCATTCCCTTAAGGGCGATTTCGATCTTTGCCTGTTCCAGCATGGCGGTTCTCGCCTTGCCGCCCTGTCTCAGTTCCGGCGCGAGCTCGTAAGAAGCTGAGTATTCCTTCGCGAGTTCTTCCGCCTCACCGTCGCTGACTTTCGCGTAACGGACTGCGAGGTCGCCTATACCCCAGGTATTCACCTGCCAGCCAAACTTGATCTGCGCCTCGACCTTGTCGCCTTCGGTTACGGCGACTTCGCGCATGTTGTCCCCCAGCCGAAGGACAACCGAGTCCATGCCGTCTTTCCTTGCCGCCGCCGCCCTCATCCACACGCCCATCCGTCGGCGGACCTCCGGGTCCTGCCAGAATCCCGCCACGACTTTGCGGGGCAGGCGCATACGCGCGTGGATATAACCGTGCTCCCTGTCGCCGTGTGCCGACTGGTTCAGGTTCATGAAATCCATGTCGATCGAAGCCCATGGGATGTCCCTGTTGAACTGGGTGTGAAGGTGCAGAAGCGGTTTGCGGTTAAGCGCCAGGCCCTGTATCCACATCTTTGAAGGTGAAAATGTATGCATCCAAGTGATGATACCCGCGCAGTCTTTCGCGGCGTTAGCTTCCTCAAAAAGGCCGCGAATCGCGTTAGGCGTTATCGCGGTGGGCTTCAGGACAACCCTGCCCGGAAGCAAAGGGTCTTTGTTGAATTCATCCGCCATGATCCTGGCGTGTTCGGCGACTTTCTTCAGGGTTTCTTCCCCGTAGAGATCCTGACTCCCGACAATAAACCAGTACTCGTATTTTTTCAGATCCATGCTTACCTCCATCTGCTCTCATTTTATGTTCGTGTTGGTTCGTGTTGGTTCGTGGTGAAATATTTAACCGCCGCCCGTTCTATTTCGAGCCCTTTGGCGTAACGCTCCATAAACTTTCCGAAGCTTTCGGAGTCTTTCGGATCGCTTTCAATTTTAACGCCTTTTTCCCCGGCGAAAACTTTTTCCGAAAGGAAATTTTCCAGTGTCAATTCCTTTTGTCGTATATACGCGGCGAGGAGCGCGATACCCCAGGCGCCGCCTTCCCCGGCGGATGCCATTACCGATACCGGCGTATCGAGCGCGGCGGCCATAAGCCGTTGTCCCACGCCTTCGGTTTTGAAAAGGCCGCCGTGTCCCAGCAGGCTGTCGATACGCACATTCTCCTTCCCGGTGAGGATGTTCATGCCGAGTTTCAAAGTAGCCATCGTGGAGAAGAGAAGCGTCCGCATGAAATTCGCGAGGGTAAAATTGCTGTCCGGTTTCCGTACAAACAGCGGGCGACCCTCTTCGATGCCGGTAAGATGTTCCCCGCTGTAAAAGTTATACGAAAGGAGGCCGCCGCAGTCCTCTTCGCCTTCGAGGGCCTTGAAGTAGAGGGCGTCGTACAGCGCGGTCCTGTCAATTTTCGCCCCGGCAAGATCCGCCAGTTCCCGGAAGAGCTTTACCCACGCGTCAAGGTCTGTCGTGCAGTTGTTGCAGTGGACCATTGCGACGGGTTTTCCGCCCGGGGTGGCGACCATGTCAATTTCCGGGTATACCTTCGACAGGGGCTTCTCCAGCACAATCATCGCGAAAATCGAGGTGCCCGCCGAGACATTGCCCGTCCGCTCCGCCACGCTGTTAGTCGCAACCATACCCGTGCCGGCGTCCCCTTCCGGCGGGCAAAACGGGATTCCCATCCTGAAAGTGCCTGTGGGGTCAAGCAGTTTTGCCCCTTCTGGCGTAAGGACGCCTGCGGTTTCACCGGCGCGTAATACTTCGGGAAGAATGCCGGAAATATCCCAGCCGAAATTGCAGGGCGATGCAAGCTTTCGGAACTGATCCATCATTCGCGAATCGTAGTTATTCGTTACGCTGTCAAGCGGGAAAATACCCGATGCCTCGTTGAGACCAACTGTTTTTTTCCCGGTCAAGATCCAGTGCACATAACCCGCCAGCGTGGTGAGGTGGGCAATGTCCTTCACATGGGATTCCCCGTTCAGGATCGCCTGGTACAAATGGGCAATGCTCCAGCGCTGAGGTATGTTAAACCGGAATAGGCGGGTAAGTTCCGCCGCGGCTTTTTCGGTGATGGTGTTGCGCCAGGTGCGGAAAGGAACAAGCAGATTACCGCCGGAGTCAAACGCCAGATAGCCGTGCATCATGGCGGAAATGCCCATCGCCCCTGTCGTTTCCAGGGGGACGCCGTAACGGCGCTGGACATCATCCGCAAGCGCCCTGAAACAGTTTTGCAGCCCGGTCTGTACGTCTTCAAGACGATAGGTCCATAGCCCGTTCTCCAGCCGGTTCTCCCAGTCGTAGGCGCCCGTCGCGATGGGCGCGTATTCATCACCAACGGAGTTGGTGTTATCGATCAATACAGCCTTGATACGGGTTGAGCCGAACTCGATACCCAGAGCTGTTTTGCCTTCGATAATCGCCTGTTTTGTGTCCATGTTACCTGCTTTCTGTTAAGGTAATAACAGCCTAATTATAGTTTACTGCTTCTTCTTTTGGAATAGAGGTCAACCGCGACTGCTGCCAAAAGCACGAAGCCCTTGATTGACTGCTGCCAGTCGGTACTGACTCCGAGAATTGACATACCGTTGTTCAAGACACCGATAAAAAGACCTCCGACCACCGCCCCAATAATCGTACCGATACCTCCCGTTACAGCCGATCCTCCAACGTAACAGGCGGCGATGGCATCCAGCTCAAAGTTCTGGCCGGCTTTCGGGGTGGCGGCGTTCAGGCGAGCACAAAAAACCACCGCGGCTATTGAGGCAAGAACCCCCATATTTGTGTATATCCAGAACATCACCCATTCAGTTTTGACACCCGAGAGTTTCGCAGCTTTTATATTGCCTCCCAAAGCGTAAATATGGCGGCCTTGTACAGTCTTTGAAGCGACAAACTGGTACACAATTATAAGAAACCCAAGAACAATCAGGATATTGGGAAATCCCCTGTATAGGGCAAATACAATTGTGAAGACCATGAGTACTGCGGCGATAGCCGCTACTTTGATTATCCAGATACCGCTGGGCAATACATCAAAATCATACTCCTTTTGCTTTTTTCTCCTGAGGCTTTCGTTTACGATGATGAGCGCAATAATTACGAGCCCAATAATGATGGAAAATAGATGAAAAGTCGTACCGCCTATGGTAAGGCCTCCCAGGGGGTCGGGGATATAGCCGGATGCTATAACCTGGAACTCAGCCGGGAAAGGCGCTTTTGTCTGACCCTGCATTATAACCTGCCCAAGTCCGCGGAATATCAACATGCCCGCCAAAGTCGCTATGAAGGGAGGGACATGTATGAACGCGATCCAGAAACCCTGCCACATGCCGATGACCGCTCCCATTAACAGCGCGACGAACATTGTTAAATAAGGATCAAGACGCATGTCTACAATCATCACGCCGCATACCGCACCGACGAAGCAGACGATGGATCCCACCGAAAGGTCAACGTTACCGGTCAGTGTACAGAGAAGCATGCCCACCGCCAGGATTAGCACATAACTGTTCTGTAATACAAGATTCGTCAGATTGACAGGCCGGAAGAATATGCCGTTCGTCATGATGCCCAAAATAATCATTGCGGCCGCCAAAGCGAAAACCATGCCGTATTGCCGTGCGTTTTTCTTCAGAAGCGATAATAAGGTATTCATTAATTCTCCTTTGTCAATTGGACAGAATATGACGCATAATTTCTTCCTGCGTCGCTGTCTTGCCATCCAGTTCCGCGGTAATCCGCCCCTCGCTCATTACATAGATCCGGTCGCTCATGCCGATTATCTCCGGCATTTCGCTGGATATAAACAAACAGGCAATACCCTGGGCTGCAAGGTTGTTGATGATCATATAAATTTCATGCTTGGCGCCCACGTCGATGCCTCTGGTCGGTTCATCCAGGATAAGAATCTTTGGGTCCGAGAAAAGCCATTTCGCCAACACAACTTTTTGCTGATTTCCGCCTGAAAGGTTCCCGGCTGCCTGAAGGATTGACGGTGTTTTTGTATTGAGCTTTTTGCAATAATCTTCCGCTACAAGGACTTCTTCGTGATCGTTAATAACTCCGCCCTTGGCTATTTTTTCAAGCTTTGCAAGAGTTGTATTTTCCTTGACGTTTTCAATCAGCACAAGGCCGAATTCCTTTCGATCCTCTGTCATGTAGGCAAGGCCGTTTTTAATCGCTTTTGGAATCGAGTTGAGGTTAATTTCCCTGCCGTTAATCAGGGTTGTGCCGCTGATATTATCACCGTAATATTTGCCGAAAATGCTGGTGGCCAATTCGGTACGGCCTGCGCCAACTAAACCTGCCAGTCCCACAACTTCCCCTGCGCGGATTGCTATGTTTACATTGTCCAGTTTTCTCTGTTCCGGGTTATCCGGGTTATATACAGTCCAATTTTTCACTTCAAACACAATGTCGCCGACTTTGGTATTTCGTTTCGGGAAGCGGTCAGTAATTTCCCGGCCGACCATACCCTTGATAATCCGATCTTCGCTGATGGAGGCGGTTCCATCCGGTTTTCGTTCCACTTGCAGGGTCTCGATAGTTTTACCGTCCCGCAGAATTGTAATATTGTCCGCGACAGCCGCCACTTCGTTCAGCTTGTGGGAAATCAGCACCGACGAAATATTGTGCTGATCCCGCAATTCCCGAAGGAGCTGCAATAGATGCTCGCTGTCTTTTTCGTTGAGCGCGGAAGTCGGCTCATCCAAAATTAGAATCTTCGCGTCTTTTGCGAGGGCTTTGGCGATTTCTACCAGTTGCTGCTTGCCCACGCCCAGCTTGTTTACCGGCATATTGGGGTTTTCATCCAAACCCAATTTTCGCATATATATCAGCGCGTCGTCGCGCGTTTTATTCCAGTTAATGACATTATATCTGGCCCGTTCATCGCCGAGGAAAATATTTTCCGCGATTGAAAGGTAGGGGCTGAGGGCCAGCTCCTGATGAATAATGACGATGCCTGTTTTCTCACTTTGTTTGATGTCGGTAAACGCGCAGGAATTGCCTTCAAAAATGATTTCGCCATCATAAGTACCGTGGGGATATACCCCTGAAAGTACCTTCACAAGCGTAGATTTTCCGGCGCCGTTTTCACCGACAAGGGCGTGTATTTCGCGTTGTTTTACAAGCAGGTTAACATCGTCAAGGGCCTTTACGCCCGGAAAAGTTTTGGTTATGTTTCTCATTTCAAGCAGTACGGCTTGATTGGGCATAGACGCTCCTTAAAAAAGGGATGGCGGCTGTCAAATGCCGCCAGCCACCATCCCTTCACGTTAGCAACTATAGGCCAAGGTCTCTGGCGGTATGATATCCGGTATCAACCACCGCTTGTATTAAATTATCTTTGGTAACGATGACAGAATCAAGCAGTAGAGACGGGACTATCTTAACACCGTTGTTGTAACTCGTCCTGTCCAGACCGGTAGGAGTTCTGCCCTGCATAAGCGTATCCACCAGCTCTACCGTAGCGGCGCCCAAAGAACGGGTGTCTTTCAGTACGGTAGCGTACTGCTCTCCCGCAAGAATGGACTTGCAGGAGGCGACTATACAGTCTTGTCCGCCGACAACCGGAAGGGGTTTGCCCGCCCTGCCGTAACCAACGGCTTTACAGGCTTCGAGAGTAGACAGGCTGATTGGGTCGTAGGGTGAAAGGATGCCGTCAAGCACCAAGTCCCCAGAGTAATAAGCCGATAATAAATTTTCCATGCGCTTCTGCGCTTCTGCGGCATCCCAGCGCAGGGTACCGACTACGGCCCTGTCAATCTGGCCGGAAGGAACCCTGAGCACTCCCCTGTCCATATATGGCTTCAGTTTGTCCATTGCTCCCTGATAAAAACCTACCGAGTTGTTGTCATCCGGGGAGCCGGCGAACAATTCGATAATGACAGGTCTCGCGGTTGTGGCTTGATTCAGTTTAAGGCCGTTAATCAGGATGTCACCCATCTGCCCACCGACTTTGTAATTATCGAAAGACACATAGTAATCCACATTGGCGCTTTGCATCAGCAGCCGGTCATAAGCGATGACGGGAATTCCAGCGGCTTTGGCGTTCGCGAGTTGATTGGAGAGGGCGGATCCGTCAATGGACGCGATAACCAGGACTTTCACGCCCTTGGTGATCATGTCGTCAATTTGACGGCTCTGGGTTGGGATATCATCATCAGAGAACTGCAAGTCAACGGTGTAACCCAATTTTTCCAGACCTTCCTTTACTGCGGCGCCGTCCTTGTTCCAGCGCTCCTCTGAGCGGGTAGGCATTACGACGCCGATTAAGCCTTTGCCTGTATTTCTGCTTGAGCTTCCACCGGCAAACGTCAGGGTAGCCACGAAAAACAGCATCACTACGATTGAAACGATCGTTTTACGCATGTTTCTTCTCCTCCAAATTAAGAAAATGGATATACGCAAATTAAATTTGCGTTAACGTACACGCATTGTAACATGGGAAATATGGGCTGTCAACAAAAATTTTCTATAACTTAATTTATTTCCCTGATCGCATACGATATCATACATATCAAGTTGATTGGCGCGGGAATCCGCTATCATCCCGCCAAATCAGTTTTGATTAAGAAGGCGTATTTTCCCGAATATACACGTCCAGAGGTATTTCCCTTCTGGCTTCCACTGTCTGTTCCAGCGCGACCGAATGGAACAATGTTAACAAAGCCTCTCTGCCCTGTTCCTCAGGACGCTGGGAAATGATGGCGCTGATACGTCCTTCCCGCAGCAAGCGTTGGTTGGCGGGTATAAGGTCGTAACCTATAAGCAGAAAGGGTCGAGCCCCTTTCCAAAGCCAATCCACCGCCTCACAAGCGCGATGGGCCATGCAATTGGTTATAAAGAGGCCCGAAAGTTCGCCCTGCCGCTCCAAAAATCTCGCGATTTCTTCCACCGAAATATCGCCACCCTCGTAATCCGAGTATTCTCTGACTATCACCGGAAAGCGATGCTCTTGCGCGTAGCGCAAAAAACCGTCCCGGCGGCGTGTGATATGATAATCCTCGCCGTGCGGATCCAGTAAGGCCACCGGCATGGATACAGTCCCGGCGAAAAGGTGAAAGAGCCGTCCGGCAAGGTAGCCCCCGTTATATGGATCCTGGCCTATTACACATAACGGAGCGGTGCCCGGCATGTCGGAATCAACAAAAACGAAGGGGATTTTTTCCCCGGAGACCTTCTCGATAAAAGGCCTGATTCGTTCCGGCATGATGGGGGCGAACAGCACCCCATCAGGTTTTCCCGCGCTTACCGAATCTGAAAGCCGCTTAAAGGCTTCAGGATCATAACGATCAAATTCCATTATCACGGTTTCAACGCCCAGGGTTTTTATTTCACTGTCGGCCCTTTCTATGCCGGTGATGATCTGTTCCCAATAGCCCGCATCCTGATCACGCCGGGGGATGAGCGCATAAAAACGATAATGCTTGTTACGCTTCAAGCGCCGGGCAATGGGATTGGGAGTGAAACTGTATTTTTTAAGAATCGCCTCAACCCGTGCTCTGGTGGTAGCTGAAACACGACCCCGTTTATGGAGTACCCGGTCAACCGTCCCAATTGAGACGCCGGCAAGAGAGGCGATTTCATGTACGGTCACGCTTAATTATGCGCCGTCTACTTGAAATACCGCGCCAATAGGCCTTTGAAGCCGGCGCAGTGGCGGGCCTCGTCCCTCGCCATCTCGTGGACCGTGTCGTGGATGGCGTCAAGGCCCTTTTCCTTGGCGCGCTTGGCAATGTCGGTCTTGCCGGCGCAGGCGCCGTGTTCCGCCTCGACCCTCATCTGGAGGTTCTTCTTGGTGCTGTCGGTGACGACCTCGCCCAGAAGCTCCGCGAACTTGGCGGCATGCTCCGCCTCTTCCCATGCCGCCTTCTCCCAGTAAAGCCCGATTTCGGGGTAGCCTTCCCTGTGGGCAACCCGCGCCATCGCCAGGTACATCCCGACCTCGCAGCACTCGCCGTTGAAGTGCGCCTGGAGGTCCTTCACAATGTCCGCGTCCACCCCCTTGGCAACGCCAAGCACATGCTCCGCCGCGAAACTCTCTCCCGCCTTCTGCTCGCTGAACTTGGAGGCCGGGGCCTTGCACTGAGGGCATGCCGCGGGGGGCTCATCCCCCGTGTGAACATAACCGCAAACCTGACAAACCCATTTCTTCATGTTTTTCTCCTCTGCAAATGTGATTGAAATATAATGATATAACATAATATAAATTATTCATAGTTTTTTTTATAGGAATATGGAGCCTGTATATGGAAATGAAAGCGCTGGTGATAGAAAAGCCGGGGGTTGCCAGGATTCAGGCGGTTCCCGTCGCCCCTCTCGGCGAGCGGGACGTGCGTATCAAGGTGATGGCGTCGGGGATCTGCGGGACCGATGTGCATATTTTCCGGGGGGAGTACCTTGGCGGCTACCCGGTTATTCCGGGGCATGAATTTTCGGGCGTTGTTGAGGAAGCGGGCGGCAAGGTTACCCGGTTCAGGGCGGGGGATCGTGTCGCCGTGGAGCCGAACATAAGCTGCGATAATTGCCGCGCCTGCCTCGCAAACCGGCAAAACTTTTGCGAGAACTGGAACGCGGTCGGCGTAACCCTTCCGGGGGGCATGGCGGAATACGCCGTTGTTCCCGAGAAGGCGGTTTTCGGTATAGGGGAGCTTCCCTTTCTGGAGGGGGCCTTTGTCGAGCCGCTTTCCTGCGTGCTGCACGGGGTGGAGCGGGCGGGAATCAAGCTGGGTGACAGGGTTCTGATCCTGGGGGCAGGACCTATCGGAATCCTCCTCTCAAAGGCCATTCAACTGAGGGGCGCTTCTTCTATCACCCAGATCGATCGTAACCCGAGCCGGCTGGAACTGGCCGCGAAGAGCGGCGCTGCAAGGGTCTGCGCCTCGCTTGAGGGGCTTCCTCGGGACTCGTTTGACGTGGTGGTGGACGCTTCCGGCGCGGTTTCCCTCATGGAGCGTGCGCCGGATTTCGCCCGCAAAGGCGGGACCGTTCTCTGGTTCGGCGTGCCGAAAAGGGACGCACAGCTACAGCTCCCGGCTTTTACCATCTTTGAGAAGGGGCTGTTCCTGCTTTCTTCATATACGTCCGTCCGTAACTCGATTCAGGCCGTGGAGCTTCTGGAAAAAGGGAAGATAGACGTCACGCCTTTGGTCTCCCATCAACTGCCCCTGGAGGATTTTGCGAGGGGGGTGGAGATCATTGAGAAAGGGGCAGAAGGCGTGTTGAAGGTGATGATTCTGCCGGCGGGAATGTAATAACTAACCACAAAAATTCTCACGCAGAAGCGCTAAGATCGCCAAGGGCGCAGAGAGATCAGGGTAATTAGTAATCTTTTCGATTTCTTCTTGTGTATCCTTATTTTAAGATATAAGAAGAAGAATGAGGAGGACACGCAACTATCTAACTACGCGCCCTTCTTTGCGTGCTTTGCGTGCTTTGCGTGCTTTGCGTGCTTTGCGTCTTTGCGAGAAATTTAAATATATGTTCGTGTTGGTTTGTGTCTGTTCGTGGTAAAATCTTCTGAAAAACGCTTACACCCTCTTCACCGCCCTGAAAAGCTCCTCGCGGCTTAACTCGAACCAGATGGGCCTCCCGTGGGGACAGAGGCGTGTAGGCAGGGTGAAGGCTTCTTCGGCGAGGGCGAGCGCGGTTTTTTCGTCCAGGAAGTCGCCCTCCTTGACGGCGCGGCGGCAGGAGAGGGTTGCTGCCCAGCGCTCCGCCATATTTTCACCGGAGCTTTTGAGGTCGAGGATCGCTGCGACGGTTTCCGGGTCGGGGAGGCTCCAGCCCGAAGGCAGGGCCTCAATCAGCCATTCGTCGTTGCCGCGCCTTATGTCAATGCCCAGCTTTAAAAGCTCTTCGCGCTTCTCCTTGAGGAAGCTGTCGTCTTCGTGGCTTTCGGTAACAAAAGGGATGGCGACGAGGAGTTCCTGCCTGGGTACGGGGCCGCGAATGAATCGATCGTAGAGTATCCTTTCGTGCGCCGCGTGCTGATCGATGATGAAGAGCCTGTCGCCCTTTTCAACCAGTATGAAGAGCCCGAAAAGCCGCCCAAGGTAACGGATGCCCGCTTTCGCGCCCGTTCCCGCCTCGTAGGAGGGGGCTTCTTCCGCTGCCCATGACTCCGCCGCTTCATGTGGCGTGTAAGAAGCGTCTCTGCCGGGGAGCGGGGCAAACGCAGGCGGTCTTGAGAGCAGTGCCTCCAGCGCAAGGCTGTCCGAAACAACGTTGGGTGCTTTCTCAAAAAAGGTGACAGTCACCTTTTTTGAGAAGTCCCTGAGGGCGGAACTCAGGGCGTGGTGGAGGCTGCCTGAGTCGACGAAGCGGGCTTCGCGTTTGGCGGGGTGGATGTTGAAATCCGCGAGGGCGGGGTCAATTGTGATATATACCGCGCCAATGGGGTGGGTTCCGTTGGGGAAGAACCCCTGAAGGCCGTATTCAAAGGCCTGGAGCAGGGAATAATCCTGGATGCGCCGCGAGTTGGCGAAGATGAACTGGAGCCTTCGGTCATTGCGGAAGAGTTCAGGCCCGCCCAGCACGACGGAAATAGTAAAACCGCTGCCCCTCACGGCGATTTCGTGGAGGAAGGCGCCTTCGCGTTCCTCAAGGTGAATCTGGCTGAAGCGTTCCTTCAACGAAGCCGCCGGGGGGAGGAAAGCTTTAAGGACGCCGTCTTGGGTAAAACGAAAGGCGATTTCGTTTAATGCCATTGCCTTTTCGTTGAAGATTTGGCGGCAGGCGAGGGCCTCGCTGCCGGGCCGCTTCAGGAAACGTTTTCTCGCGGGGATGGTGTCGTAAAGGCCCAGGGCGCGGACGCCGGTTCCCCTTGTTCGGCGGCCCTGTTCGAGGATGGGCGCGTCTTTACCCCCGGGGCCCACGCGGAGTTTCCACGCCTCCCTCCCGTCGCGGCTTGTAAGGATCTCCAGCCGCGCAACCGCCGCCGCCGAGGACAGCGCCTCCCCACGGAAGCCCAATGTGACGGCGGTTTTGAGGTCGTCAAGCGAGCGGATTTTGCTCGTGGCGTGGGTGAGCCAGCAGAGTTCCAGGTCTTCCTTCCCCATGCCGCTTCCGTCGTCAACAAC
>JGI24698J34947_10000547_pt1 | contig 17812 bp, 6 predicted proteins | sample TergutMp193P3_FD_34947 | JGI IMG/M metagenome (IMG submission 34947) | reverse complement strand
CTTGGTTCAGTGTTAGGCTTCGGCGCGGTTATATCCTGCATCTTGATGCTCTTTATATTAATGTCCCCGTTTTTAGCCGCCGAGACCCAGTATTTAAGAATGGTACCCCGCGTGTATATCTGGAAGGGAATAGTCCTGTCGGCATCGGTAAGGGCTGCTGGAGTATCTTTGTTGTTTTTCAGGAGATTATACACATCGGGTCTTTTGTTGTACGTGTTAAGAGCGGTAATATATGTCGAGTGTTCCGCATCGCCCAGAGAGGGACTTGCGCCCACATTGGGAATGTACGGAATGGGTAGGGCTCCCGTGGGGGGGGTGGGGGTATTGCTCAGGGGCATCAGAGCGTCGTTTATTCTGCCCGATATGTCATAGATGGCAATGTCCGGCGGGGTTTTCTTTCCCAACAGACGCAGCTCTCTGAACACGCCGTGACCCATGTCGTCTTCGGCGAAGAAGATAAACAGTTTGGTGTCATTTTCAAGGACGTTGTTATACTTAAAATCTTCCAGTAGGTCAAACGTCTGCTTGAAAACCTGCTTTTTCAGGAAACTGCCGTCATTGACCAATGTTTGGTGGGTTCCGGTCAGTAATGTATAAGGTTCGTAAGTGGTATTATTCGGATAAGCGTTTGGATGCCGATCATCCCACAGCGTAAAATTCCAGTGCTTTACGCCTTCAGTTACCAGATCGTCCATACTGCCGCCCGTAGTGCCGGGGGCCCGGTAACTATCGGACTGCAGCGCGGTTTTAACCGCCCTAATGCGGGCGTCATTCGTTATGGCGTTGGGAATCCACGCGATACGGAATTTTACTACGCGGTTATTCTGCCCCTGCTTGTTGTCGCGCAGGGTGTAACCGTTAATGGTAAATGTTCTCCCGTCTGAGTTCAGTTTGGGGAAGGTGTTTTCTTCGGGGCTGTTGCCGGTCTGGGCTCCAACAATGTTTTCATGGGGGGGGCTGCCAAGATGACCCGACGTCACGCTTGGGTCTGAGGTGTCAAAATAAATCAAAGGCTCGTTTTCGTCGATAACGTTGACTTTATAAACTCTATGTGTCTCCCTTATCTTGTAGGTATCCGGGTCGGTAACATTCGGAGGCAACGGGTGTGGGGCAAGTTTTTTATCCGCCACCAGGGTAAACAGGCGGTAATCTCCATTGTCAAGCGGATTGTTCCCCACCTGGATATAGACGGTCTCTTCATCCAGGGATTTGCCTTGAATCTTATCAACGATTCGCTCCTGGGTACCGGAGTTATATCGGTGCTGTTTCCAGTTGTTGATGGTTATACTTGGATTTTCAAGCTGAGTTTTCAGCCATGCGAGTTTGGCTTCGTCAGTAGCGCCGGTCATTCTCAAACCGTCAGGGTTAAGGTTAGCCGCTCCGTTCCACTGATCTTCGGTAAGGAAGCCCGTATACGCCCATGCAAGCTGGTCGTCGTCAAAGAACACCACCGGCAGCTGCGAGCCTTTTTGTATGCTTATGCCGCCCGGGTTGTTGGGAATGACCAGCGGGTCAATGACGCCTTTGGGTTCGTCGGCTTTCTCCCACATGACGAAGTAACCTTCGTGTTCTTTAATAATGTTATCACCATCATTGCTTTCGTTTTCGCTGCTGTCCTTTGCGACAATTTCAACGCGGTAATAGTAGCGTGTATGGTCATTGTAATAGGCGTTTTTGTAACCCGCCTTTTTCGCTTCTCCCGCGTTAAGCAGGTCTTGTTCGTTGACCACCCATTGCGGGGAGAACGGTGAAAAATCGGACGGGTATTCCGGGGATTTGCTCACTTCCAAAAGCAGAGTCTGTACAAACGTGGTGCGATCAACATCGTAAATGTTAAGCGAAATAATCTCTATAAAGGTTTCAGTTTCGGCAACCGTTCCCTTGAAGGTGAAAACGCCGTTTTGGTACCGGTTCGCGTTCGCGCTTATTTCACCGTCCGGGTCGCTTCCCAGGCCGTTGGGGTTGGAATCCACTTTTTCAAGCGCGTATAACGCGTCAAACGACTCAAGGTCGGCGGTTCTTGCGGCTGTTCTGTGAATCTGCATATCTCTGACAATGGGCGGTCTGGTGTCAACTTTGATCGTAACGGCGACCATGGAGCTTGCCCCGGAATTGCCGGCTTTGTCGTAGGCGACAATTTCAAGGGGAATCTGCGTGTTATTATCTTTCTCCTCGAAGTTCATCACTATTTCCCAGGTTCTCACTTTGGGGTTGTCGCCCATGAGGGTCACCTTGAAAAGAGGCATCACCTTTCCCGTGATGGAATCGCGCGCTATTACGCTGGTAACTCCTACGTTGTCGGTAACGGTTCCGGTAAGTATTGCCCCCCCCCTTACGTTCATGGGGCTGTCGGGGACCGGCCTGAATTGCAGTACGGGGGCTTCCCAGTCAATGGGATCCCCGAAGCCGAGCGTAGATTCACAAGCGGAAAAGGTCGCGGCGAACAGAACCAGCGCCGCGAGCGCCGAAGAAACCAGCGTAAAGTTTCGCGTTTTTATCGACATAACAGCCTCCGTTAGTAACGGCTAGAATATATAGAGTCTCAACCCCATGATGACATGGGGAATGACCGTTTTAATCCCAAGCTTATCCGCGTTGACGTCAGTGGGAACGAACCACAGTTGGCCCTCGGTGAACATACTAAAGGTGCGCAGGTACTTCTTTTTGGGGATGGAAACTTTAGGCAGTTCCAACTGCAGCAGGAGCGCGCTCATCCAGGTGGATTTGCCCGACTGCGTGTAGGTGGCGTCCGTACCGTCCGGGTTGGGGAACTTTTCGTTGACGTTGTTGGCAAGGTCGAACAGCGAGAAGTTTGCCCCCAGCGCGACCGAGCCGTACAGCCACTCAAAATCCGGCCCCAACAGGATGGCAAAGGGATACGTGTACACGTTTGCCAGCAGTTTGAGACCCAGAACGTGTCCGCCGTAGCGTACCGCGTCTACGCCGCCCATTGACTCATAAATATCCTGGAACATAAAGCCGTACTGTACCTGAATTTTAACGTTGTCGTCGAAGAAAGAGAGGCCCATGCCGACATCCATGTAGGTGGCGCCGCCCGCAAACAGGCCGGGGGCGTTATTCGCCGCCTGCACGATAAACGGCGGGATGACGCTCTCAAAGTACAGTCCTTGCAGGAAGCCGGGGATCTCGTACGCCGCCTTGTCGCCAATGCGCAAGTGGTATTGCAAATCCGCCAGCGCAACATCGTCCGAGGCGATGGCGGTATATTCCAGTTCGTAGTTATAGTGCCCGCCCGGTTCGGGGGCGATAACGCGGACGCGCGGCGGCGTTTTGTCTACCTGCAATACGGAGCGGGTAACGGCAAGTTCGCCGTTTTTCATTTTTGCGCGAACGATAATGTAGTGCAGGCCCTCTTTCATTTCGCCGGTTTCCAGGCGGTAGCTCCAGTCGCTGTCGGCGTCTCTGCCCCCTTTCGCCTTGACAAAGGTGTTGCCGTTGTCAAAACTCAGGTCGATGTAGTCTATCACCTTGCCGCTTACGTTGTCCCACACTTCTTTTTCAAGGTTCTTGCTGCCCTGCGCCAGAAGTTCAATGTCCTCTTCGCTCAGGTTGTAACCCGCGCGGCCTACAAACCAGGGGCGGTCAAAGGCGAAATCGCCCATGGTCAGGCTGTCGATGGTAATCCACGCGCCGTTGGGCTGATAATGCAGTCTGCGCGGCGGGGACTGCACCAGATTGTTGGTGCCAAAGTCGCTGTGTACCACAATCTGGTTCCATCCGCTCTGTAAAACTTCCTCGTTCACCGAGAAACAGTAGTAGCCCGTCCAGGTTACCTCGGTTGTCGCCACGTCGGCGCCGTTCACCCGCAGGGTAACGGTTTCCGCCTTGTCGGAGCCGCCGGTATTGCCGTACAGGTTGACATTACCCTGGACGTATTCGCCGTTCAGCGGGTACAGAATATCGACATGGTTAGTCTTGCTTTCGCGGCTCAGTATGATGTTACGCGACATGCTGGTTTCATTTCCCGCCTTGTCCGTAGCCCTGATCTCAATATTGTAGAGCCCGTCTCTCAGCGGGGACAGGTCAAACGATTCCCGCAGCATGGGGGTCTGCCCTATCCGGGCAAGCTTGAAGCCCTGGGGTATGGGACGGCCTTCCAAACTCCGCAGCTGCATATTCTTTTCTTCCAGGTTAAGGTCAACGATCTGCCCCAGAATATTAACGAGGCCGGTTGTGGTAACCCCGTCCACGGGGGAATCGAGGGTGATCACCGGCAGGGTATTGTCAACGTTGAGCAAGCTTGCGTACAGCGCGGCGATGTCATATTTGTCGGTAACGCGCAGGAATACGACATTGGGCCCGTCTTCCAGTATGACCGTGTTGAATTCAAAAAACCACTCGGCGGTGCCGCCGTAGGCGTTAAGCCGCGCGTCGCTGAAACTGTTGCCCGAGTCCAGCGAGACCTGAACCTTCGCGATGCCGTTGTCGTCATAGGCGCCGCCGCTCATCTCGATGAGTCCCGCCGCCAGAATGTCAAACGCCGGAGCGGTGACCACTCCTATCGGCTCCGACAGGGAGACGCGGAAATTGCGCGTAACCTGCTCGCTCCTGACGCCGTAGATGTCCTCGGCGGTAATCGTTACCTTGTGTTCGTTGTCGGTCAGGCTGGAAAGGGGGATGGGTATGGAAAATCCGTTTCCCGTCTCCACTATCTGCTCCGCCCTGTTGTCAATGCGGTAGTAAACCTGCTTGATGGCGTCGTCGTCAAACACAACGCCGGATACTTCAAAATCGGTGGTGATGGTTTCACCTTCCAGCGGCAGGGTAATGTGCGCCACGGGAATATCCATTTTATTATCAATAACGAACGGCCAGGTGTTAAGCTCCGCACGGTTGCCCGCCGCGTCTTCAAGCACAAAGCGCATATTTTCGCGCAGGGGCATTTCCTGCGCGTCAAGCAGGATGTTCAAAAAGCGGGGAATGACGTAATCCTCATTCTGGTTCGGTTCGACAAACACCGGCCGCCTGGTGGCGCCCTGCATATAGGTTACCTGTGAAAGAGTCCCCGCTTCCTCTACGGCTATCGCCAGGCGTATGGTGCCGTTTACGCTGGCTTCCGCGATGGGCATAATAAGCTGCGGCTGGGGGGCCTGCGTATCTTTTTGCACTTTAACGTTTGAGAACCCGGTCTTGCCCGCTCTGTCGGTGGCGCGGATAAGTATGGTAACCGTCCCATCGTCAACAGAGCTTAAGTCAACATTGCGCTCGACAAAATTGGCAAAGCTGCGGGCTCTGAGGGCGGACGCTTCGCCGGGGCTCAACAGCGGCGTCCAGGTATCGCCCAGATCCAGCGAATACTCCACTGCGGTGAGGCCGTTGCCGTCGGCGACGGTGAACTGCACGGGAACGGAAGTGCGCGCCCAGCGGGGCGGCGTTTGCAGACTAACCGCCGGGTTGCCAAAGTCTGACGAAACGCGGAATTCTCCGCTGCTCAGGCTGCCGCTGTTAATGTTCAGGGTCAGCGGGCCAAAGTCGCCTTCCCCCACGGCGGTCAGTTGAACACGTCCGTAGGAGTCAACCTCGGCGCGTATGTTTTCCGACCCGGAACCGGTCAGGCGCACGTTAGTCACCGCCATGCCGGCCAGAGCCAGCATGGTTTGTCCGGCGGCGGTAAATTGAATAGACCCGTTCGCGTTATAATTGGGTCTGACCCACTGGAACCGGGGGGTTCGTGAGCCGACGTAGAGATAGTCAAGGTAAACGGCTTCGCCGCCGTTGCGGTCGGTTACCCGCAGTTCAATTTCGGTCAGCCCTTCGGGCAGGTTCGCGGGAACGGAAAATTCGGCGCGGGAACCGCCTTCCCTATCAGTTCGGACGTTCACCGATGCCGGGGGCAGCCCCGCAAAGCTGATGGTGGCGTTGGCAATGGGCGCGGCGGCGGTAATGGCGACTTCCATCACCGCGCGGGCATCGGTCGGTATCTCCATACCGCTGTAAAATTCCTGGGTATCCTGATTTCTGCCTGATCCTAAACGAATAGTGGTAAACCGGGGTTCGGGAACCGGTCCGGGAACGCCAATCCCCCTCACGGTCACTTTGGGGCCTTCAATGCTCATTATGCTTTTTGCCCATACGTCTACGGTGTGGGTTCCGGTGGGGAGGTCGGTTACCATAATTTGGAAGTTACCCGCGCTGGGGACTTCCGTCGCCGGGCCGGAATCGACCGAATACAGCACCGAGGATATGGGATCGCCGTTGCCGGTGCGGGCAACCCCCCTGATAGCCAGGCCGGCGTCGCCCACGACCGTACTCGCCGCCGGAAGTTCCAGCGTTACGATGGGCAAGGTCGCGTTTTGATCGACCACCATCTTCCGTTTGGCGATGGTTACGTTGCCGGTAAGGTCTTCCGCCCGGACTTCAAGGTCAACGGAGGGGGCTCTCAGCGCCCGAATGTCAAATTCCTGCGTATACCACGAATTTCCGATAATCAGCGGGATTTCGCCCTGATCCTTGCCCAGCTTCCAGGTAACGGACTTGAGCCCGACCGGATGGGCGGCATAGACCGCGATGGAGAAGATACCGCCCACCGAAGCGTCAGGATCGGGGTACAGTATTTGTACGTCCGGGCTGGTATTGTTGACAAAGAGCAGATGGGCGTCGAGTCCCATGGTTCCCATGCCGTCAAAAGACTTGAACCAGACCACATTCGGCCCTTCTTCCAGGGTTTTGGTGTCGATAGTGAGGCTATAACTGGAAGTATTTGTCCTTCTATCATGCTTGAGGGACACCTGGGTGTAGCGATTACCCCCGTCAAGCGAGTAACCGAGGGATTTTACCCCGTTACCGTCATAAACGGTGCCTTTCAGGTTTATTTTTCTGGCGACCAGCGCCCCCATATCGTGGCTGACAACCCTGTTTTTGGGTTTTTTACGGTCTAAATTCCAGGAAACCACGTGTTTTTTGTGGACGCGCGGGCTAAAATCTTCGGAAATTCCCGACAAACCGTTAATATCGACGCCCCAGGCGGTAATGGTATACACGCCGTCGGGCCAAATTGACTCATCGGTGGTATCCAGATAGTACGACCAGAACACTCCGCCCTCTGCACGGGCGCGGGCCAGCTCTTCCCCTTTGCCGCCGGGGCCGCGGGTAACGGTCAATTCCACGTGGTCAACTCCGTCATCGTCCGCGCTGATACCGACAATGCTCAGGTTTCCCTGAATGTGCATATTGGTCTTGGGGTTGATGATGGTAATAACGGGGAGATCAGACACCGGGTCATTATAGATATTATGGGGGCCGAATTTGGTGGAATTGCCGCCTTTGTCAAAAGCCTCTATAAAAAAGTTCCATTTGCCGGTCTTTTTGCTTTCGATAGGAATTGAAGCAGTAAATCCTTCTGGATTATCGGCGCTATGGGACTCATTCTCCGATCTTCCCGCCCCGTAGATAGCTGTGACAGCTACTAACCACAAAAAGCTCAGTACCGCGATCCGTTTGTTCATAAAAGGGCCTCCAACTTGGCATACCTTGGGAAGAAAAGCTAAAATGGAGTTTAGTGCCAACTTATAATATACCGCTTTTAGTAGTTTTAGTCAACATTTTGTATACTATTATGTACGATTTTATCCGTATATGGGCCTTTTGCCCGTTGCCGTTCCCCCCTGTTTTTGCTACAATTCCCCCATGACCGCCGACGAACTTCGCGCCAAATACGTCGAATTTTTTGTGGCAAAGGGCCACGTGCAGATTCAGGGTAAATCCCTGCTTCCCGATAACGATCCCACGGTGCTTTTTACCACGGCGGGGATGCACCCGCTGGTTCCCTACCTCCTGGGTGAGCCGCATCCGGCGGGAAACCGGCTGGTTGACTACCAAAAATGCATCAGAACCGGCGATATTGACTGCGTAGGCGACGCCAGCCACCTGACTTTCTTTGAAATGCTGGGAAACTGGTCTCTGGGCGATTATTTTAAGGAAGGGGCCATCGAAATGAGCTTTGAATTCCTTACTTCGCCGCGCTGGCTGGGGATTCCCCTTGAAAAACTGGGGGTAACGGTCTTTGAAGGTGAGGGGAATGTGCCCCGCGATGACGAATCGGTGGCCGCGTGGCGAAAAATGGGCATTCCTGAGAACCGAATCGCCTATTTGCCCCGCGCCGACAACTGGTGGGGGCCTGCCGGCAGCACCGGTCCCTGCGGGCCGGATACGGAGATGTTTTTCTATATCGGGGACGCCCCCTGCGGGCCGGACTGCAAACCGGGCTGTTCCTGCGGGAAATGGCTGGAAATTTGGAATGACGTGTTCATGCAGTACAACAAAACCGCCGATGGCGCATACGAAACGCTGTCCCGCAAGTGCGTTGACACCGGCATGGGCATTGAGCGGACGGTTACGATACTCAACGGCAAGCAATCGGTGTACGATACGGAGATTTTTGCCCCGATACGGGGCGCAGTGGAGCGGGCTGCGGCTTATTCTTACGGTTCGGACAGCGAAAAAGACAAATCCGTGCGGATAATTTGCGACCATTTGCGGGCTTCAACCTTTATTTTGGGTGATCCCAAGGCGGTTAGCCCCTCAAATGTGGGGGCGGGCTATGTGCTGCGCCGTCTTATCCGCCGCGCGGTGCGTCACGGCAGGAAATTGGGCATAGATAGTGAAAAACTGCTCCTTTCGCCCATCGCGGAAGTTTTAATCGGGCAGATGCAGGGGCCGTACCCCGAATTACAGGAAAATAAAGCCCGTATTATAGAAGAATTGAACCGGGAAGAGCAAAAATTCCTGGAAACCCTGCAAAAAGGCGAACATGAGTTTGAAAAACTGCTCCCCAACCTGCTCAAAGACCCCCGCAAAATCATGTCGGGGCGGCTGGCGTTCAAATTGTACGATACCTACGGCTTCCCCATCGAGCTGACCGAGGAATTGGCCGCTGAAAACGGCATGACGGTTAACCGCGGGGAATTTGACGAGGCGTTTAAGAAGCATCAGGAGCTGTCCCGCGCCGGCGGCGAACAGGTTTTCAAGGGCGGTTTGCAGGATCACGGCGAAACGGCGACCCGCTACCACACCGCGACCCACCTGCTGCATCAGGCGCTGCGGCTCGTGCTGGGCGGCCACATTGCCCAAAAGGGGAGTAACATCACCGCTGAGCGGATGCGTTTTGACTTTGCGCACCCTGCTCCCCTGACGCCGGACGAAATTGCCCGCGTTGAGGCCATTGTCAACGAGCAAATTCAGCAGGATTTGCCGGTTTCTATGGAGGTAACCAGCCTTGACGACGCAAAAGCCGCTGGAGCCATCGCCCTTTTCGGCGAAAAGTACGAGTCGCAGGTGAAAGTATACACCGTTGGCCCGCCAAACGGCTTTTTTTCCAAAGAAGTCTGCGGCGGCCCTCATGTGGAACGTACCGGAACCCTGGGAAAATTCAAAATTCAGAAAGAACAGTCCTCTTCGGCAGGCGTCCGGCGTATCCGCGCGGTGCTGGAATGATATGTTAGACGAATTTACGTTTTTGTCTAATTTATAGACGCTTTGCCAAAGCGTATTGACAAATTATAAATTTTGTGCTATATGTATGCTTATGAGAGGTAAATTTCTCCCAGCGTTACCCATCTTCGCGGCCCTGCTGTTAACAGCCCTCCTCGCCTCATGCGGGGCGGAACCTGGCCCGCTCTATGGAACATGGGCGGATAACCGGGGCAATACGCTTTCGTTCTTTGACGATAATACCTTCAACGCGCGGATAACCAGCTCGATCGGTTCGCCTCCGAACAATTACAGCGGCAATTATTCCATCCTGCTCAACTCCCTGACGATGAGCTGTACCGGAATCGAGTTGAGAGTAGTTACGGAGTGGGACATCCGGGGCAATATTCTGTATCTGAACTGGGTAACGCCCGACAGCGGTACACTGTCTCTGACTCTGTTCAAGGTTTCAAACTAGGGGGCGTGGTGAAAACAATCGCTTTTTGCGCGACACTTACAGTTTTAACTCTGGGATTACCCGCGCTGTACGCGGAAGAAGATGATACGCCCCCCCCCTCCCCCCCCGTTCAATCAGACCAAACCGATGCGCTCTTTTTTACTTTTAATCAGGGGGCGTCCGCTTCATGGCTTACCCGTGTCATCAACCAGACGGAACGGAGTAATTTTGTATTTAGGGACTTTTTGCCCGGCCTGTATTTTGGCGCGGAACTGCGCAATATGCCGTACGTTATTCCGATGGCGCGGCTGGCGGCTTATTACCCCCTTACCTCAACCTTTAACCTTATGCCGCAAAAGCCCGTTACCCCGCTGCACTTCGCCGTTGATATGGCTATTGGGGCGCGGTTTGAACCTTTTAATATGAAGTATGTGCGTATTAATGCCGGTCCGGCCCTGCATATGTTTTTTTTGAACGCCGACCGCTGGAACTATTTTAATCTGGGCGCGGCGGCGGTTCTGGGCATTGAACTCCCCCTGGTGTCCCGCTGGACTCTGCTGATTGACGGCTATGCCTCAATAGATAACGGCAATCTGGGAACCAACCGCCAGATGGAACCGTTTGATATTGTCTGGCAGTATCAGATTAATCTGGGATTCCGGTACAGCAAAAAAAAGGAAAATGACACGTGGCTATTCGCGCGGGCAAAAGAATTGCCTGGTTTTATAATGAGATAATAAAGAGAGGTTATTATGAGAAAGACAAAAGGCGGTTTGTTTTTAATTACCATGGCGGTTTTAGCCGTTCTGTTCTCATGCAAGAATGAATTTTTTCCCACTCCGTTCGTGCCGGGAGATGACAACAGGTCTTCCAGCGCGGAGGCCCCCGACGGCCTGAGCGCGAGTCAGGGCGAATACCGCAGTATCTCTCTCTCGTGGAATCAAAAACCGAACGCGGAACGTTACTATATATACCGCGCGAACAGCCCTCTTGATGACTTTGTACGCTGCGGGGAAACAACGGCCGGTCAATTTAAACTTGCCGTAACGCCGGGAAGCACCGTTTACTACAAGGTCAGCGCTGTTTCAAAAGACGGCAAGGAGTCTGCGCAGAGTATTTTCGTTCGGGGCACCAGCCTTGCCCAGCCGGTAATTACCGATATTATAGAGATAACCGAGTCCGGCGTAACCGTTACCTGGTACATGGATAATGCGAAAGAAGACACCTACAAAAACAATTTGCTGTACACCGTGTACTGCTTCGAAGGTTCCGTTTCCACGCCGGTTGCCCAGCTTGCGCTGGACGGCGCGGTGCTTGCGGAAAACAAAGCGCCTTTTGCCAATTTAAAGCCAAACGCGCAATACGGGTATCAGGTTGAAGCGTATCTGCGCGGCGATCAGCACGCCAGTGAAAAAAGCGATAAAGTTGACGCGGCAACCGCCCGCCGTATGAGGCCGGCCGCGCCGGTTAATCTGCGGGCATCGCGCGGAACGTCCCACGATAAAATTGAATTGTCTTTTGAATTGCCCGATATGGTCGATATTGCGCTGGGCGAAAATCAATACGACCCAAAACCGGTGTACTTTGTCATTCACAAACGCCCGTACAGTGAAAGCGGAAACAATGCGTACAATCCGGTTTGTGTATATTTCGGGTCAAATGCCGTTACCGCAATAACCAAGGGGGGGAAAAGTTTCAGCAGTTACATCCCTGGCGCAACCATTAAATGGATAGACAATATTGGAAGCAATTACAGAGGCGTAGAGTACGAGTATCAGGTGCAGTCCTATGTTGATGATACGCCAAAAGTTATCAGCTCCGATTCTTCAAAGGCAAGCGCAACAGGCTGGGCGTTAAACGAAGGAAACCTCTCTTTCGGCGAAATTGGTTATACACTCAACGAATACGGCTCGTTATACGCAAGCGCCCAACTGCCGCTTGATTTTGATTTTGACCCCAAGGGCGTAACATACGACTATTCACTGGTTGAAACAATCGAACCCATTGATGTCAATGAGCCGGATCCAAATCCAAACGACCCAAACGGCACCGTTACGAGGACAAGCAATACCCTCACTTATGATGAAATTAAAAACTATGTTGCGCAGATGGACCTTACCCAAAAAACCAATGAGGACACGCCCGGACGCGGCATATATTCTTACAAGGTAAAAATTAATCTGAACAACGATACGATTGATACCGTTTCAACCATCGGTAAGGTTGAGGTTTCAGAAGATAAAGATCCCATTATTGTAGAAGGTTTTAGCGTTCAGGACGGCTATACCGATAAATTTGTGCTTAAATGGCACTTTCACAAAAACCGGAGATACGTCCTCTCGGTGTCTAATGACAGAACCGATTGGACAGAAATCGGAACTGTAAATCCAAATCCTGACGATGCCAGTACGGACAGAACTGAAAATTATACTCATACCTATACGGCGAACGTTACGCCGGGTCTTACCAAATACTTTGCGATACGTCCGTACCGCGATATTGGCGGCGGAAATTTCAAACAGGGACAAATGGTGTACGCTCCTGCCGCCTCCCGGACATTGGGCGTACCGGAATTGTCGCTCAGCGGGGACGGTCCTTCCTACAGCGAAATTACGGTGGCATGGACAGAAGCGCAAAAAGCCGATACCTACCGGATAAAATACTGGTACACGGGCGAAGGCAATTACAACACCGCAATAACAGAGGCAACAGTCCATAAGAACAATCTAAAAGTTGACGCATTCGGCAAATTGGAATACTCCTTCATGCCGTTTGAGAACAATACCATTGACGCCGCCAAAGCGGGACTGGAAATACAGGTAGCGGTAGACGCGCTGAACGAAGGCTTGCGGACAAATGTTGGCGGCAATGAAATTGCCACCACATCGACCGGAAATGCCCACACCCGGCTGGTCGGTCCGGCGCTGCTTAATCCGGGCGCAAACCACGCTGTTTCGCCTACAGATATTGATGTTTCCTGGAATGAGGTATCCGGCGCAAACGGCTACTATGTGTTCAGGCGGCAGTTCAACATGAACAACACCGCCGAAGAGGGAATCGAGGCTATTGTATATTACGTTCCCGCGTCCGCAATTTCAGTAATTGATGTTACCGGCAAAGAGCTGGCGCTGGTGTCAAACGAAAAAACTGATACCACAACGGTAAAAGCGACGGCTTCTTTTGCCAATTCACGCTACACATTGAAAGATATGTACATGAATGACAGCGAATACGGGGGCGGCTACGTAAACCACACCGCCGCATACCGCAATCAGCAGAACGATATGGCGCAGGGTTTTTCCTACCGTTACTATGTTGTTCCGGTGGTTAACAGGGGCGGCTCTCCCGAACCGCTTACTTCTATTGAGTTTACTTACGCGAAAGACGGCTCCAATAAAAACACCGGTATTAGTTATTACACCATACAGGAAAACGGCAAGAACATCAGGTATAACGGCGCGGCGGCTCTTGAGAAAGACGGTTTTACCATCGGCTTTGGGCAGAATGTTACCGCGACCAAGGGAACGTATGCGTCATCCGGCAATGTGAATAACGGTATACAGATCACCTGGTCTGCGCCGCCCCGCCTTGCCGGTGTTGCGGGTTTCAGCCCCCGGTACAATGTGTACCGCAGGGTTACCGGCGGTGCGACATGGGATACGGTTAACACCAATATTAATGCAATGCAAACTGTCGATATTCCGCCGACGCGCGGTGTTATCTATGAATACGCTGTCGGCATAACAAACGGAGGCGCAGGTATAGGTTCCGAACCCGGCGCTTCCCGCCGCTTTATTGAACGGTGCGCAACCTACCGGGACGAGCGGAGCAGGTCGCACTATCTTGGCTATATGCTTGGTTATATTAAAATGACAAGCGTCACCCGAGGCGAAGATTCGACGCTCAACGCGTCACTGGGCGAGAGAGTTACCTGGCAAAGCGCGGGGATGGGGATACAAAACAATGTCAGCACGGATTATAACTGGGGTATTGACGGTTATACGGTATATGTTATGAACCGGAATATAAGCAATGGGTGGCATATAATTGCCGACAATATCACCAACTTTCAAAACCAGATCAATCAAAGCATTGTGTTGACTCCCAGTAATACCCCTACTGTTACGGTTACCGATAGACTCGGAACCATTACCCGTAATCTGCTCTTTGTACTGAGGGACTACAAACATTTCTATCGGGTGCGAACGTATGTGATGAACGGAGATACAAAAATTTACGGTCCCGATGATCCGGGCTGGACATATCAATACCGTTTTGGGACAAATCAGGCTGACCATATTAACGCTTCCAATGCAATGGAAAACGACTATGTCAAATGGGGCGCGCGGCAGATTACCAAGAACGAGTTTATTACCATAGCCGCGCTGTATTTTGCCCGTGGTCAGGAAAGGGTTCATGGCAGCGGAGCTTGGCCTTCAAGTTCTAAATCTGCAAGCGCAAGTACGAATATGGGTGGAAGCGGGAGTGTGTCTATAGGGTATAGTTTTCTTGTCGGTCCAAGTGGCGGCATGAGGGAACATAACTTCTCTAATTATAAAGATGATCTGATGGTACGGACCGATGATTGGATGACGTTCGTAACCCTTAACGGGAGGGCTAATGCTTATAATTTCCCCTTAGGTCAGCGTCCTCGATCTTATTGGGAGAACGGATGGATTACCGTAACAGGGCCATGGGATACCCCCAACTTATATAGCGGGCAAATAAAGTTTGGCACCGGGGGCAGAGACGATGGCAGTAACGTAAAGTGGGGTGGCGGCAATGTTGTGGTTAAATATCCCACCGCCGAGGCAGAGCAATCCTTTTCGGTTACCGGACAAAATCATACCCCGTTTGAGTTCCCGGATCAATCCAGTAATAACCGCTTAAACACCAATAGCTGGAGATAGGTTGTGAGTAAGAACTGTTTTCTTCTTTTTTCCCTTTTCTCTCTTCTCTTGTTCGCCTCCTGCGCAGAGTTTTTTCAGGAAAAAGTTCCCCTATCCATGAACGATAACCCCGGCTCACTGGACGATGTATTCGCAAACGAAGAAGCGATCACCAAGCTTGACGCCCCCGCCCAGTTTTATGTGGCGCCTTATTATTCTACTTCGGAGATTCGCCTAACGTGGCACGCGGTACGCGGCGCCGAGTACTACATGGTAGAGCGCGCCGTTGCCGCATTCGGGGAGACGCCGGACAGCAGCGAGTACGAACCGCTTGACCGTTTTGTATACCGCACATCGTACATTGACGAAGTACTGAAAAGCCCCGCGCTCAGTTCGCCAGAATTTCAGAATGAATATTTTTACCGTGTCAGCGCGTTTAACACCGCGAAAAAATACGATGAAAGCGACCCGACCGTACCGCACTCAGCCATGCTGTTCCGCGCGCCGGTAAATGTACAGGCATCGGGCGGCGTCTCTGTTGAATACGTTGATCTGAGCTGGCAGCCGTCGCCGGGCGCAAATTCCTACGATATATGGCGGAGCGATTTTACTAACGGTATCTCGGCTTCACTGTTGGGAACAGTCCCCAATGTGCCCATCAATGGCAAGATACAGTTCAGAAACAGCGTCAGCACAACTGAACAGGGCAAGGATTTTTACTACATGGTAACGGCCAATAATTCATTTGGTAACAAAACCCTGCAAACAAGACCCGCATACGGATATGCCCGCGTGTACGGCGCTCCCTTTGCGCCCACCAATGTCCGCCGTTTCAACAATTTGGGCAGGGGACATTCAAAAACCGAATTAAAAATTACATGGGACCCGGTAGATGAAACTGAGGCGTATTATGCCGTTTACCGTTACAGCGAAACTGATTCTTCGTTGACAAGGCTTAAAGATAGAGTTGAAGGTAGGGAATGGGCTGATTCACAGGGCCTCAGGCCGGGAATATATTACTATTACAAAGTTCAGGCCATAGTTGACGATCTCGGTTCAGGCAGGGCGCTGAAAAGTCAGTTTTCTTCCAGTGATTCGGACACGGAAAGCTTTTTGTTGAGCAGTCCTGATGAAGTAATCGCGGAAAAAAACAGCAACGGTACGGTCACCGTAAAATGGAAACCGGCCAAGGGCAATGAAAACGATCGCCAGGGGTACACCTACAAAGTTTATGCGGGCAGCGCCATGGAAGGGGATCTTTCAATCAATTTTGCATCGTCAGTACCCCCAGTCACCGGCACGGACGGGTATATTTCCGCAAATGGGCCTCTTATGGGCAACAACGCTTTCTTCAGGGTATCCACGGTCAACGGCAGCCTTGAAAGCGATCAAAGCATGGTAGTTTCTCCGTCTCCTGCCGCCGCAGAGATACAGGATGCAAGCCAGCACGCGTTTATTCATGTAAACGAAGCCGCCAATTCAAACGGAGTATATCCGGTAAAGATCACCTGGAAAAAACCCGCAAATGAAGACCCGGCTTTCTACAATATACAGCGTTCAACCAGAACGGGAAGCGGTTTTACGAAAATCAACGAAGCGCGTCTGGGAGCAAACGGCCCCTACAGCGATGTATATTTCTATGATCCGGCCACCGGCGTTTATTCCTATATTGACCGTAACGATGCGGCGAGAGTGGGCAGGAAGTACTTCTACCGCGTACTCTCCCTGAATCAGCTTGAACAGGGAAGTTTCCCGTCTGATGAACGCACCGGCTGGGGCGCCTTGACCCACACCCAGTATATGCTTGAGTACAACAAAACCATGAACTCGGCGCTCAAAAAATTGACCTATATGCACAAGCCGGGCAGTACCGACAAACTGGGAACGGAAACCAAAAATGGCACGATAAGCGGCAATATTTATTACGACGCGGCGATTTCCGGCCTGGGCGCGCGGATAATTATCCGGCTTACCAACTATGCCGACTTCTATATTGAAAATGAAACGGTTAATGGCGTATATTTTATCCTGAACGGCAATTCCAACACCTCGGCGAACATGAGTTCCAACGGAACCATGGACGGAACCGTGACCTGTACGGGAATGTACCCCGGCAGGGTGTATTATGACCGGATCGAAATCAAGGGCGGGGCCGCCGGGGGCGGTACTTATGGCATTTGGCCGGATGGGGGGTTCTCACGGGTGGAAGTTCCCTATACGGTTTTGAACTAGCGGCGGGTAGTAGTAATTTGTAGCTTTTTCGTGTATACTTTGTTTATGAGTAGTATGAAACATAGGGGATTTTTGGTCTGTTTTTCTATTTTTCTCGCTGTTCAGGCATTTGCCCAGGCGGACTTGCAGCCGGCGGCCATTGTCAACCTGACCAGAAGCGAGCCGATAACGGTCAAACAGTTCCGTACTGAGGTTGAGCGTATGGAAAGGAGCGCCCGGCGGACGCTGAACGCGTCGGAGCGGCGCGAGGTGCTGGACGCGATGATAAATGAGCGGCTGGCGATTCAGGCGGCGGAAAAGGACAAAATTACCGTTGCGGAGAGCGAGGTAAACCGCCAGATTGATCAGCTCAGGTCACAGATGGTTCAGGCCATCGGGCGGCAGCCTACCGAGACGGAATTCGCCACGGCAATCAGGAACGAGACCGGCCTTGATATGACGGCGTTTCGGGAGCAGACGCGGCGGCAACTGGTCACTCAGAAGTACCTTATGTCAAAAAAGCAAAGTACTATAGAAAGCCTTAAAGTTCCCACCGAGGCGGAGGTTGTCAGTACCTATAATTTGACCAAGGCCCAGTTTGTCAGGCCCGACACCGTTCGTTTTTCCATGATTCAGATAGATTACGGCCCCGACGCTGCCGCCAAAACCAAAGCCAAGGAACTGGCGGATCGGCTGTTCAGGGAAATTGGTTCCAACGCGTCCAAATTCGACGAGGTGGTTCTGCGGGGGCAGTCGCCCAATTCCGGCTATCAGGCGGGGGACGGCGGTTATCTGCCCCGGAACATGGAAGCCGCGCAGATCGTCG
>JGI24698J34947_10000546_pt1 | contig 17821 bp, 24 predicted proteins | sample TergutMp193P3_FD_34947 | JGI IMG/M metagenome (IMG submission 34947) | reverse complement strand
GGAATAGTAGCCCCCGGATCGCAATCGTCCCCGCAATCTGTAGCCCCCATGCTGAATTCAAAACTTGCATTTGTTTTGCAAAATCTTTCTTCATGTATTGCGAATATTCTGTCGCCGTTTTTTAATACAATTTGGCTTGAAGTTTCGCTAGGGGCTATGAAAAACATCCCAGCCGTTACCGGAATATTGCTCTCCGGTGATTTTTCTATAACAAAATATTTTTGTTTTGCAACCGTTGTAATTATGCCGTTTCCCTCCGCTAAAGAGGAATTGTCAAAAGTATCTATAAATACCTGCGCTTTTGAACCTGTAATTTTCATTTTTTATCTCCTGTTTTTAATTAGTTTTAATAATAATATCATTCTCAAAATTTTTGTTTTTCAATACTTCCAGTTCGCAATTTTGGCAGAATGACTTTTTATTTTTCTTTATTATTTTTCCCTCGAATGCTGCGCTGAATTTTTTTCTTGCTTCTTCTGTCGCGTAAATAACTATCCCTTTATCTTTCATTTTTTAATCCTTTATAATTAGTTAAACTTCAATATTTACTTCTATCGTTATTTTGGAGCTGACAATATTTTTGTTTCCCTCAATATACTTGAAAAATTCAATATTATTTATTTTTGTAAATATAGCGTTTCTTATGTCAATATTTTTTATCATGTCATAGAATGCCGATGTTGAATTCATCATTTTGTCATTCAAATTTGCCGGGGTGTCTCCCCTGAAAACAAGAAATATATTAATAATTAAAGTCTGGGTACTGGAGCATGAATCGTTATATCTATCGGGAAACGTTATATTGTCAAAATCCAAAAATATTATAAAATTGTTTTTGAATTTGTCAAAATCAATATATTCTGTTGTCAATTCAAAATTATCTATATTATAATCTTGTAAATAATTATCATAATTATCTTTTATATAATCTGCAATTTCGTTCTGCTGTTTCTTAAAATCCATTTTATCCTATTGCCTCGCTCATTTTACGCTGTAGGGCTTCGGCTAGTTCTTTATAACCTTTTCCGCTGTCCCCGAAATAATTCTCCCATACAGGGCGCATAAAGGGCTTGCCCCTTACAGATACGGATTTGACTTTTTTCCATTCGCCGTTTATTTTGAAAATTAAATAATCTTTCTTTTTTGCCGTTATAGTCCTGTTAAATTCTACAATATTGCTATACCATACATTAGATTTATTTATTTTCTTTTTTGTAGTCAATGCCGCCGAATCTTTATCAATAAAAATAAAGTTAATTGAATTTGCCAATTTTCCGGTTTTGCGGGGCGCGTTTGCCCGCGCTTCCGCTGTCATTTTTTTACCTACTTCATTTAATAATTCATTATAAATATTTCCCAATCCGCTAGAAAATATTTTTAATTTATTCTCTAGGCTTTTTGTGTCCAGTACCGCCTCCAGCATTAAATTCTCACTAACCTATATTTTGATATTTGAATCAAATACTTGTCAAAATTTGTATAATTGATATAAGCCCTGCTGCCGCTGTCCCCGAAAGATTTTGACGTAACGCCAATATTGGAATCCGATTCGCTTTGTAATAACGCGGCTATTCTGAATATTGTCATTAAAATCGCGTTAGGTAAATTTGACTTTTTTTCGGTTATATCCTCATCAGGTTCTTCTATAATATTTTCCCCGGCATAGCCTCCCGCGTTTCCGCCAGCGTTTCCGCCGTCAATATTTCCGGTATTACAGTAGCAAATCTCATTGTCGTCATTTTCAAATTCGGGAAAATCCACAATATACCCTGCCACATATTTTATAACAATTTCTTTCCCCTGCGGGAATATACAATTTTTTGAGTATAAAAATTCATTTATAGTATAAAAATTATCTGCTTCCTTACCGTCAATTTCTACAGATATAATATCGGTTACGGGCTTTGCTTTTAATTGCAGTTCGTTAGTTCCGTTTCCTTTTATTATTTGAGTATACTTTATTCTTTTTAATTTATACCCCAGATAATTCTCTACAATCTCCTGAGCTGATTTAATATATGCCTGTTGCAAATCGGTATTATCGGTATATATATTTGTGTACTGTTGAAACTGCTCAATTAAATTCATTATACCTTCTTGCAATCAATTTTTAATACTTCATATATTTCTATGGGAATTGTGTAAATATTATTTTTTGCATAATTCCCCAATTTACCGATATAGGTATTTTTGAATTTTACTGTTATTTCTTTTATTTCGTTTTTTTCTTTTTTCATAATCCGCGCTCATAATATTTTATATATAGGGGAAAAATCCCCTATATATTTTCATTTAATTATACGGTCAATAACCCGAAAAAGTTTTTATTCAATATTTTATTGCCGTTTGCAAAAATGCTGGCTTGGAAATATGTATGAGTGTCCCCGACTTTTTTGATCGGCTCAATATGAATCTCGCTTGCAAGACCAAAAGCATAATCGGACATTCTGCCCGCTACCGCGACAGTAGCTCCGGCGGAGATACTTGACGGCGCGTAACCGGTAATTAAAACTTTTACGCCTTCAATAGTTTTATTGCGGATCAATTCTTCTTTATATAATTGCGCCACGCCGTTTGTTGCGTCGGCTAATATTCCGGCGTAAATGGTCGGATGTAAAATAATAATTGCATCGTCGGTATAGTCTCTAACTGTTAAGGCTAATTTTGCAAGATCATCCATTTTTGGCATACCTGTTGCGCCGCATTGAATTGTTTCTGTTAATCCGGTAAATATTCCCTTGAAATTTAATCCTAATCCGTCGCCTGTTAAAACGGCTTTTGCAAAACCGTCCGCAAATGCTTCTGAGAAAATTTCGCTCAATTCACTTTCAATATTTACGCTCCCTAAAGTTAAAGTTTCCAATGTTACAGGGAGAATTGAAACATAGGCGTGCGGCGTTAAACTGGTAACGCCTAAAGTTGCCTGCGTGTCAACGGCTATAGAAGTTGCGCCCTCGGCAACAACAGCGGGCGTTGCAAGACCGGGGCTTAAAACAGGAATATTTGTCGCGGCATTTGCGCCATAAAAATATTTTACCAAATTTAATATTTCTTTTTTCTTTGATAGTTCTTTTGATAATTCTTTTATCTGGTTTATCGCGCCTGTGCCGTTAAGGGTAATTGACCTTTTTTCAATCATGGCTTTTTGAATATCCGCAACAGAATTTGATCTGTTTTCCATTGGTATACTTGCCTGCGCTATTTTCTGCTCAATTTCCCTTTTTTGTATTTTTAATTCATTCAATCTATTTTCCGCTTCATCCGCTTTAATAGTCCCGTCTTTAATTTTATCGCTTAATGACCGTAATTCAATATTTACTTTCAATAATTCTTCATTCATTTTTTTAAATCTCCAATTCTATTTGTGTTAATAATTCTATTGCTTTGTTTCTCTCTATCCCGTCATTTTTTAAAGTGTCTGCTTCCTGAGTATCTTTCAACGGCTCAGTTTCAACGGCTTTATCTATAATAAGATTTGATAAATTATCAATAGTTTGCTTTATTATTATTTTGTCGTTATCCTCTAGGGATTCTTTTTCTAACGTTTCATTTAATTTTTCTATGTCAATATTATTTTTTTCCAAACCGCGCATATACGCAATACTGGTTGTTTCCTCATAAGCGGGAAAAGTTACCCCGTAACTAACCTCATGGAGCTGTACCTCTTTTAATGTGCGTATTTTCCCTTTTTCGTCCTCTAGCCATTTGATCGGGGTAAAGCCGAATGACATTGACTTGACATCTCCCCGGTTTATAATTTCGTATAAATCATTTGCGTATGTTGTCTCCGGCAGTTCGCATCGGCAAATCAATCCGTTATCGGTATTATCCAAAATTAAAGTATTTGATTTTGTATTCCCTAAAATATAATTATCGTTGTGATTCCATAACGCCCTAATTTCCCCGTTATCCGATAAAGTTTTATTAAATGCCGTTTTATCTATTATTTCGGTAGTCCCCCATATAGGCACGGATTTTGAATTATACGGGATTAAACCTTCAATATATTTTTTACCCTCGGATTCGCCTGACCGAATTTCAATATTCTTAAAACTTAATTTCCTTTTTTCTTTCTTCATTTTTAATTAGTCCTTTTTTACAATAAAGTTTTATTTATTTCTTCTAACGCGCATATATAATAATCTTTATCAGTTTGTACCGTTTCAAGTTTGTCATTGGAAACTACACTCTGCCACAAANCCTTATTTGATAAAATTATATTTTTTACGGCAAAATGCTTGCAGTTTCCGTTTCCGCCTGATTTAATGTATTCTTTAAAAGCAATCATTCTCTCCAATACCGGAGTATTGCCGCTATAAATAGTATTTTTTAAAGTTTGCAAATAATTATTATTTATTTTTATTGAAAGCCCCCTTATTGCATCCAAATCTTTTTTGCTTATTTTTGAAAAAAATATCATAAAGGCTACAATCAATAATTCAACAATGCCTATTATATGTGTCCATTCCATTTATTTTCCTACTCCTATTTTTATATCTGTATTTAATTTTCCCTTTTCTACAAATTTCTCTATTGATGAAGACAGCATAAATATTACCGCTATTATTCCCCATGCTATAATTATTAAATATTTTAATTCATCTGAAAAACCGTCAAAAACCATTTGTTGAAAAAACGCCGTTATAATTACAAATACCAAAAACTTTTTATTTAATAAACCAATAAAAAAACTTGACCATGACCATTTTATATGCTGCATTTTATGAAGCCTTTATATACCTAAATGTGAAGTAATTATAATTGCCGTCCCATGCCCCAGGAGGATGAAAAGGAAGAATATAAATATTCCCATTAAGGATTCTTGTACAAACAATGGTACTATAATTATTATTAGCATCATTTATTTTGTAAAAAACATTGCATGATAAAATTGAAAGCGCACCCGGAATTAAATTATTAACCGTGCCTAATGCTGTTAAAGCGGTGTTAGACCACGGTGTTGACACATTGCTATAAATAGTTTTTTGGTATATTGTTTTCCCGTCAATCCATTTTAAACCTGTATCCTGTTCCGCTGTTGAATAATCAATGGCACCTGCTTTTGTGTCAACATATTGCTTGTTTGCCGCGTCATTATTATTTGTTGGTGTTGCAACATCAATTATTTTATTGTTCCCCATTGATAAATCGGAAATTATATTCTGCTGTATTGTTATATCGTTTCTTATAGCCGCGCTTGTTATTTCCTGAACATCTGTATTTATTACAGATACTTTATTGTCAATCTCATTTTTATTATAAATATCAGTTTCTATTTTTTCATTTATATTTTCAATATCGGTCTTAATATCAGTTATATCATTTTGTATTCCGCTTGTTGTTGTATTAAAATCATTCTGTAAATCAGTAATATTTCCCTTTATTATGTCTATTCCATGAGCGTCAATATTATTAAAATGGCTGCTTAATTGCGTTTCAATACTGCCCGATACGGTATTAAGATAACCGGACGTATTATAAAGATTGCCCGATACCGTATTTAAATTATATATGTTTCCCGATAGAGAACCGGAAATATTATTTATTGCCCCGGATAAATTTGTAACTGACCCCGATGTATTTTCATATTTCCCCGATACCGTATTAAGAGTGCCGGAGGTGTTATAAAGATTGCCCGATACCGTGTCAATTCTGTCATTTAAATTATTATTTGCATTATCTATTTTATCGTTAATATTATTTATTCCGTGCGCGGATGTGCCGTTATTGATATGAAGCGAAAAGTTTGAACCTAAACTTGTTGTATTTGTTTCCAAATTATCTATGTCTAACTTCATTGTATCTATTCCATGAGCATTTGCTGTATTATTTATATGATTATTTATATCTGTAAATAAACCGGAAGTAATATTATCTATTTTTGAATTTATATTATTTATTCCGTGTGCGGTTGTAGTATTATTTATATGGTTCAAATATTCTGAATAGGATAAATTACCCTCAAAATAATTTAATTGAGTCCATTGTTTTATTCCGTCTCCTATTTTTAATTTCCTGCTGCCGTCATTGACAAGTTCTATGCCGATTTCCCCCTCGCTTAAAACAGGGTTAAAGCTATTCCAGTTTACGGTTGTGTCTCTTCTTAATTGTATTTGTGTTATCATTTCTGTTTCCTTTTAATTAGTTAAAGTTTATTATCGCCTTTATTATCATGTCCGCCTTGCGTATCAGGCGATTGTAAATTTTGGTCAATCAATAGTTTGCTTTTTGCCATATACGCTTCTATAACATCGTCTTTTAACGGCATTAGATTTGCGGGAATAAATAATGTATCGCCCGCTTCCACATTGCATAAATTTTCTTTATGCCTGATTTCATTTACAGATAAAATCCCGTTTTGTAATTCTTTCGCGTATACGTCAATTCTGGTTTGTAATGAAGTCTTTAACAATGAATTATAATTGAATTCAAAATATACTTTGTCTCTATCATATTCAGGTATTATTTTATTTATGCTTTGTTCAAATTGTGTCGCTATCGGTCTTATGGAATTTTCTACAAACAAGATATACAAACTTTCAATATTTGCCGTCTCGCTTCCATTTAATAAAGGCAATGGAATATTAAATAATTTGCTGATTTCGCGCTCTTGAAACTGGCGGTTTTCTAGGAATTGATTCGCCTTATTATCTTTATAGGCTGTTTCTATTTTATCGTATTCTATTTTGCCGGATTTAATAAGGGGCTTCCCCGCGTTTTTGATTCCGGTATATGTTTGCATAAACTTATTTTTTAATTGGTTTATTTGATCTTCCGTTGCATCGGGAAATTCCCTGGTTATATCAATTATCAATCTATTGCCTATAGATGAATTAAAGGAATTTGTCAGGTATGAATCAAGCTCGGCAGTATTGTTGAATATATTCTGGCATTCTGAAAATATGGATTTTCCGATCAATCCATCGTAACCATAGCGGCTGGGAATATGTAATATTTTATCTATGCCGTATTCATTCCCGTTATACATGAATACTTTTTGATTAAATGAATCTCTTTTTACCCTTACTTTGTTATTGTTTAACCGGAATAAGGCTGCAATTTCGCCCTCGTCATTATCGTATTTGTACCAGTATACATTGCCGTTAAAATAATCTTTTACCGAATTATATAAAAATGTAAATTTTGTTTCTTCATAATTCGGATTGTTTAATAAATTATTTAGAGAATAATCTTTTATTGCCTGTTTTGTTTGCGAATTATAAAAAGTGCCGCTCAAATTCGCCAATGATGAAGCGGTTAAATCTATAGCCGCAAAGCTCGTAGCGTCCTTTCCGGTTATTAAATCTGAATTAATGGAGAATACTGTAGATATGCTGTTATGTTTTGCCGGTTTATTTCTTTTCAAAAAATTAAATATTGCCATTTTATAATTAGTCTAAAAAAGATTTAATACTTTGTTAAAATCCGTATTATGGATTGTCTTTTCATTTTCAATACATCGGTCTATTGCCATAATGCTGGTAATTACTCCGTCAATTCTTTTTGTAGAGGATTTATATTCTTTCAATGGCTTATAATTTCCATTTGCATCGGGGCGAATTACAGCATTGCTTATATGCCATTTTTGTACAGGGTTTGGGTCTATTATTTTATTTTCCAAAATCAATTTTTCAAATTGCTTTGACGGATTGCTCATTTGTTTTATTGATTGGTCATACTGTATTAAAACTGTTTTAGGTATTATTGTATCCAGTTTCTCAATCATAGAATTTGCCGCCCATTTATCATAGGCAAGCTCCCTGATAAAATATTCATCATTATCTTTTTTTATATCCTCAATAATAAAATCATAGTCTATTGTCGCGCCCGGTATCGCTGTAATTAAACCCCGCTCTATCCATTCCCTTATGTTAATATTTTCTACCCTGTATTTTTCCGCTATTTGCTCTGAGGGAATATAAAATTTATGGTACAAATAATATAATCCGTCTTTAAAAAAACACTTTGTATAAGCGGTAAAATCATTGACGCTAGATAAATCTAACCCGGCATAGCAATCTTGATTGTTAAATTCTGTAATATTTATATTTTTATTTCTTATTTCCGTGTCCCATTTTATTAGCGGTATCCAGTTTGTTGTATCGTTAGACCATATCCCGGCTGTTTTAGCCTTAAAATCCGCTTGGTGTGAGGGCGTTATTAAAGCGTCTTGTAAATCATTCTCTAATATTTCCGGCTGTATGATAGTGCCTAATGAGGGATTAGCCTTAATAAAATTTTTTGAATCTTTCCAATCGTCTTTATCATCATAAGCATAAATAATTGTAAAATATGATTCGTCGGTTAAAATGCCATTTAAAACTTTTCTTGCTTTTTCATTTTCGGCATAACATGGGCTTGCTATATTATTCCCTGCCGATGTTATTATCAATACCAGATTATTTTTCCTAGCCCTGCCGCCATACTTGAATGATGTAATTATTTTTGAATTTTCGTATGAATGAAATTCGTCAACTACAGAGCAAGAATTTTTATAACTATCGGTTGCCCTTGTTTCACTACTGAAAAATTGTATAAATGAATTTTTTGTTCTTATTCCACTATCTGTTATTGTTATTTCTCTAGGGTTTACGTTAAAACTTTCATTGAATATTTGCTTTAATTCCGTATAAGTTTTTACCGATTGCGCCCCGTCTTTACTGACAAAAAAGGATTCCGCCGCGTTTGTGCGCTTAAAATCAAATAATATTATCGGAAATAATAAAGATGTTGTTTTTGAATTTTTTCTTGCTACTTCAATATATGCGCTCCGAAATCTGCGCCTTGTATTATCCAGTTTATGAACAAATCCGAAAAGATTGTAATATATAATTTTATGCCACGGCAACAATTCAAGTCTTTTGTTTATATCGGGTATAAATAAATGCTCGGCAAAATCAATAGCATCATCGGCTAATTCAGGCTTTAATTCATACAAAAAATCCTCATCTTTTTGGCGTTTCATATCTGCCAAAAACCGCTTTATTGCTTTTTGTGTATATATACCGGAAAGTATCTTTTTTGATTTTATGTCATTACAGTATTGCATTACATCGTTATAGTGTCTTGAATCCGTCTTTATTTTCTGTTTTATTTTCTTTATCCTCTACTATCGGTGTTTTTGCAATACTATGAAAAGCCTTGATCTGGCTAATCATAACGTCATTTAATTGCTTGTATTTTTCCGAATTTTTATCAATATTTTTGATTTCTTTTGTAACCATAATAAATTCATTATATAGCTCGCTTTTCATATTTTTGAGGGCTTCCTCATCGGTCGGTAAAATATAGCCGTGCAAGCTAGGGCGATATGTACCATTGTTAAGGTGATCTTGTATTGTTTTTTTGTTATGTCCGCCGCGCATTATATAGCCTCCATATATAATTAGTCTAATTTTGTACAAATATGTTTGTAAAATGTAGGGCAGACGGAAATACAAACTATGGGCGTGTGATTTATGTTAATATTATTATATATAATATCCCCCTATCCGGTTAGGCGGCATTATGTAGGATTATTCCTTTTCCTTATCTCCCCAGCCGTTATAATTCTATGGCAATGCTGGCAGACAACAACAAGATTATTTTTATCATAAAATAAATCAGCGTTTCCTAACGGCGGGGCTACATGGTGTATTTCAAGANGGCTGTCTTTTATGCTTATNCCGCATTTGAAACAATAAGGCGTATTTTTCAATATTTCTTTTCGTATGCCCCGCCATAAAGCAGTATTATATAAATTCGCATTTGACCTGTTGGCATTTTGAAAAGGTATAGACTTTTGTTTTTCATTATTTTCTATATTATGCTTTTCACAATATCTTTCATTGTGATCAATTAAAGCATTACACCCAGCATAATTACATATTTTCTTTTTCATAAATCTTTATTCATTCTTGACGGTATAAATCTTTTCCCTGTATTTACCCTGTCAATATGGCAAAATATTAAATCTCTGGGTAAAAAGCCTTTGCATACATAGCCGCTGTTAAATGAAGAAGTGCGCCCGTTAAAAGTAATTTTTTTGTCGGGTATCAGTAATTGAATATTTTTATCAATAAACAATTCTCCGATAACATGATAATTTATCGCCATAATATTCATAAGCATAATAAAGGGCTTTTTCAATAAAAATAGTTTTTCAAAAACTTTTATTTTTTGGGAAAACGGCGGGTTGCTTACTGCAATATCAAATTCGGGAGTATATTCAAAAAAATCTTTTCCGGTCAATATATGGGAATATACATATTTGTAATTATGCTCTTTTAAGAATAGGCAGTATTCGGAATTTTTTGTATCAAACGGGCACCAAAATATTGGTTCTCTTTTATTTTGTTTTATAAATATGTTATGCCATAATTTTATGTATGGTTCAAGAATATTTACTAATATTTTTGGGGTGTAAAACTCATCATTAACAGCAAATTCATTTCTTAAATTACGCGGCATTTTTCACACCATGTTTTTTCCATAATTTGAAAACAGGCTTATTCCAAAAATCAATATTGTCTATCGGATTATTTAAACAATCCCCTNCTTGAAAATGACCGTATGGAAACAATTCAATACACTGTTTTATTGCTTCCCTGTCTATGTCAACGCCGTATAAATTCTCCTCTTGTAATTCCGGGAATGTGTCCATCATAGCCGCAAGCAAAGCTCCGCCTCCGCAGCAACTGTCAATTACCGTTTGCCCCTGTTTCCATTTTGTTTTTTTCGCCATTTTCAACGCTATTTCCGGCGGTGTCCAAAATGAACCTAATTCTTTTTTCCGCTTGTCCGTTAAATGATCCGGCGTTTTCTCAAATAAATATTTTTCTTTTGTTCTCATTAAATTTCCTTATATGCCTTTATGTAATTTATACCCTGTAATATTTCCCAATACGCAGGGCACATTGATCCTCTCAGTTTTATTTTACACAGCCTATCTTTAAATATTTTCAAATCATTTTTTGTATGAAAACTAAAAGTATAATAATAATTTTTATTATCTTCATATTCCCCGGTGTCAAAATATTTTTTTAGCCCGCAAACCCACTTTGGCACTGAAATATAAAATTTGGATTGCGGAAATTTTGTATATTTTTCTATCAATAGTTTTTTGTCCGTATTAAAACTGTATATTTTTAATCTTAAATAATTCCCATGATAAATATTATCAAATTTCATTATTTCCATATTTCCGTCTCTTGCGGGAATAATGACTACTATTTTATTTGAAAACAGTTTCATTCTTTTAATATGCTTTATATGTAAGCTGTGTTGGTTATATGGCGGGNTTAATATTGCTATGTCAAATTTCATTAGTGAACCGCCCCGCTATTTATTCGCCTTAAAAAAAGCCTTTGCGAATCCCGGCGGGGTAATTGCGCGTATGGCTGCCCTGTTTAATCCTAGCCCTTTGTATTCTTCAGGGCATTTCGGATTTTTAAATATCTCGGTGGTATGGTCTTTTCCATTTTTATCTTTATACATTGGAATATTAGGGCGGTTAAATATTTTCTGTTTCGGCTCGTTAAAATATCCCCATATATCGGTACGCTTAATTCCCATATCGCCAAACCACCATTGGTAAAATGTATAGTTTGGTATGCCTATAAATTGCCGTAAAAATCCGGTAGGATTTTCCATTGCCCAAAATTTTAATTTATTTTGGAGGCGGCATTTCCATATTATCTCTAGGCAAGCCATTACTGTTTCCATGCCTTTTTTAAAATCGCGCTTTCCAATAGTTTTGGCGACGCTAAATTCCGTACAGGGCGGGGCGGCTAAAATGCCGTATACGTTTTTAGGCGGCTTGTAATTTAATACATCATATTTCGGGAGCGTTATCAATCTAACATCATAACCGGCTTCTTTATAAGGTTTTGACCATGAACCTGTCCCGCCGCATAAATCTAAAATTATCTTTTTTGAATTATCCATTTTTAAATTCCAAAAAAGTATACAAGCTGGTTTTTATGCCAGCCTGTACACCCATAATAAGGAGAGTAACGACTTAAAAGAAAAGCCTTACTGTTAAATAATTAGTTAAAATTATTTTTTTAATTCCGCGAAAATTAAATCTTTTGGCAAAACTTTATAACAAAACCATGAGGAATTAAACCACGACGACTTACCCAAAAATTCAACGCGCCTGTCTAAAACCAATACTTGAATATAATATTTTCTGAATAATTCACCCCGGCGGATTCCCTCTAGGGCTGTTATAGGCAGGAGCATTGCGAAAGGCTTTTTTAACTCATAGCAACGCTCAATAAATTCATCTTTTATTGAATACGGCGGATTTGTAATAATACAGTCAAATTTAAAATCCGGTTTATCGGTTAAAAAATCAAAATCTTTTATTGATGTTGGTATAACTTTATTCCCATGTGCTTTCAATACTTTTGTTATTTCGCTGTTTTTATTTGTATCTGTACATTCCCATATAATCCAGTTTTTATTTATGTATGGTAATAACGGCATTACAGCGTATTCCGGCGTGTCGAAATGGTCATACTTTTTATTTTTTGCGTAGTTGATCATAGGCTGCTTCATTTTTTATTCGCGCCATCTCATAATGTTATTTTCAATGATTTTGTAACATAAAATTATTTTGTCGTCTGAATACCCGATCCCGCCGAATCTTTTAATTATATCTTCTATCGGAACTACGGTTGAAAGGTTGTCCGGTTTTGTTAATTTGTTGTCCGCATATAATTTGCCGTAAATATAGTCCGTCATATCCGCGTAAAAATCGCTCGTTACAAGTTTTTCTTTTTCGTCATTATTCATTATTCTTTATTCCTTTTTTGATAATTCTTACTTTTGATTTTTCAACAACATAAGTTTTCCGGTTAAACCAGTCCCTGAATATTAAACAATCGTTCAATTCNNCAGGTTCCCCCGTTTCAATTATTTTCTGTTTGTACTCCGCTTTAAGTTGTTCAAAATATTCGTCAACTGCGCTAACGGCGCTTTCCCTGTTGTATTTGAGTCTTAACTGTTTCAAATATTCATTGACGGCTTTTTTTAATTGTTTATTCAAAATGCTTCTCCTTATTAAAAATTAGTTCCCGTTACGGGGAAAGATAGTTTCAAAAAAAAAGCGGAACCTGCGGCCCCGCCAAAACAAGGAGTAAAAAATGTGTTTAAAAGAAAACACCGCTTTTATATCAATTAGTAATTTTTTTTATAATGATTTATAATGATAAGGAACCGTGTCCGGGGCGTAATAAGGGAAACCGAAATTTACCCTCCAGCCCTCATTCTAAAATGCCCCAAAACGCGCAAGGAAGGCCGCTGTCGCGCCCGTTCCCCCGTTGGCGTATGATTTTACCCTTTTCGTTTTCCAAGCCCTCTACGGGCCGTTACGGGCGTTTTTTACCGTGGGTGTTTATTCTTTTTTCTATTTCCGCCTGTTTCTCCGCTTTGTCATTATACGGGTCGGCGGTTATTATTTGTTCCATTGCATCCCTGGCATCTTTGGAAAAATGCTCATAATCTTTCATTCTTTTTTTGATTTGTTTTTCCCTGTTTGCGGATTCAATATCATCTGTGGATTTTAGCGATTCCAAGTTTGTCATTTTGGTTCCCCCCTTTTCCATATATTCTTCAAATGTATAACACATTCCCGGATCATAATTCCATGTTTCACACTGCTCCATCCATTTATACTCAGGGGCTTTTTTATCATAGTTTTGCATATTGTTTTTTATCCAATCCATCTGGGCTTCCCTTGCCATGCCGCCGGGTTTTGGGGATTCGTTACCGGCTTTTTGGTCATTATCCTGTGGGGTGTTAAGCCTGCTAGGGAGGGCGTTCTCATCATTTATTTGTTTTGATATGTCGTCTGATAGAGACAGCATAACCTGCCGGTAGTTTTCTTCATCTTTTATCGCTTTGGCCGCCAATCCTCCGGGTTTTGGGGATTCGTTTTCGGTTTTTTGAATATTATCCTTTCGGGTGAACACCCTACTAGGGAGCCGGTCTTTTAAAGTGTTAAGCCTACTAGTTAGGCGGGGCTTTTTATTTATTGTTTTTCGGCTGTTAAGCCTACTAGTAAGATATATATTAATATACTTAACATTTCTTCTTCTCCTGGGATTTAATCCCTTATATATCTTACTAGTAGGCTTAACAGCCAAAGCACAAATAACAACATTCATTTTATCCGTGTGATACTCAAATTTCCCGTTGCTTTTAGCCATAGCCCTTGAAAACGCCATAAGGTTATTAAATATCTTATCCCCCCCGTTAGCCCCGCTGAAATACTTGAAACAGTCAACACCTGAGTCAAATTCCATTTCTTTATAGCCGCCCGCCCANTCAATCTCCGCTNTATAGCGTTTTGCCGTTCTTCTGCCGTTGGCTATAACNGCGGCCTTCTTCTTTGCGCTGGTAGAGCGTTGGCCTAACGCCCTCCCCGCCGCAAACGCTTTATTTTTCATTAGGGATACCAATGAAATCTCCTTGAACCGCTCCGCTTTTGACTTTTCGGTTGCGTTAGCCCCAAATCCAATAATAAAACCTGAGCCGCCTCCGTTACCGTATTGGCGTATAACTTCATTTTCGGATGCAAGCCCGTTAAATTCCTGTGTGGTAAAATGATTGTCTTTTTTGGTTATCAGCGTATATTCGTCAGGTTTGTTATAAAAAAACATAATGGCCGTATCAGATACCTTCCGGGTTTTATAATCGAGATATGCCGCGAAAATAAGCGTGTTATCGGGGAATAATTGAGTATTTGCCGCCGATCTGAATTGCAGAGACGATGAATGAGTCTCCTCATTATAATCTCCAGTGAAGCGTATATATTTTTTATGCGGGTATTGGTTAGGGTATGTATCCGCTATGGCATGATATTCCTTAGTCCATTCTACTGTTACGTCCTTATACAAACCGAATAAGACTTCCGCGTAATGGTTTTTGATTTTGTCGCAATTTTTTAGGTTTTGAAATTCTGCCATTCATCTACTCCTTCAACTGATTCGGATTCTAGGGGCTAGCCAACCCGAACCAGTATCCGTTTCAATGTTTCTTGTTAATAGTTAGTACCTTTTTTCCAAAAACTTAGTGAAACGCTCCGCTAGCGCAATTTTGTCAATATAACCGATACATTATCATTATATAATTTTATACCTTTTCCGTGATCCTTCCACTCTGGGATAGAATTATACTCAATGCTTATAACTGAATTCCCGTCTTTCAAGAAATAAGGTTCAAGCGATTTTATGAACTTTGCCGGAATCATGAATTCAAAATCCTCGCTTGTATCGGCCCTTGTAATAATAGAAACGGGCACATTTATTTCTATCGTGTATTCCGCATCAATCCAGTACAAAATTAATTCCTTGTCTGAATCAAACCCTATGGGCGTTTTTATAAAAGCATGGTTGAAAAACGGCCAGTTGTCTAAAGAAAATACGCCGTCAAATTTATGCAATGCTTCATACAGTTTTTTGGCGTTCACCTCAATTTTTATAACGNTATCGGCGGAGGGGCAGTATAATTCTTTTTCCTTTTCCGAAGGGTGTTTATAATTGCTGGCGGGGGGAACTACAAACAATTTTATTCCCAAAGTGTCAAAATTAATATAATAATGATTGTTTGAGGATACTATAAGTTTACAGTCCTTCAATAAAGGTATTAAGTCCCCGTGAATATATACGGTTTTGTTCATAGCAAAGTTTGTATTTTTTTCAAAAATAATAATTTGGTTAGAAGCCTTTATAGAATTATTGCCAACCTCTATTATTTGTGAGAACGGTCTAAATTCAAGTATTTTTATCATTGGTACAATAAGTGCTAAATCATCGAACAATCCCGCAGTATTGATTTCCGCTCTTGAATTGGAATCGAATGCAGGCTGATTTAACTGGTCGCTAATAAATGATTTTATATCATCTATATCATCTCTTACCGGTAGTAAAGTTATTTTATAAATCTCTTTTGCATTTTTCCCTGTTACTATCAGTTGCCTGTCCGTTACGGAAATATCGGCATCGGCGGAATTTATTCTGTCAAAATAAGTAATTATAGTATTGATATTAGTAGAAAATAAATTTGACACCCTAGTATCAATGCTGACATTGGTTAAATCCACTGCTATCTCGCATTGACCCGTGCTACTGTTCTTTCCTATTGCGTAAATCTCCAGTTTTGCGCCGTTAATGCAAAATTGCTGCCTTGTGTCAATCGGTATGAAACTGTTCAATTTTGTCAAATACCCCGCGAAAGCCCGCAGTCTTTCAATCTGGTCTTGTGTAATCGTAAACTTTGTCATTTTGTTTCTCCTTTTTTGTTTTGTTCTTTATAATCTTTTGCAAAAGTCAACAGGCACGGTTGAATGGCGGCCCCTTTTAAGGGCCGCCAAACCTTCAGCACATGACCGCCGGTGGATTTATAAGTTACATTAAAATAACGGGCATCCCGCTCCCGCCCGTTATTTTTTTTTCTTTGCTATAATACCTCCGGGGGGAAAAGGGTGAGAGGCAAAGCCGACGCTTTTATACTCAACACCTTCATAGGTTCCGTCATCATAAGTTTCATAAGAATTATGTTTCATATCAACATCCGCGCCGTTGATATTTACAGAATCATTCTTAGAATTGGTTTGTACGGCAGCCTCTTCAAAATCACCAACACCGTTATTGGTTTTTTTGTAAAGTTGCTCCCCGCACCCATTAGCCTTTTCGATAAAATCGAAAAAGTCATCCCGTGTAATCTTTCCATTAGCCATAAAATTGCTCCTTATGATTGACTTTGACGGGCATCCAAGCCAGCCAAAGTCCTAGAATACCCTCAAGGGTATTTTCATCTATATATATTAACCTTAATTTTTTTTCCAAAAACTAAGGTTTACTAGCGGCTTACAGTCGCTCTTTTGTCTTTATCGCAAAATACGCCATTGTGCCTGCGGCAAATACGATAAAGATGATCAAGTCCAGATAGTCAAAAATCGTTCCCGACACTGTTCCGTTACTTTATTGCTTTCTCCAAATGCCGTTCCAGTTGTCTTGGCCACTGCCACTATCACCACTAATCTGAAGATTACCACCTACGAGTTGTATAGTAAGCGGTAGGCTATCGCCACCATCAGAAATCGTGTACAAATTGCCAGATACTCGAATAAGACACCAGGTATAGGTTTGCGAGCTGGATTTTATTGTGCTTGGAGTTATGGTTAACGTGTTGTCAAAATCATCCCTTTTCCATGTTCCGATAAAACCTGAAGGATATGGCGCATTTAGTTTAGTCCATTGGTAGCTGTCAGAACTAGGCCGCGTATACGTCCCCGCCGCCTTGCCGTTGGATTCATATACCCTACTAAAGCTCATATCAAATTGACCGCTAACGCTGTCGGTAACATTGCTGCCGATGGTTACGCTGACCAGTCGGTTCGTTGAAAACGCTCCATTGCCGATGCTGGTAACGCTGTCGGGTATGGTAAGCTCGGTCAGTCGGTTGCCGCCAAACGCACTCGCGCCGATGCTGGTAACGCTGTTGGGTATGGTAACGCTGGTTAGGTAGTTTCTGTAAAACGCCCTCGCGCCGATGCTGGTAACGCTGTTTGGTATGGTTACGCTGGTCAGTTGGTTTTGATAAAATGCTTGGTCTCCGATGCTGGTAACGCTGTCGGGTATGGTTACGCTGGTCAGTCCGCATTCGTAAAACTGCCTTTCCCCAATAGAAGTAATGCCTTTACCGAGGGTAAGGCTCATCCCTGGGTTGCCGCTAAACGCGCTATTGCCGATACTGGTAACGCTGTCGGGGATGATTACGCTGGTCAGTTTGTTGCCGCTAAACGCGTTATTGCCGATACTGGTAACGCTGTCGG
>JGI24698J34947_10000545_pt1 | contig 17828 bp, 14 predicted proteins | sample TergutMp193P3_FD_34947 | JGI IMG/M metagenome (IMG submission 34947) | reverse complement strand
TTGATGTACCTCCTTCGATACTTGACAGTATTATTTCTCCAAAAAAAAGACACCGTGGACAAACAGCACCATTAAGTGCATATCCACAGCGCCTTTGCTGTCTACCTGTATATAAGCAAAAAATCAACTTTTTGTCAAGTAAAAAAAATAAAAAAACGAAGAAAATACCATGCAAATTCCGCATTTTATGCTATATAAGCATTATGGAGCGAAACAATAACACCTTCAACGAATACGACACGACCGTAGATTTGGTTAAAAAATACATTCTCACTAATACTATCCATGTAACTATGGCGGAAACGCGTTTTTATAAAAATCTGGCTATTACGAAAAGAAAAGCCGACGAGCATGGATTTTTGAACATACATGAATCAATGGCCCTGAAATCCGCGAGATTTCGCATTTATAACGGCGACAGCAGAGCTGTATATTCGCATGCGGAAAAAGTCCGAAAAGCAGAGGAAGTTAAAGAAGCCCTTGAAACAATGAAAAAAAAATCCGCGACGAAGCACGAATTGAATAACAGATTCAAAGAATGGAAAGTAACCAATACAAATTATAGCGATATTATGATTGCAATAGGCGAATCTCAAATAGAAAAATTACACGCGCTTGGGCTCTCGCTCGACAAATTAACGTCGCAAAAAGAAGGGTTTAAACACATCAAAGCCGTACTTGAAAACGCGGTACAGGAAGGCAAAATTTCCCCAAAACAAGTAATGAGTTACAAACTTGGCACATGGCATTATTTAAGCGCCCCAAATCTCCGCAGTTCCTCATGGGAAAAACAAGATGACGCAAAACCCGTCCAATCCGCTCCCCCACTCCCGCCGGAAGCCCAAAAGAAATACGCCGTTGTTCCTGATGCGTCAATCATCCCAAAAACTCCCGAAGCGCTATTGGCGGCAAAAGTAGCTTTGGCTCAAGTCATCCAAAGATGCGGATACCCAGCAGAAACGCCTGTACTGTCCGCAAAAATTATCCCCCTCCTCAACCTCGCTGAAACCAGAGGATACATCTCAAGGGAAGAACGGGCGGCATTCGAAAAAGCCTTGCAGCCGCTGGTACATTCCGCGCTTGCTTAAATGAAGAAGATCGCCCGCACAAGGGCACACAGCGGCGCAGGTTTTCAAGGAAGGCCGGCGGCGGGGAAAAATTCCTGAGGGACTTTTGATTTTTTTCAAAAAAACACTTGCCTATATATTTATTTTTTCGTATAAAATTAAATGTGCCTTGTGGCATACTAAAAATAGTCAAATGGACTTTAAACATAATTAAGGAGGAAAAAATGATTCTTCAAAAAGCGGTAGGAAACATTTATTCAGTTTTCGTGGAAATCTTGATGTGGGCGCTGCCCATAGCGGCATCCGTGGTTGCCGGCATTCTTTTGAGCGATGATTGTAACGATTTCCATTTTGGGTGGGCGCTGCTTGGCCTGCTTGGCGGCTTTATATTAGATATAATATTATTTGGCCCGATAATTATATTCCTTAACATGAGAGCTTCATTAAAAAATATAGAGAATAGATAGACAAATTACCATTCGGACGGGAAATGTATTGAGGCATTGCCAAAAAAACCGAAATAGTATAGTATAGCAAGCATGGAATTTGGTTTAAAAAGGAAAATCCCTTTTCTGGTTTTGGCGGCCTGTATTTTCATCGCGGTCGTCTTTACTGAAACATTATCCGCCGATAACCATGATCATGACTGCATAGGGTCAAATTGCCCCATTTGTCTTATAATTGAATCAGGACACAATTTCCTTAAAACTCTAAAATCAATCAGTTTTTTACTTTCTGCCGCTTTTTTATTGTTTTTTACCCGTGTTTTCAAAAGGTATATAAAACCTAACGCTTATCCTCACTCGCCGATTGCGCTCAAAGTTCGTTTTAATTCCTGATAATCTCCCGTTTTTCTCAGCAACAAGAAATCTTAAAGAGCGCGAAATATGCTCGCGCCAATTTTCAGGGAGGTATGATGAAGAAAATAATATTGATACTAACGCTCGCCGCCGTTTTATCCGGCGTTGCCGGCTGCAAGCGAAACAGAAACGCCGCTATTGGAAATTCAAACGGGAAAATCAACGTAACTGCAACAATTTTTCCGCCTTATGATTTTGTCCGTCAAATCGCGGGGGACAGGGTAAACCTGAATATGCTACTGCCGCCAGGTTCGGAGAGCCATTCGTTTGAGCCTTCGCCGAGGGACATTATCACCATTCAGAACAGCGATGTTTTTATCTACGGCGGCGGCGATTCAGACAATTGGATAAACCGAATTCTCCAATCCATGAACACGGATAATATGCATATTCTCGCCATGATGGACGCGGTAGAAGCAGTTGAAGAAGAAATCGTCGAGGGCATGGAAGAAGAAGATGAAGAAGGAGAGGAAACCGCCTATGATGAACACGTCTGGACTTCGCCGCGAAACGCAATTCTCATTGTCAGGGCAATAACTGGATTGTTATGTGAAGCCGACATTGACAACGCCGCCTTTTATCAACAAAACGCCGCCGTTTACATTGAAGTTTTGGAAGAACTTGACGCGGCATTTAGCGAAATTGCCGCCGGGGCAAGACGGAGAACAATCGTTTTCGCCGACCGTTTCCCCTTCCGGTATTTTGCCGATGCCTACGGACTGTCCTACTTCGCCGCTTTCCCCGGCTGTTCCACAGAAACCGAGCCGAGCGCGGCAACGGTCGCTTTTCTCATTAATAAAATCAGAGCGGAAAAAATACCCGTTGTGTTTCACATTGAACTCTCTAATGAGCGGATGGCAGATACTATCAGCGGCGAAACAGGAGCGAAAAAACTTCTGCTGCACGCCTGTCATAATATCTCCAAACGGGATTTTGATTCAGGTTTGGGTTATCTCGAAATAATGCGCCGTAATGCCGCAAGCCTGCGCGAAGCGCTGTATTAGGAGAAAATATGTTAATAAAGGGTCAAAATGTTTCTTTCGGGTATGACGGACATATTGTTGTCAGAGATCTCAATTTTTCGGTGGATTCGGGAGATTTTATCTGCATTGCCGGAGAAAACGGCTGCGGTAAAACAACTTTGCTTAAAGGTTTATTGCGCCTGATGGCCCCAATGGAGGGGACAATAGTTTTCAGCGATGAATTAAAGCAGGCTGGTACAGGTTATCTTTCCCAGGAAGCCGCCGCGAAAAAAGATTTTCCCGCAGGGGTTTTTGAAATAGTGCTGTCGGGAAATATAGGAAAAATGAAACTGAGACCCTTTTACGCCAAAGCTGAAAAGAACAGCGCGGAAGGAAATTTAAAGCGGCTTGGCATTGAGGATTTGAAAAACCGCTGTTTTCGCGAACTGTCAGGCGGACAACAGCGGCGTGTTTTGCTTGCCCGCTCGCTGTGCGCCGCGGAAAAACTTCTTGTGCTTGACGAGCCTTTCTCCGGCCTTGATCCTCTTATAAGCGCGGAGTTGTACAGTCTTCTCAAAAAGATAAACCGTGAAATGGGTATAACTATCATTATGGTTTCCCACGATATTGAAGCCGCGAACTGCGCGGCAAAAGTCCTGCACCTGCAAAAACGGCAGTTGTTTTTCGGCAGTATGGAAGATTACCGTAACTCTGAAACAGGTAAAAATTTTTTTGTTAAAATGGAGGATGAAAATGATTAATATATTTTTTGAAATGTTCGGTTACGCGTTTCTCGCCAGGGCCTTTGCAGTCGGCATACTGGTTTCACTATGCGCTTCACTGCTTGGAGTAAGCCTTGTTATGAAGCGTTTTTCAATGATAGGCGACGGCCTTTCCCATGTCGGCTTCGGCTCGCTGGCTGTCGCAACCGCGATGAACGCGGCCCCCCTTGCCGTTTCCATTCCGATTGTTATCGCGGCGGCTTTTCTGCTTCTGCGCCTGAACGAAAACAGCAAAATAAAAGGAGACGCAGCCATTGCCTTAATTTCCACGAGTTCTCTTGCCATAGGGGTTATAGTTATTTCCCTGACAACCGGAATGAATACCGATGTGTGCAATTATCTCTTTGGCAGCATATTGGCTATGAGTAAGAATGACGTTTATCTCAGCGTTGCCTTATCAATAATGGTACTGGTTCTGTTTTTCTTCTTTTACAACAAATTGTTCGCCATAACCTTTGATGAAACATTCGCAAAAACAGGCGGAGTAAAAACCGGAGTTTACAATATGCTTATCGCTTTTTTAACGGCCTTAACTATCGTGCTGGGAATGCGTATGATGGGCGCAATGCTCATATCAAGCCTGATTATTTTCCCCGCTCTCAGCTCTATGCGTTTGTTCAAAAAATTCAGGAGCGTTACCATAAGTTCCGCTATTGTTTCGGTTTTTTGTTTTTTCACAGGCGTTGTTATTTCATATATATACGCGACTCCAACAGGAGCGAGCGTTGTACTGATCAATATTATTGTTTTTGCGCTGTTCTGGTGTGTTGAATGTTTGCGTAATAAAAAAATGGGATTTGTCTCAGCAAAGGCAATAGCCTTGATAATCGTTACGTTTTTTACAATAAGCTGCGCCAAAAGCGATAACAATGACGGTGTTATTGAAATAAAAGAAAAAATGTTTATTTCACAGGTTAACGATGTTTATCTTAATATGGATGATTATCTGGGAAAAACAATAAAACTTGAAGGACTTTTTATGATGGAGTATTCCGATACAAGAATGGAACCTTATTGTTTTGTTCTTCGATATGGTCCCGGCTGCTGCGGCAGTGATGGTAACGTCGGTTTTGAAGTTGCGTGCATGGAAAACAGGGAAATATCTTATCCTGAAAAAAATTCATGGGTTGAGGCAATCGGCGAATTAAAAACTTATGAGGAAGATGATTACAAATATCTGTATCTTGATTTGACTTCGCTTAATGTATTAAGCCAACGGGGCGCGGAATATGTGAATCAATGATCCTGTAAAGCGCGGTATTTTCTTAAAAAACCGTTGACAATATTTGAATTTTGATGTATAATAGCTGTAATGAGAAATATAATTAACGCCTGTTTATGTATTATAGGCTTGTTAACGGCAATTATTTTTTCAAATTGTACTGCCGCACGGCATTATGATTTTTCATTAAAAAACACTTTATCAATATTCCTGCTGGAAAATGGACAAGACTACTATTTTTGCATACCTGTTCAATATATGGGCGATTATCAAATTGCCGGTTTTGAATTTAATAACGGCAATATACTAATCGGCGATTATGAAATTTTATTAAAAAGAGATGAAATAAATATCTCCGTGTACCTTAACGAAACCGAAGACGAAGATGGAAGCTCTGACAGCGGATTTAATCTGGTTTATTTAGAAGAAAACGGCGGCATATTAACCTCAAAAATGGACGAACCGCTGGCAATAAAACACAGCTCTGATGAAAACATAAATCATTATTATATATTTATAGAAAGATTTTTGAATAAAGATGAATTCAAAGAAATAATTAATGAATATGAAAAGGGAAACGTTTATTCCAGGTTATCTATCTGGTACGATATTACCATTGACAATGAACTGGAATCAGGAAGCGGAATGTTAGATGATTTTGAGCTTTATGACGGGCCTGCCATAGACCCCGCATGGTTTCCTCCAAATCTGAACTTTTTTAAAGCCAGATACCTGCAAGAATGACGCGGCAAATGGCCCGGGTACAGTTTAACAGCGCGGTTTATTTTTGCGCGTAATAATTGATCAGGCATCCGTCGATGAGTATCTGTCTTTCCGCATCCGTAAGTTCCCCCAGACAGGCGTTTATTTCCGAAGTCGTATCACCTAACACGAAGCATTTAATCGTTTCCCTCTTCTCCTGAACAGCCGCTTTAATTCCAGGAATGAAAATCCAACTGTCAACGGAAAATGCGTTTTCATCGCTGATGATAAAAGGCATAATTCCCCAGTTGATAAGGTTGGAGCGGTAACGTTTTGTCGCGTACTCAAGTGCAAAGTTCGCGTACGCGCCAAGCACCCGCTGGCAGGAAGCCGCCTGCTCCCTTGCCGAGCCGTCGCCTGGCTTGCGGGCAAAAATCGCGCTGCCAATTCCGGTATCGGACAGGGCGGCGTTTGAATAGCCGGCAATGTTTTTTATTTTCTCAAAGGACAGCGCCGCTTCTCCGTCGGCAGCGCCGCCCTGCCGCTTCTCCTCAAGTTTTTGCACTTCCTTCGCCTTCTTCACATAGGACGGGTCTTTTCTGCTCAGGGTAAACTCCGCCAGTTTGAGCGGATTTGATCTGTACGAAGAAGTTTCTCCAGACGGAATAAGTTCGTCAGTCGTGGTTACAGGGTCGGTAATAAAACTTACCACTTTTAATAAAAGGTTTTCAGGCAGAGCTGGAATTCTCGGCCAGTCCTTGATATTCGGCCCAAAGACAAGTTCTGCTCCGGATAAAGGTTTGCCAACGCCGTTGTACACGCGCTTGTCGTATATGCTTTTGTCGAAGAAAAATTTGTACTTGCCGAATTTAACGTCAATGTCCGCCGCAGAAGTAATTTTTCCGCCGTTGACAGCTGTTGCGGCAATTGAACGCGCGTCCATAAGAGCAACCGAGGCGATCTGACCATCGCCCGGCTTTGAGCCTTCGCGGTTCGGAAAATTGCGCGTAACGTGGCGGATTGAAAGCTCGTTGTTAGCCGGCGTATCCCCCGCTCCAAAACAGGGGCCGCAGAAAGCTTCCCGCACAAGGACTCCAGCTTTCATAAGAGTTTCAACCGCGCCGTTTCTTACAAGCTCAAGATAGGTCGGCTGGCTCTCAGGATACACGCTCATCGTAAAATTGCCGCCGCCGATTGAAGCGCCCTTCAATATATCCGCCGCCGCCATGATGTTTGAAAAAATGCCGCCCGAACATCCGGCGATAACAGCCTGCTCCGCCCACACGCCGCCGTCGCGGTATTTAAGGCCCAAGTTAAGATTCAAACCGGAGCTTTTATTCTCTTCTTCAATTTTAGCGAAAATATCTTTCGCGTTTTTCTGAAGTTCTTTAATCGTGTACACATTGCTCGGATGAAAAGGAAGCGCGATGCCCGGCTCCACTTTAGACAGATCAACCTTGATAAACCCGTCGTAATACGCAGCAGCCTCAGGATTGAGTTCTTTGTAATCGCCTCCCCTGCCCCGCTGTTCAAGATATGTTTTCACCTGACCGTCTGTTCTCCAGATTGAAGACCAGCAGGCGGTCTCGGTCGTCATCACATCGATCCCATTGCGGAAATCAACGGAAAGTTTCGACACTCCGTCTCCTAGAAATTCCATCGCCTTGTTTTTTACATAACCGTTCTTAAAAACCGCGCCGATTATCGCAAGCGCAACATCCTGCGGCCCCGTTCCTTTCGCGGGCTCGCCGTCCAGCAAAACGCCTACTACCTGCGGATACGCCATATCGTAAGTTCTGCCTGCAAGCTGTTTGGCGAGTTCCCCGCCTCCTTCGCCCACCGCCATAGTACCAAGCGCACCGTAGCGCGTATGGCTGTCCGAGCCGAGAATCATTTTTCCGCAGCCGGCCATCATTTCGCGGTTAAAGCTGTGAATCACCGCAAGGTGGGGCGGCACATACACGCCGCCGTATTTGCGCGCCGCGGAAAGGGCGAACACATGATCGTCCTGATTGATAGTCCCCCCGACAGCGCAGAGGCTGTTGTGGCAGTTGGTCAGCACATACGGCATGGGAAATTTGTCCATGCCGCTTGCCCGCGCGGTCTGAATTATCCCCACATAGGTAATATCATGGGAAGTAAGGGAATCGAATTTCAGCGTTAAATTACACATATCGCTGCCCTTGTTATGGGCGGCGAGTATACCGTGGGAAATCGTCCCCTTTCGCGCCTGCTCTTTAGAGACGGATATGCCGCGCTGCGCCAGTTTTGCCCCGGCGTCTGCGTCGTCCGCGATTACGTCTTTTCCATTAATAAGATAGGCTCCACATTCATAAAGTTCAACCATACTACCTCCGGCTATTTTACTCTAATACATCATTGACGATTTGCCAATAGAATGGTTTAATATTTACAAATATGCCTGTGGAAATAACAAATACAGACGAGCTTGACCTGCACTGGAAGGATGCGGAACCCGACTTGGGCATCGCTTCTGAGGGCTTGTGCTATAAAAATATAGACGAGATTGTCAAGCGTATCGACGAGGTAAAAAAGACCGTTAAAATAATCAACCTGCACAACCAACATGCCCTGACCGAAATTCCTTCCGTTTTGAAAGACTGCGAACTTCTTGAGGAACTTAATATCTCGCACACGGAAATCACCGAAATTCCAGGGTTTTTATTTGCGCTTCCAAATCTGCGTTCCCTCTCGTGCTGCTGCAGAAAACTCTCCGCACCCCCCGCCGGCCTTGATAAAGCCAAAAAACTTGAAAAATTGCATATCAGGATCAACGAAAACTGGAGTTTCCCCGAAGAAATAACTTCTTTGAGCGAACTTAAAACCCTTTTAATCGACATCTATTCCACCGCCGCCTTTCCAAAAGAAATGGGGGCTTTAAAGAAACTTGAAAATATAACCCTGTCCATAAAATATGAGACGGGAACCGTCCAAAACCTGCCCGTCTCTTTTTCAAAACATCCGGCGCTGAAAAATGTCAACATAGGCGATCATGTTTTCAGAAATCATAAAAATTTTGATCTTGAGAAAAACGCTAATCTGCTTTCCTCGTGCCCCGCGCTTGTTTCCCTGACGCTCTCAGGTTTTACGGTAAAAACGCACAACAGCCTTTCGCTTCTTGCCGGATTGAAAGAACTGGAACTTCGGCATTTGATTACGGAAGAAAATATTTTCAATTCGATAACGGCGCTGAAAAACCTTGAAAAACTCGATATTCTGGGCAGTGAATTCAAGATGACCGAATTGCCCGACATATTCGGCAATTTCAGCCAACTGCGCTCATTCGCATTTGCGGGCAACTTTGTGCCTGAACTTCCGCCGTCGCTTTACAGCATGACAAAACTTTCCGATCTGGAAATAGGAAGCACCGGAATTTCCGCGTTAGACGAAAAGATAGGGAATTTGAAAAATCTGGAAAAAATTCACATTTATGATAATCTGCTCGAAAAACTCCCTGAAAGCATTTTTTCACTTCCGCACCTTTCCGTCCTCAATATTGAAGAAAATCTTTTCAGGCAGCAGGAAATTACCCTGATAAAAGAAAAACTGAATGCGTCAGCCAATAATGGTCAAAAAATTGAGATCATGTACGACGGACAGGGACGGCGGCAATTTGTAAAAAGACTGCGCACATTAAGGAGCGCGGACGGCATAAACGGCGCGGTCTATTTCAGGCTTTGTATGGCGGCTATAAACGAAAATCCGGTTTCGATAAAATACATCAGGGACGATTTATTGACAGATAACGAGTACATTCAGGTCTGCCTTGAAGCCGCGCTTCACAACACTTACGCCGATTTCCTGAGCAATATAAACTCATCCCGCTTCAGCCGCGAAGTTTACGAGCGCATCTGCTGGGCCGCGGTTCTGCATCTTCCGGCGGTAATAGCAAATATGGTTGATCCCACGAAGGAACTTTTAAAACTCGCGGAAGACGAGAAGTGATAAAAACCAGCCTTGCGGCTTTTTTTCAAACCCGTTATAGTGTTAACAATGGCACTAACTCAGAACATCCGTAATTTTTGCATTATCGCGCACATCGATCACGGCAAGTCCACTCTTGCGGACAGGCTCATTCAAAAAGCCAAACTCGTTGACGACCGCGACTTTCAGGATCAGATTCTCGACAACATGGATATTGAGAGGGAAAGGGGCATCACGATAAAAAGCCAGGCTGTAACAATCCCCTACACGGCTGAGGACGGTCAGGAATACACGCTCAATCTTGTCGATACCCCCGGCCACGTCGATTTTAGTTACGAGGTGAGCCGCGCGATAAACTCATGCGAAGGCGCGCTCCTTTTGGTAGACGCGACGCAGGGGGTACAGGCGCAGACCCTTTCCAATATGTACCTCGCCCTTGAACACAACCTTGAAATAGTGCCGGTAATAAACAAAATTGATATGCAGGCAGCCGATGTGCCGCGCGTGAAAAAACAGATTGAAAAAGACCTGGGGCTTGACGCGGAAAGCGCACTTCTTGTTTCAGCGCGGCAGGGCACGGGAATTGACGAACTTTTCGAGGCAATTGTAAAGCAAATCCCGGCTCCTTCAGGCGATCCGGCTTCCGCGTTACGCGCACTTATTTTTGACTGCCATTACGACCCTTACCGCGGCGTAGTGGTGCATCTCCGCCTTTTTGACGGAAAAATAAAAAAAGGGATGAAAATTTCCTTTATGCACAACAACTCGGTTTACGAGGTGGAAACAGCAGGCGTTTTTAAACTCGCGTTAGTTGAAACAGACGGGCTGTCGGCGGGAGACGTCGGCTACATAATAGCCGGCATCAAAACCGTAAGCGATGTGCGCGTCGGCGACACTGTAACAGGCGCGGACAACCCCTGCGCATCCGCTCTGCCCGGTTTCCGCGAGGTAAAGCCCGTTGTATTTTCCTCGATATACCCAGTAGATTCCAACGACTACGAAGAATTGCGCACAAGCATGGAAAAGCTCAAACTGAATGACGCTTCCCTGATTTACGAAAAAGATTCATCGGCTGCTCTTGGTTTCGGTTTTCGCTGCGGCTTTTTGGGCCTTTTGCACCTTGAGGTTATTCAGGAACGCCTTGAACGCGAATTCGATCAATCGGTAATTTTCACGGCCCCGTCCGTCAAGTACAAGGTGCATATTCGCTCAGGCGATGAAGTCCTGATTGACAATCCAATGGACTATCCCGACGAGGGCCGCATAGAAGGAGCGGAAGAGCCTTACATCCGCGCTTCGGTAATCACGCCGACGGACTATCTTGGAAACATCATGACCCTCTGCCTGGAAAAAAGAGGCGTGCAAACCAACATGACCTATCTCGACGAAAAGCGCGTCGAGCTGATTTATGAAATGCCCCTTTCCGAAGTGTTATTTGATTTTTACGACCGTCTTAAAAGCATCTCAAGAGGTTATGCGTCATTTGATTACGACATCTCAGGCTATAAACCGACGGAACTTGCAAAACTTGACATACTCCTTAACGGAAAGGCGGTAGACGCGCTTTCCCAGCTTGTGTTCAAGGGCAGCGCGTACGACCGTGCGCGAAAAGTCTGCGAGCGTCTTAGCGATGAAATTCCTCGCCAGCAGTTTAAAATCCCCATTCAGGGAGCGATAGGCAGTACGATAATCGCCCGCGAGACGGTGAACGCGCTTCGCAAGGACGTGCTTGCAAAATGCTACGGCGGCGACATTACGCGCAAACGCAAACTCCTTGAAAAGCAGAAAGAAGGAAAGAAGCGCATGAAAATGGTCGGCGATGTGGAACTTCCGCAGAGCGCGTTTTTGGCGGTACTTAAATCGCGGGATGATTGAGATTTGCAGGAGAAAATTTTAACGATTTTTCCGGCGATTCGGATAACGCAAAGTTTTTACTTTCTGTCAAAAAACCCGAATTTATACCCTATCCCTATCCCGATAACAAAACGTTTATAATGAATTTGCTCCGGGATAGGGGCATATTGTTCAGCCGGATCAAAAGCCAGCCAGGGATTACGCATAATAGTATCACTTAAGGAAAAAATATACTTGATATCGACAAAAAAGGCTCCGTGATTGCCGCCCCTGGCGCATAATTGAATGCCGCCCCCGTACTCATACTGCGGAAAAACATCGAAAACATTCTTCGAAATAGTCAGGTTATATAAAAAAGTCCCGTAGGGAATTAGAATAATGTTCTCGAATTTTATGGGAAACTTCAGTTCCGCGCCGGCGGCGATATTAACAAAGCTGTTATTTCTGGTATCTCCCATGCTGGCCTGACAATTAACCTCAATACTCATAAAGTCAAGGAATTGAAATTCAATGCCCAGCGTCGCTCCCGGCATCGCCATAATTGAATGATCCAGCGGATCAAAAGCAGTATTTGCGGCATTATGAAGCGCATTGTCACCAGTTAAACCCTCAGGCAACAATGCATAAAAAGTAATGGGATAATCGAATGACGCGCGTAAATAAATCCACTTGTTTTTCCATCTGCCGTCATGCCCAGCCGCCACATCGTCTTCGGTTAACGGGGGAATATAGCTTACGGCCCTGAGAAACAGGGAACGGTTGTGTTCATACATTTCATCAAGATCGGAGAAAAAAAAGTCAAAGGAGAGGACTTCAAAGTTATCTTCATTTTTGATAAGGCTTATCTTTAAAACATATCTATTGCCGTCATTCGGCGTATTGTCTGATACATTGAATTTGAAGGTAAAGGCCGCGTCCGTCTTGTTTTCAACTATAGTATAACCGGTTCCGCGCGCCTCTGTACGGAAATTTGTCAAAAAGAACGCTGAAATATCCCCTCTTGACGCCGTACCTTCAATAAAAATCCGCCTGTTTGGCAAATCATCGGCAAAAGAGAGGGCAGCCAAAGCCAGTAAAATCGGTAAAAATACTATTTTTTTCATTATATTACCTTGAATTATAATATTTTATCGGCATTATTTCAAATTTTCAGTAAATCTTGCCCATTTTCCAACATGAAGGAAAAACGGTCAATAACTCAGCGTTTCAACCTTTCTTGGGAAAAGGCCGATTTTATAACCTATGCCGATTTGAAGCATATAACGCCTGTATTCCGCCTTACCATCAATTTTGGAAACGGAAAAATCCATGGAAAACTGCGGGGCAAAAACTATCATGCCGGGCCCGGCAATTGCGCCGACCTGTAAACCGAAAAACCACGAAAGAAACGAAGGCTGCGTCGTATTCGTCAAAGAAAAATTAAGCGAAACGCCCCCGAAAGGCTCCAGCATAAAATGCTCGAAAGGTTTAAGCGAAAAACTCAACGAGATCGGAAACTCCAGCATCATATCCTTGTAATTTTCTCCCCCGGAAATCACAATACTGTCCCGAACAAGCTGCATTCCGAGGTTTATGGACATAAAATCCAGAAAATGAAGGTCCGACGAAAGCCTAACGCCAAAATTCTGCATATTTATTGACTGCTGTTCGTTTTCGTAAATTCTTGGGTCCCAAAAAGCGCTTATGCCGAGAAAAAGCCACCTGTCCCGTATATCGTCTATAACATCAGGAACTCCCGAAAGTATATTGTAAACGACGACAGCGACCAGATTATCAATGGAAGAGTCTACATCATTATAAATAATACTCTGCTTGCTTATGACTTCTCCCGTCCCGCTGTTTACCAGTTCAAGAGCGAAAACATATTCCTCCGAATCGGTTTCCCCGTCAGACTCAGAGCCGGACGGTTCATAATCGTTCCCGCCCGTCGCGTCATAAAAGTAAACGCCGCCGTCAATTTCCCAGGAAAAAAACTCCCTCCTGCCGTATGCATTATCAATAGGAGGGTCGATTCCTTCAGGAACAGGACTTTGAACTGACCGCCTTTCAACGGGCCCGCCGTCAAAGGACCCAAGCTTCCCTCTCAGGACATAATCGGAACCGCGCTGCGTTCTGACAATTGAGTGGTACTGAAGGGATACCTCGTAAGCCAGTTGTTTATAAAAGTAGGCGTTATCCCCAAAATTGGCGGCTCCGGCAATAGGAGGAATAAAAATCCTCGCTTCGCGGAAGTTTTGCGCAAATACGGAAATGCCGGTGAGAAAAAATAAAATCAAAACAAGGAGTTTTTTCATGCTTCCCGGCCCGCCGCGACAACAAATGCCTGCTTTCCACCTGTTGTTTTTATCGCTGTGTCCATATTTTACGCCTCCTACTTCTATTTTACCATATTAATGAAGTGAATTTCCAGTTCAGCCCCGAAATTATAGACCTGCCTCAATTATTCTTAGCGCGGGCTCAATTTCCGCTCGCAGCCGCTTTAGAAACGATATATCACGCGGCGAATTTCCCCCCAATTCCGGGCGGCGGCCTCCTGAACAATCGGGAAAATGCGCCCAAAGATAATCGCATTCGTCAATAAGAAGATTAAGCCGTCCCTGTTCCGCCGCGGCTTCGCCAGTGAGGGCGCTCCTTAACTCTTCCAAACGCTTTTTTTCGCCGTTTAAGAAAGCCGCCGTCCTTTCCTTTAGAGATTCGCTGTCTTCCAACGGCTTTCCTTCAGGAGACCCGCCTTTGGGTGATTTTTTCTCAAAATCACCGCCGCCGGACAGCATAGACAACGCTTCCTCTAACAAAAGAGTTTTAACGCCGAGGGGAAGACCGGTTCCCTCTATGTCAAACAGGCGCGGATCGCCGCCGAATTCCCGTTCAAAAAGATCGCGGTAATTCTGCATGGACGGATTGGTTTTTACAGGAAAACCAGATTTTGAAACGGCGGCTGAAGAATGAGCGCCGTACGCGGCGGTGTTTAAGATTCCGCGAAGGCGTTTCTGCGCGTTCAGGCGGCTGCGGTGTCCCGGCGTGGCGCGGGCATGGTATTTTTCCACGGTAAATGAAAAATCAAGTCCCGCGCAGATTATTTTCCCGCCGCTGACTCGTCTGGCCAGTTCCACAGCGGTTAAACCTACCGAGCCGAGCGGCGGAATAACCGCCGGAAGAAGGGCCGCGCTTTTAAGACGTTCAAAAACGCGCAGAGGAGTCCAGGGCGTCATAAAAAGGAAACCGCCGGAAGCAAGAAGCCGCGCGGACGCGGGAAGAGCGGAAAGATCAACCGCGGCGGGAACTTCCCAGCCCCGGCAGCCGATAAAATCGCGCAGATTCCAGTGCTGGCTTTCAAGAATAACCGCAAGGTCGGGAATTATGTTCCTGTCCCTCAACGCGCCGAGGCAGGTGTCTACGCAGATTATTTTAAAGGGGCGGCTTTCAGGATTTAAATTTCCTGAAAACCGGCGGCCAAGAGCGTCGATAGTATCATCTAACGAAGGGCCGGCGCCCAAAACAAGAACCGGAGAAGAGCCAAAAGAAAGTTTTTCGATTGATGGAAAAAACGGCGCAAGAGAAAGATTGCGCAGGGCGTTGCGGATGTACAGCCGCCCGAATTTCGCGAGCGTCATCGCGTTGCTCCATTCAACGGCAATTTCGCGGCGAAGCGTTTCGCACAGCGAATCGTACAGTTCGGGGAACAATTGCCAGCCGCCGGAAAGACGGACTGTTTCAACGCGCCGGAACGCCATCGCGCCCCATGTTTCCCGCACAAGGGCGCAAAGTTCCGCGGCATCGCGGACATTTGTTATGCGCAATTTTCCACTTTGCGCAAGAGAGGGGGCGGTATTTTTAACGGCAAGTTCAAACAGTTCCGCGTCAGCCTCAATACAGAGAACCGCCGAATCAGGCGCTTCTTTTTCAATGCGCGAAAGGAGTCTGTCAAGCCCGTAACCGTAAAGGGGAGAAGGACAAAAGTAAAGAGTTCTGTCTTTTACAGGAAAAGCGTCCGCCGTGCGTTCAGCGCGCCGGACTGGATCGACTCCGGAAAGAAGCGTTTTTCCGTTTCGGACGAACGGCCGTCCATGCATACCTTGCGCCTAAGGCATCAAGTAGCGGAAATAGGCATCCCAAAAACGATCGTCCATTTTTTCGTTGTTCAGGAAATAGGGCTGCAAAGACTGCTCGGTTATTGACCTAAGCCAGTAAGATGAATACATCGACGTAATTCTCTGAATTGATTCTTCGTCCGCTTCAATTTCTTCAACAGGAATAAATACAAAAACATTGTTTCCATGAACCAGCGGTTCGGAAGGCGTATTCAACCGCGCCGAAAAAGCGGCCTTCCAGAAATTTTCGTTGCGCGATAAATTTTGAAGGTCTTGAGAAGTAAGGCCGGGTATGGTAAAAGATTCCAGGGAAGTGAAAAGATCGATCCCTCCGTAATTTACAGGGAGAGGACCGAAACTGTGTCTTTCCAGATACCGCCAGCGCGCGGCATTTTCAAGACCGGATTCCGCGGCTTCGGAAATAAAATCATTGGCCTGCGCAATAGCCCAGTCTTCCATGCGCCCTCTTTCAAAGTTTCTTACATATGAACGCACTTTTTCCATGACGGCTTCATCCGCGAAATCCGCCTGAGTTAATTCATTCTCTACTCTGAAAAAAGACCAATTGTCGCCGGTCTTGATAACATTGCTTATTTCTCCCCTGCCGAGAGCGAAAATTATTCTGCGATCTTCCAGATTGGAAATCTCACTGTCTAACTCAAAACTGTAACGGTTGCCCATATCCCCGCCCATGTCCGCGTAACCGTCCTGCGATTGGTCCCTTGCGGCGTCTTCAAAAGCCGAAGTTCCGTCTCTTATGGAAGCAAGAATTTTCCTGGCTTCCCTCTCGCCGGAAACAGTGATCCTCGACAGATGAATTGTATTGAAAAGCTCAGGATGTTCCTGAGCATAGGAAAAATAATAGCTTTCGGGATAATCGTCAACTTTGAAAAAAACCACTTCAAATTTTTTCATGGGGGACGACATATTGGCGATGAAATCCATTTCCCCGGAGGGAACCAGCAGTTCGAAAAAATCATTAAAGAACATTACCTTAGTAAGTTCATCCTGCGTCTGCCGCCAGATTACAAGGCGGGCACTGTCCGATTTCTGTTTATACAACGCCTGGGAAAAACGCCCGTTTTCCTGAAATTCGGGCCTCTGCGCGACAGCCCGGTTAACCGTTTTTTCAGGCACTGAATAATTAGATTTTCTCATCATTTGCAGAACTGCCGTATGCGTAACCGCCATTTCATAAGCCTGCCTCCAGATTTCAGCAGCGACGCGGAAATCACTGGTTTCAACGCCTTGAGACTGGTAGTAGCTTATAGCCTGATCCACATACTGCGCGAACATATTTCCGTAAATCCATGAGACAGGCGCTTTGTCGTAATAGCCAAAGATAAAATCCCCGCCGCTATTTGTGCTTTCGGGAACAAACGCCGGAACCACAACAAATGATACGATTACAAGGACAAGTACAACCACCGTACCGATAAAAACCGCCGGATTTTGCTTGAATCTGCGGGCAATTTCCGAAGATGAGGAATCTTTATCTTTTACCACGGCTTTTTTCTCTTTCTGTGCCATAAATACCTCTAGCGGTTATTTTGCAAAATTTTTCATTTTCGGTCAAGCGCCACGCATCCACGCGCCATATAAGGGTGGAGGTATTTATGAAAAATTACTTTTTTCTGTTGGGGGCCTGCATTGCGCTTGGCTCCTGTTCGACAGGAGACGCGGCCGGAGCCGCGAGGATGTTGGGAAGCAGTTCGCGGGCGCTGCTTTATCTTGACTGCAAGGCGGTTTCACAAGACGAGATTGAGTTTAAATTCTCACGGGCGGTGACTGTTAAGCACCTGAGTTTCATCCCGGAACTTCAAATCGCCGGGGTGGAAAACGGCAGTACCATAAAAGTAAAGCTGGAAGAAGAAACGACGCCCGGTAGACAAATCACCGCCGACCTGCTGGTTGAGGACGAGAAGAAAAACTCAATAAATGTGATTGTCCCTTTCCGTTCAAGAAACAACCGGATGCCTGAATTGGTTATCAACGAAATATGCACCGAGAATGCCAGCAGCAGCCAAAAACCAGAATTCATCGAATTGAAGATGAAGTCTGACGGCAATTTGGGCGCAATGCGCGTGGTTATTATGGGGAATACCAATGCTACAAAACTGACAGTCTATGAGTTTATGCCATGCGAGGTTGAAAACGGTGATTATGTCGTTATTCATTTGCGCACATTGGAGGAATCCTGTAAAAATGAATACAATGGGAATATTGAAGAATCGGGCAGTAAAAACTCATCTTCGACAGCATGGGATTTCTATGTGTTGGGAAATACGAAATGGCTTCATAAAACTACCACTATCTATGTGCTTGACCAGGACGACAATGTAC
>JGI24698J34947_10000544_pt1 | contig 17875 bp, 14 predicted proteins | sample TergutMp193P3_FD_34947 | JGI IMG/M metagenome (IMG submission 34947) | reverse complement strand
CTTGGTAATCTTCCATTCCCCCAATTTGAGACAAAATTGCAGATTTCCCAACGGTTAGCGCCAGTTTCTTCTTCAAGACTGCCAATGAAATCTATTAATCTTCGTTGTATAGCCGTTTCAAGCATGTTTACCTCCATCACCTAATTATCTCCTATCTTATAGATTATGGCAACATTAAACACTCTTCGCCAAACTCTTTTAGAGAGCCAGTGCGCCCAGCACCTCCCTCGCGCTCAGTCGCAATCGTTTCACTCTCTTAACGAGCATTTCGAGCACGATGGCCATCGTTACTGGACATACATAGACCACTCTATAGACACACGCCTCTATAAGAAGCGCAATCTCGCCACAGGCGCGGTAGAGAGAATCACCCTAGATGAATACACTAACGCAGCATGTAGCGACGCCAAGAAGCGCTCAAGCGCCAATGCTCAAGCAGCGCCAAACAAAACCAAGCCGCCGTCTCCACCACCCAAACCGCCAAAGCCCACAGATGCAGAGTTCCCTTGCAATACTTGAATTATAGCGCTTCCCCTAAATATTAGCGCTATTACGTAATTCAATTATGTCTATGGAAAAATATGATGTCTGGCGTCAACGCTACTTTCCGGTTCAAAACCGCGATTACGGCATCGCTAACACTTCTGAAGCAAAACGCGGTTTTGAACCGGAAACGCTATATCTAACCCTCCCCTTGGTTTTCTCGGAAGGCGCATACGAAAGCCGTCGGTTTCATCTTGCCCTGCGTTTTGTCTCGGCCTTGATTGGGGCGGCTGCTTGGTATCCGGCGCTTTATCAGGGTCTTTGAGTATGGACTGAAGATTGTGGACGGCCTCCGGCTGTCCCGGGTATTCCAAAAGGGCGCGTTCAAGCAGTATGCGCGCCCTTTCCGGGCGGTTCATATTCATTTCAGCCCGGGCCGCCAGTAACAGGGCGGGCATACGCCATGTTGGCAATGGCCTTGGCGCTCCCTGACCTATCAGCGGGGCTAAGACTTTCAGGGCGCCTTCGGGGTTATGGGTCCTCAGGTCAATGTTGGCCGCCAATAAGCGATAATTGGGCGACTCCGCCATCGGACGCCATCTCATGGCCGCATCCAAATCATTGCGCCTCAGCGCCCTTTGGGCCAGCCACGCCTTGACGGGCGGCGGTATCGGAAGGCCCGCCGCCCGGGCCGGATCAACCATATTCAGGGGCGAGGGAGAGAGGGGCAGGGGCGGGGATGACGGGCGCTTCGCCTGGGCGGGGCTAAGCTGGAAAAATAATATAATTCCGAATATCAGACGCCATTTACGCTGTGGGCGTCCGCCGGAGCAGAGCCATATAGTCAGGCCAATCAGGGCCAGCCAGGCGCCCCATTCAGGATGGGCGGGGGCTATCGTTCTGGACGCGGGCAAGGGCGCTCTGGCCTCCGAAATATCTTGTATAACCAAAGCCGCCTCCCTGGCGCTGATTACTCTGCCGCCGTTGGAATGCGTCAACGCCTCAAGCATGTCCGGGCGGGCAGCCGTCTCAATGACCGCGTCATCATTGTCCTCGCCGGAAGCAAGGGTCGCCGCGCCGCTACCGTTTTGGCCGCTTTTTTCAAAACCAGATTCAAAGCGCGGAATCACCTGTTTTTGCGGCGTTCCAAGTGATATGGCGTAAAGAGGAATATTCGCGTTGCGCAGGGCGCGATTAGCGCGGCTAAGTGAATCGGCGTCTGTTTCAAGGCTCTCTTCGCCGTCTGATAAAAGAAGGACTATGGCCGGGTCGTCAGGAGGTATCCAACTCGTCACTTGCTCCAGACAGCGCCCAATGCCTGTTCCCGGGCTGCCTATTTCGCCAGGCTCGACCGCCGTTAGAGCGTCCCGAACCAACAGGACGTCATTGCCGGGCGGCAGCAGGGGTATGGCGTCGCCTGTTATTAGAGTTACGCTGTAATTAATCCCGGGCCCGGCTCGTGACGCCAGGTCTTCCAGCAACGCTTTGGCCGCTTCCCAGCGGCTCTTTCCATCCATGTCCATCGCCAGCATGGATCGGCTGGCGTCCAGCGCCGCGTGCACCGTCAGGCGGGGAACTTGGGGGCTGCCCCATCGCGGCTCGGCCAAGCCAATACCCGCGCCCATCAACATCAGGGAAGCCCCCAGGCCCAATAGCCATGGCCGCTGCCCTATGGCTCTCACGCCCATGCCAGGCCGCCTTTGTGACCATAAGCCAAGGGCAAGGGCAAACAGGGCCAGTATGGCCATCGGCCATAGTAGCAGCGGATGTGAAAAATGAATATGCACTACCGCCCCTTTTCCAAAATCCACGCCGGTGGCGAAGCGCCGCGCTTTTTTATCAGGTCAAGCGCTGTGAGCAGCGCCAGTGCCGCTGAAATGATGAGGAACCACAGCGCCAGGGGCTTGCCCGTCCATGGCGCGTCTATGGGCAGAGCCGTTTTTTCAAGGCCGTCAACGGCCTTCAGGCTGCGCTCAAGGCCGGCGGGGTCATCAGCCGAAAACGCCTCGCCGCCCGTTAATCGGGCTATTTCACTCAACGTTTCGGGGTCAGTGTCAACGCTGAGGCGGTAGTAATGGCCGTCTATCGGGTATATACTTTCAGCGCCCGGGCGTCCCAGGTGAACGGCATACACTCTTATGCCGTTTAGTTGCGCCTCAAGGGCGGCGTCCATGGGCGTCACGCGCCCCCTGTTCTGTAAGCCGTCCGTCAGCAGCAATATCACCCGTGATCTGGCCGTGCTTTGGGATAAGCGCCTTACGCCCGTCATCAGCGCGCTGCCAATGGCTGTGCCGTCGTCTATGCTGTCTAACCGGAGCGTTTCCAAAGTGTGGAACAGACGGCGATGATTTGCCGTCAACGGCGAAAGCGTCACGGGGTGGGCGCTGAACATGACAAGGGCAAAGCGGTCGTTGGGGCGGGCTGAGATGAATTGGCGCAGCAGACGCCTGGCGGCGTCCCATCGGCTCTCCTTTAAGGCAATGGAGTGAAGCGCCTGATTTGACATATCTTCTGATATGGTTTCATGTTCATCCCAATCATCTATAGCCATCATGGAGCTTGACGCGTCCAGCACAACGGCAAAGTCAACCACCGGAGCCATCCCGGCTATTGTCACGCGCCATTCCGGGCCGCTGGCCGCCAGGCTAAGCGCGGCTATCAGCAAAAATGGGGCAAATCGCGCCGGATATTTCAAAAGCCTCGAAAATAGCCCTGTCCCGCCCTGACCCGGCGAACCCCAGTAATAGGGGTTTCTGATGGCAATCCACAGCAGTGGCGCGGCTGCCAGAAACATAAATGGATACTTGAAGGCGATCATTGTTATTGTTCTTTGTATTATTCCATGACCTTGCCGGCTCTCATTTGCTCACCTCGTCAATGAGCTTCGTCAGTAAGCTATTGTAGGCGAAACATTTGCCCATTGCTCAAATCAGCATCAGTCAATGTTTAACGACTTTTAGAAAGTTGCTGTCAAAATGAATCGCGCGCCAAAAGCAACCATGCCGCGATATGGCGCAGCACAGCGGCTATTCCCCGACAGAAGCGCGCCGTGATAAAATACTAAGTCACAGCGGATAGACGCGGGCGGTTAGATGCGGAAACACCAACAGGCGCAAATACTGGAACTCTTGCGGATGCTCAATGGGGCGCACGATGCGTTGCGCAAAGGGCCTGGGCGGGAAACCGCCTCCAAGCTGCTTACTAATTGCCGCGTTCTTGCTCTTCAAATAGGACAATTCATTACTGAGATTGAGGGCGAAGGCACACAAACCTGCGCGTCTCTGAAGGAATACTGTGATTTTTTGAACCAGGCCGGTTCTGGCGTTGCAGACGCGTATTTTTTCAAGAAGCTCCAGGTAAAACTAGCCAAAACAGAAACCCTTGCGCGGGGTGAATTAAAGCCAAATAAAATCGAGGTTGTGTTTTTTCCCTACAAATACTCCATGGCTGACAGTCTGGAGAGTATCTGGCTCGCCGCCATGGCGGACCCGCAGTGTGACGCCTATATATGCCCAATCCCATACTTCGAGCGATTACAAAACGGAGCGCCGGGAAAAATGCGCTATGAAGGAGATTGTTATCCAAAGGAACTCCCGCTCGTTGACTGGCAAGAATACAACGTGGAGACAAGGCGCCCTGATATTATCTTTATTCACAACCCCTACGATGACGGCAATTACGTCACCAGCGTTCATCCCAGCTTTTACAGCAAGCGCCTCAGAAATTTTACGGACATGCTTGTGTATGCGCCCTATTTTGTGACAATGGATGAAATTTCGGAGGATTTTTGCATAGCGGCGGGCAACGTCTTTGCCCATAAAGTTGTGTTGCAGTCAGAAAAAGTGCGTGATATTTATATCAATACGTTCAAAAAACACTACGGCGATAAATTCGGCAAGCCGGAAGATAAGTTTATAGCCCTTGGCAGCCCCAAATTTGATAAGTGCGTCAATGCCAGACGCGAAGATTTTAGTTTGCCGGACGAGTGGAAAAGCCTTATAGGCAATAAAAAAGTGTTTTTCTTCAACTCCACGCTGGGCGCAATCTTAAAGAGCAATGAACAATATCTTAAAAAATTGCGTTATATTCTTGATACATTTCGCAAACGCGACGATGTTGTGCTGTGGTGGCGGCCCCACCCCCTCAGCGGCGCTACGCTTCACTCCATGCGCCCCCAGCTGCTTTATGAATATAATAGTATTGTTTCAGGCTACGTTAGGGAGAAATGGGGCGTTTACGACGACACTCCCGATCCGCATCGGGCAATTGCCCTGAGCGACGCCTATTACGGCGACTGGAGTTCCCTGGTTTCCATGTATCAGCTCACGGGCAAGCCCATAATGATAGCCAACCCTGATTTTTTAAACGAAGCGCAATTACAGTTTTCGCCAACTTGCGTGCATGTATCCGATGATGGTATTTGGTTTTCCGTCAGGTGTATTAACGCTCTGTTCAGGATGAACAAGACAGACTGGTCTTTACAGCTCGTGGGCGGCTTTCCCGGGGAAAACGGCTATACGCTTAAATTTTATAATTCGCTGTATCAATGTCCCGCTGAAATCAATGGCGTTCTTTATTTTCCGCCATTTTTGGCAAGTGAAATAGCCGCCTATTCGCCTGGTGATAATACCTTTGAAAAAATTTCGTACAAGCGCAATGACGATAACATAGAAATTACCAAAGCGTTTATTGGGGCAGCCGCTTATGATAATTTTATTTTCTTTACGCCATTTCTATACCCGGCCATAATCAAATTGAACACTGAAACAAAAGAGATTGTTTATTACACAGATTGGGTTGATAAGATAAATAATATCGCGAGCGACATGGACCAGCCATTTTTTTTACTGCCGCTGATCTTGGGCAAAACGCTCTGGCTGGCCTCTTGCCGCGCCAATGCCGTGCTTGAGTTCAACATCGAAACCTGCGAATTCACTGTACATGAAGTAGGGCAAAGCGGATATTTATATAACGGAATCTGTTTCGATGGTGCAAACCTCTGGCTAACTCCCCGCCTCAGAACCAATACGCCGCTCATAAAGTGGAATCCACAAACGGGCATAATAAAGGAGTTTTTTGAAATTTACAGCGATGAAGCTGATAAAAACGAAAAGGGTTTTATACCCGGCGTCTATTGCGGCGGATACATCTGGCTTTTGCCAAATATAAGTATTAATGCTGTAAAAGTTGATGTACATAATGACATTGTCAGCATAGCCGATGAGTTTAATCTTAAATCGCTTAAGGACGAAAACAACCAGCCAATCAGATACGTTTGTGTGAGGACTTTCGAGAATAGCATTTATGCTTACAGTCAGCAAAAAGGTACGTTTATTGAGTACAATTGCGCCAATAAAGAGCGCAGAGAAGAAGTTATACGCTATTCCCCTGAAACAGCAGCTCAGTTGGAGCCATTGTTTGCTCACACCCGCTTTTTGAATGACATAAACGCAATGAATTCAGTGTATGATTGTTACTACTATGAAAGCGATTATCACAGATTAAACTATTTTATTTGTTATATTACCAAAGAAAACAAAACAGAAGAAGAAATGCAAAGCGGAATGGCTATGGCGCAACGCCGCATTGAAATTGCGCGATCAACCAACGTGAACGCCGACGGCACTGCGGGGCGGGCGATTTATTCTGTTTGTAAATCGGGACTGCCCCTCTTTTTTCCATCTGCTCCTCAATAGCTACAGAACAAGATTCTCTGTTCTGGTTGTTGAAAAAAGCGGATGATTAAAACGAACACACCATTTGATTCTTGGAAGGAAGGCAATAGCCCATTTCATGTCGTTTGACATGTGCCGCAAAAAATATTCAGACATATAATTATACGCAATATGTTCCGGCGAAATTTTTATCGTTTCGCTCTTGACATTAAATTCTTTTATTGCAAGACTTTCGCCCTGAAACTCAAGATTGTCAAACAAATCATCGAAGTACATGGTAATGGTTGGGGTAAAGTATTTATCGTCTTCGAGAAGCATGTCAAGAATAGCCGCCGTCGGCGTGTATGTGTCAACGTCAACGGCAATAAATCCAATTGGCGCTGGGTCATAGTCAGTCAGGAACGTCCTTGTGGTTTCGCCAATATCGCCTACGACCAGTTTCTCATTATATAACTTGCTTTGAAGCGCCTCAAAATCCATTTTGTAATCGCCTTCTTTCCAAAAATTTGTGCAATCCCGGTAGTCTGCTGGCGGCAGCAAACCCTTTGCTGAATCAAAGCCATACACATCAATTCCAATTCCAAAAATACGCTCTATCTCCCGCGCGTAATGCCCCAAAGAAATCAGGCCGCTCCCCCCCGCAACGCCAAACTCAATGGCGCTGATGCGCTTATAGCCCTTTGAGGTTGCCAGCCCTGCGGCATCCATCAACCCGTGCGCATAAGAAGCATAAGGTAACGATTTATACCTGTCGCGAAAAAACGCCTGGTGTTTGCCGAACAATCTCACGGGCACGCCATTTTCGTCAACAACGGGCAAAACCTGAAGGTTTTTTTTTGCAAAAATATTCCGCGCCTCTTTATAAATTGCGTCTTCATCCATATTTTTCAAAAACGCGAAGTTGCGATTACAAAGCTGGCCGCAACTTCTTCCTGAGACATCAAGCCTCCAATTACTCAGCTCCTTGTTTCCGATCACGCCAACGAGCGCGTCATCCTCGTCGCAAACCAGCGCCAGCGGGTAAAGCTGTTTGGTTTTGACAATGTAGAAAGCGTAAACAGCGGGCGTGTCAGCGCGGACGACGTTGTCTTGAATTTGAGTTGGTATCATAACCCTCCTATTGTACGAGCCACTTGCAAAACCCCAACCATTGGGGTGTAAGTTAATTTTAAGCGTATTTTTTTTTTTTTTCTGTCAACAGGTATTTTTTGCCTGTCGTGTCGCTTGCAAATCCTCTGAAAGAGGGCATGAGAGAGTTTGGGGAACAAAAGATAGGCTGAAAAGCATGTAATTATGGGGCTTCCCGACGAATTATAAGAATTACTTGCAAAAGGAAGAGCTAATTGCAAAGCCTCCGAATTTGCCAGGAACGCGGGCGCCAGACCCTCATTTTTCAGTGACTGCCGCGCTGGTTTGCAACATTTCCAGAGGTTTTGCAATTACCTCGGAAGACTAAGGTTTAGTCCAAAGAATCCGATAAACTAAAAGTGGAGCTATACATTGAACATTGAATACATCATAGTGCAAGCGGGCGGCAAGGGGACGCGGCTGGAGCATCTTACGGCCAATAAGCCCAAAGCCCTCGCGCCTGTTGAAAATCTCCCCATGCTATTCCACCTGTTCCGCAGGTTTCCGGAAAAGAAATTTGTAATAATCGCCGATTACAAGCGCGACGTCCTGCGCGAATATCTGGAGTGCTTCGCCGACGTTCAATACCAGGTGGTTGACGCATCCGGCGGCGGCACCTGCGGCGGCATTGGACAAGCTGCGCGCCTGTTGCCCGATGGCGCGCCCTTCATGCTTATATGGTCAGACCTGGTTTTATCCGACATTTTTTCTTTTCCGGCAACATCTGGAAACTATGTGGGAATATCGCAGACGTTTCCCTGCCGCTGGAAATATCAGGACGGAACATTTATCGAAGAGCGTTCCTCAGAGCATGGCGTCGCAGGGTTGTTCATCTTTGAAAACAAAGCCTGTCTGGAGCAAATACCTGAAAGCGGCGAGCTGGTGCGCTATCTGAAAGACAGCAGTATTTCCTTTAGCGAATTTTGCCTCGTGGATACCAGGGAGTTTGGCGTTTTTTCGGAGTATGAAGCCCTGGTCAAAGAAAAATGCCGCCCCTTCAACCGGATAACCATCGAAGGCGACACGGTTGTAAAAGAGGCCATAGACGATCAGGGTAAAAAACTGGCCCGCTTGGAAACCGCCTGGTATCAACACGCGATAAAGCTGGGCGTCCCCAACATCCCCAAAATACACGCCCACAGCGGCCAGCTTAGCATGGAGAGGATAGCTGGAAAAAATATCTATGAATACCACGACCTCACGCGCGATGAAAAGCGCGTGATTTTACAAAAGCTGACGGACGCGCTGAACGGCCTGCACAAACTGGAGCGTATGCCCGCAGACACATTCAGCATCAAAGAAGCCTACTACTACAAAACCATGGACAGGTTGCGAAAAGTCAGGGATTTAATACCCATGGCGGACAAAAAAACCATAACCGTCAACGGGCGTGAGTGCCGCAACGTTTTTTTCTACAAGCGCGATTTAGAACAAAGGCTGGATAAACTGCCTTGCCCCGAATTTGCCTTTATCCACGGCGATTGCACATTTTCAAACATGATGCTGCGGGAAAATCTGGAACCTGTCTTTATTGACCCACGGGGGTACTTTGGCCAGACAAGGCTGCACGGCGACCCCAGCTACGACTGGGCAAAGCTGTACTATTCAATAGCAGGCAACTACGACAGGTTTAACCTCAAGGATTTCCGCCTGACTATCAGCGACAACGCCATTGATCTAAAAATAGCCTCAAACCGCTGGGAGAGCCTGGAGAATGATTTTTTTGAAATGTCAGGCGCAAATCCCCAGATAATCAAATTACTGCACGCCGTAATATGGCTGTCTCTGACGACCTACGCCTGGCAGGACTACGATTCTATCTGCGGCGCGTTTTATAATGGGTTGTATTATTTAGGGGAAGCGCTATAAGCCATGGTATTCAGTGAATACCCACATCGGCCTTGTAAAGAGCCTATGGCGGTTGTTTCTCCAAGAAGCCTCCAAAGTCACCAGTAGTACCCATAATGACAGGCGGCTTGTGTGGATAGTGTTGTGAATGGGTTGGGGTCGTTACGTTCCCTTTCACACATATAGCCTCATTCCTGCGCTGTTGCTCTGTTATGGTTTTGTGCTACAGTGACACAGAGGGAAGAATAGTAACGAATACAGGCTCTGCCATGAATACATTTCTGACTGAATCGGGTTACATCAACGAGTATAATTTAGCGCATTTGAATTTTTATCGCGCTGCCTGATGCTTCTACAACTTCCACGCACGGCGTTTTTAAGGCGCCAATGTGAGCCGCCAGGGCTTGCGCTGAAAGGCTTGTGGAAATATCAATAGTGGCTACGCCGCTGCTATACTCGTTTATACGGGCACTATCAACGCCTTTTATACCCTTCAGCGTTTTTTCCAGTTCGGACGCTTTGGAAAAACTATGCACGTCTGTAATTGTAAGTTTTATGCTCAACGCTACCGCCTCTGCTCTGAGGAGTTGTTCGACCATATAGCCGCCCAATAGCTCGCCAGCGTTATTCAGAGCCATTTTCGATGAAGTATTTTCAGTGAGGTCAACGCCGCCGGCGTGAAAACCGTTAGCGGCTATTATTCTGGCGTTATCCGTCCTGATAATCCTTGCCTCCGCCCTGGCGCGGCAGGAAAACAACCCGCCTCCAACCGGCCCCACGGCTTCACTAAACGCTTCTCCCGCTATGAGATAGTCAACGCCCAGTTGTTGCCCAATGGCCGCAGCGGCGGAGTTATCGCCTCTCAACAGGGCTTTGACGGCGTCGCTCTCACGAATTTTGTCAACCTGGTTTTTATCAACCACCCGGGTAAACCCGGCTTCCAGCAATTTTCTGATAACAGTCGTCTCCCCGATGGCGTCTGGAATACGCCTTGCCGTATGTGTTTCCGGTATGATAACCGCAATTCGCGCCTGACGCGGGTCTTGCAAGGAATCACTCGCCTTTGCTCTCGGCGCAGCCGATATTGCTGGCGGCGCCGAACCATCCATCATACCAAGCATAGTCATGGCGGCTCTGTTCATGGCGTCCCTGATGTCCACAACTGTATCCGACTCTATCAATTCGTAAGCCGAAGCCGATACTTCCCCGCTTTCTACGTCAATGAGCGAGCACATCGCTATAAAAGCGCCCTCTTCTTTTCGCAATTCAGACACGCAGATTATATCCGCCTGAAGCATTTTTCCAATTTCTTTTGCCTTGGAGGCGTCAACCAGACCGTCTCTGGCAAAACTGTGCTCTTTCATGATTTGGTCTATGCGCGACCTGTCAACAACCTTGTATCTCCTGCTGTTTACGATATATTGCTCAAGGGCGCCCCGGGCCGTCATCTTATTCATCTCGGTTACGCTTGAGCTGCCGACAGGCGCCATGACAGCTGCGGCGGGCCGCATGTCCTGAGGCGCCAGCGGCGCGCAGATGAGCGCGGCCAAACACAGGACAAAGGTTTTAAAACAAGTTTGAAGGTTGAGCATTGATTCACCTCAAGGCAAAGATGGCGGGGAAAGTTATTCCTGATTCAACGCTTTTTTTTGCGTTGTTTTTCGCCCGCAACCTCTGTGTCGCGGAAACGTATTCTTGCTAAATCTCCGCGCTTTATTTCATGTTTTTTCTTGGTGAGCGGGTCTCTGTTTATATTTAATATCCTGCCGATGGCGGTGGTCTCTTCTGCGCGTAAAATATCAATATCGGCAATCTCTATCATCTTCACTCCCGCCAGATTCCCGTTTAGGTCACGAATAGCCTCGCCTTCTCTTACTATCGCAAAATACTGTCCCTGACGGATTCCATGTTTGCGCCCCTTGTCAATTATTAACTCTTCGTCTTCAACCAGCAAAACTGCTGGTTCCAGCGGGTCAAGCTCCCAAACGATTTTGTTTGATACCTTACGAACCGCCTCGCGCCCTATTCTGGAAAAATCCTCAGCAGAAACCACGTGTTGCGTCTTGCCCCACCTCCTGGTGTCTTCGGCGCTTGCGTCTTCGGTTAATAAAACTCTGCCGGTTTCCACTTCAACTACCTTGACGGTTATTAAGATGCTGAAATCTGTCGAATAGCTTTGCCCGCTTGTCGCGTCTGTTATGGCGCCGGCCGATCCTACTGTTATCCCTCCTGCATCACGAGGGTCTGCTCCGGCGGCAATGGCCCCAATACCAAGAGCCACTCCCGCAACGCTTCCTACAACAGCTCCCGCAACAGCGCTTTTTTTAGAACTTGTTTCATCGGCTCTTGCCTCAAGGATAGCGCCCAGCAAAATATAATCCAGGCCCGCTATCTTGCCTATCTGAGCGGCTTCTTCCGGGTCAAGAACGCCCGTCAGGCCAAGTCCCTGTTCTTCCATAACATCGTTAAGCTGGGTGCGCTCAATCAATTCGTAGTTTCTGTTTTGCTGCAGCCCGGAAACGAGCATATTAGCCAACCGGTTTCCTAATCCCTCGAACTCGGTACCGTTTTCAAATGTCGCCACGCCTATGCGCTTTTTGCCCCCTTCCGGCCGGGCGGCAAGCGTGACGCATGAGAGCGCGGCAAAGCATAAAATGGCGGACTTGAGTATTTGCTTTAGCTTAAGCATGGGTTCTCCTTATGGTGCGGCAATATTTCTTCCCTTGGCGTGATACCGGCTGATTCTGGGATGATAGTATGCCTTCAAGCAGAAATGGAATCAGAGTTAATTGCAAAACCTCCGGCTTTGCCAGGAATGCGGGCGCCAGATGTGCATTCTTCAGGAATTGCCACACTGGCGCGCAACGTTTTCAGGAGGTTTTGCAATTACCTCATTAGTCAATGGCGTCCACTAGCAAAAACGCGTTTTGTATTTTGGTGTTTAAAGCCTTTACCCAATCGTAGTATCTGCTGTTGAGCGTCTTGGTCGCCTCGTTGTAACCCATGCCAACGCTTCTTATGTAATAAATCTCGTAATCTTTTTGGGTATAAGCGATGCCAACGAGCACTTCGTATTTATCCTTGAAATTAAACCTGGCTTCAATGTCGCCTTCTTCTCCTTTGCTGGTCGTCCATCCGGCGTCCCTGGCGGCAAAGGTGATAACCTGACGAACTTTTGTGGCGGAGGCGTTAACCGGCACTTCATCCAGGATGCTTTCAATAGTGGATTTACCTCTATTGGGTAATCCAAGCTTGTTATTGTCGCCTCCTGTTTTAGTGGGCCCTTGCGTGGTTTTGTCCTTTTCCCGCTTAGTCCTGCCGGGCTTGGTTTGCGCGCCGAGCGTACCCCAGCAGAGGGCTGCCGCCGCCGCTAGGGCTATTATCTTGCTGAAGGTATTCATGTATGGCTCCTTTCTGAGTCAATGTGAAAAAAAGTGAGAAGCGTGAAACGCGCCGGCGTCTGAATGTCAACGCGCCTGGAGCGTGGAACAAAAACGCGTGTTTATGTCCGCGTCTTTGTGAAGTTCACCGGCTAAGGCCGGTTGGCTTCACGATAAGGCGCTCTGTCCCGTCAGGGCATTTGACTTGCGGGGCGATGTTTTTGCCCCGCAAGTCAAATGCCCTGTATAATTGCTTAAAAGCGGTATGTGACGGTTGCCTGGAACCAATCGGCGCTATAGGCATCATTGAGCCTATTTGGGCTGGGGCCATTGATATATTTGACCTCAACGCCAAAATTACTGTTGAAATTATATCCAATACCCGCGCCAAAACTCAGGCCTGATGATTTTGCTGAAGAACTAACATTAGTGCGCATAGATCCTATGTATTCGTATCCGGTCCACTTCCATGTAATGTTTGTATAACCTGCTGTGACAAGGACAAAAAAGCCCTCTTCATGTCCTTCAAAACTCCAAATGCCGTCCACCGCTATGTTAAACATGCTCAAATCGCTTTCAAGGTGTTCGCCATAGCCATAATAATTCACAGAATTCCAATCCTTCTTGCCAAAGTTTAGATATTCCAGTCTGCCGCGAAAGGCAATCTCGTCTGAATATCCCATTTCCGCGAATCCAGCCAATCCAAAGCCCGTATTGACAAAATCTGATATATCCCCGGCAGGATTTACAAAGGACAATTGGGCGCCAAACCGTAATTCGGACGAATCCTGCGCGGCTAAGGGCGCAGCCGCTATCAAGGCGGCGAAAAGCGTTCTGGTCAAAACGCTGCGTGTGCGGGAGGTGATTTGTAAACGATTCACGTTTACTCCTTATAAGAAAGTCGGCTCATTGCCGAATGGTTAGGTTTTTTTGTGAAGTCCGCTTCTGTGAGCGCCGTGATATTAAGGACGCGGCCCGCGCCTGGGAGAGCGCCCGTTAAATTTGGCCCCTGGTTGCCCTCTTTATTCATCGTCCAGACCCGAAAGCAGATCCCTGATGATATTGCTTGCTTTTGACCTTATTTGGCTCAGGAGCTTGTTCTTGAGCAAGTCCTTGCTCATTTCGCTAAACTCTTCAACTTCGATCTTTGAATCTGAGATATTTCCGCTCTCATCATCCGTCAGCATTATTGATACAATTCCGCCGACCCAATAAACGACCGTGCCGTGCTGTCTGTTTTCACTGAGGTTCACGCCTGAAAGGTCAACCGCCACCGAGTAGTTGGCCTTGTTTCTGTTCCACTTTGCGTTTGAGCGGTTATTCATGACGGCCCTGCTCATTTCATTTTCAAGGCCGGAGAGCAGGTTTGAAGCTGAAGAGCCGCCAGAACCGCCTGGGTTGCCGCGGCTCGGCCTGCTTGCCGCTCTTTTGCTTACGGTTTTCAGGATGTCGGCCATCATCTCTTCGCAGCTCTGCCTGACAGCCGCTGACGTTGCGCCTTCCAGCACCACGCTTCCGGAGCCGACTACTTCTCCCGTGACTATATCAAGGGCCTGACAGCTGATTTCAAGGTCGTCGTCGTGCTTAGTCAATTCGGAGCTAAAGATAAAATCAACGCCGAGCATTTTTCCCAGTTCCCTTGCTTCACTGCCGGCAAGCAGGCCCGAGTTCCTCTGGAAGCCGTGCTCGCTCAGTATCTGGTCTGTGCGCGCTCTGTCTATCAGTTGGAAGCCGTTTGTCTTTGTCGCTGTACTGATGAAGGCGTTTCTGACAAGGCTGAAGCGGCTCCTTACGTCCCTGCCCCCCATAGGCTCAAGGACGGCCACCTTTAAGTCCTGGGCGCTGAGTGTTCCAAGGCCAGCGCAAAGCAGCGCGGCGAGGCACAGAAATATTTTAAGTTTGGGAAAACGCATGGTTCCTCCAGGCTATACAAATTAGCCGCGAAGAATCGGCTCATTGCCGAAAGGTTGGTGTGGTTTTGTTCAGGCCTGCGCCTGTAACAGGGGTTGATGGCGATGAAACGCCGGATACAAAAATTGAAATTGCGTAGCCGTTTTCTGCGCTGTTAAGCGTTTGAGGCTCTTTGTCTATCCAACAGGCTGGGCGCCATTGATAGGCAGGGCGCGCGTTATCAACTCCCGCAGCGTAAACAAGGCCGTTGTACACATAAACCGATATCAAAGCCGCGTTTCCCGTAGTCCAGTAATCGGCTGTATAATCACGGTTTAAACCGCCCTTCCACATCGTGGCTACATAATTCTCCTGATAATTCTCCTGTCCGGACACATACACATCGCTGCCATACACAAAAACAGAAGTAGCCGATGATCCTGGGGCGGCGGCGTAGCTAAGGCGCCTGGGCGCGCCGTTTTCCCATAGCGTGGCTACTACCACGCCGTCAATAAGCGAATTTCCCGCGACGAACACGTTACCGCTCTCTGACACACAGACGATACGCGCATAGGATTCTGAGGCGCCGCTCAGCGGGGTAAGAAATTCAAGTTTGCCGTTTTTCCAAAGCGCGGGATAATATCTGTAATTGTCCCATAGATACCCCGCCGCATATACCACGTTGTTTCTGACATAAACAGACTGAGCCGTTCCGTCATAATCCATGTTCTCAAGCGGTGATACCTGACCGTTTATCCAAACCCTTGGGACATCAAACCAATACCCCCAAATCCATTGATATCCCCATTCTTCCCCCGCCACATACACGTTGTTCCCTGATACAAAAACCGAATGCGCCTCGCCGTAACCGGTCTGATACGCCTCATCGTAACCAACTAAGGTAAGATTTAAGGTCTGGCTTACGCCGTTTCGCCAAAGCAAGGGAGTAGCGTTATAAGTCCCATCTTCATAGTCGTATGCTTCATATCCCGCCGCGTATTCAACGCCGTTGTCAGCCACAAATACGGAAACAGCCTCGGCCCTGTCTCCATCATGGGGCAGGAGCGCGGCTTTGCCGTTTCTCCATATTACGGCGTCATTGTGGTTGTATCCCGCCACAAATACGCTCGGGGGGCCTGTTGGGGGCGCCTCATCGTTTTTATTTCCCCCGCCGCATGACGCAAAGACAAGCACTAGCGCCAACAAGGCGATGGTCAGGTGAAATGTTTTTTTCATGATCGGTTTCCTTATGGATAGTTGGTGACGGTTATACTGCTATTTCACAAATACGGAATAGGCTATACTATTATCGGAAAGGCTTTGCCGGACGCCGTTTTTCCAGAGGACTGCTTGCGGATATATACCGGTCTGACCTGCCGCTCTTGTGCCATCAAACCCCGCCGCATATACGTCTTCGCCGGATACAAAGACTGAATATGCGCCGTTAAGTTTGTTTGCTTCAGTTACTTCGAGCTGCAGTAATACGCCATTTTTCCAGAGCTTAGCCTTGCGTTCATAGGCACTTGTTGTAAGATAAGCCGCCTCTCCCGCCACGTACACGTCATTGCCTGACACATGGACGGAATAGGCAGTCTCCCAGTGGTAGTCCCCCGTGCTTAGGCTCTGATAGAGAGCAACGCCGTTTTTCCAGACCATGGGACGAATATAAACTTTATCATCATCCCAATCCCAATCCACCACAGCCCCACTTACATATACATCGCCGCTGTTCGTCACAAAGACTGAATGAGCCTCTATGCTATTCTCTGCAATAGACGCGACGCCGTTTTTCCATAACATGCCAACATCGCTCACAAAGCCATCCTCGTGCTCCACAAAGCCATCCCCCGCCACATACACATCGTTTCTAAATACAAAAACGGAATTAGCACTGGTTCCGCCGGGAAGGATTTGCGGGACGCCATTTTTCCAGAGAATAGCAGTGTCAAAATGAAGATAGCCGTCATCCCCAACATAGCGGTCATCCCCCGCCACATACACATCGTTTCCTGATACATAGACAGAATTAGCACTGGTTCCGCCGGGAAGGATTTGCGGGACGCCATTTTTCCAGAAAATAGCAGTAGCAGTGTTATCCCCAACATAGCCGTCATACCCCGCCGCATACACATCGTTTCCCGATACAAAAACGGAATTAGCATAGGTTCCACCGGGAAGATGTTGCGGGATGCCGTTTTTCCAAAGCGTGGCGGCGCCCTGCACCACCCCCGCCACATACACGTCAGGCCCTGCAGGCGCTGTATCCGTTACAGTCACGGCGCAAGTATCAAACCAGGCGCCATCCTGGGTTGTAACGGTTATTGTCACCGGCCCGCCGGCGGCTTTGCCCGTCACAAGACCGTTGAGGCCGTTGCCCGACACATCGGCTATCGCCGTGTTACTGCTGCTCCATGTCACATTTTTGTTTGCGGCGTTGCCCGGCTGGATCGTTGCCGTGAGTTGTTCCGCGCCGTTTACGTTGAGGGCGAGCGCGCTTTTGTTCAGCGACACGCTGGCAACGCCGACTTTATCACCACCCCCATCGTTATTAGCGCCGCCACCGCCGCAGGCGATGAATGAAAGCGCCAGCGCGATCATGGTTGACATCAGATAAGAACCGTTTTTTTTCTTTTTCAACGCCATGCCGTCTTCCTTAAATGAGCGGACGAGCAACAGCGCTCGCCGCGACTTTTTATAAGTCTANTTTTTTTTTTTTTTCTATTATGCAATAACGTATATTCTATTATATAATATTTTTTACGCCCATAGCCTTGCGCAAAACTCTCTGCGCGTAACGCTTGCGAAGCCGTAACTTTAATACTGCGAGCTAATTGCAAAACCTCCGGCTTTGTCAGAAACACAGACTTCAGACGCGCATTTTTCAGGAATTGCCGCACTGGCGCGCGATATTTGCAGGAGGTTTTGCAATTACCTCGTATGTAATCCACTCTTCCGCGAATTGCCGTATCCTCTGTTAAGGACATTTCTCCAAATATGGACGCGCCATAGTTCGCGCCGGCAATGTCTGATAGATTTCCAATGGGATTCACGAAAAACCACTGGCCGCCAAACCTGAATTTGGCATCGTGATCCTGTGCGGCTAAGGGGGCTGCGACTACCAGCGCAGCGATAAGCGTTTTGGTTAGAACACTGCGGTTCATTACTACTCCTTGAAAAAGGCCGGCGAAATTGCCGAAATCAGGACATGATGAAAGAAAATCTGCCATCATGTCCTGATTGCTTTGAGTTAAGCGGTATCAGAATAAGACAACCAAAAAAATGGGCGGCGGCGCCATGATCACCATTCCGCTTAACGCAGACTGGCTTTAAGGGCGCACGCCTTGGTTCAGGGTTTTGGGCATATAAGCTACAAAAAATGCCGCTGAACAACACAGCGGCAAGCAGCAATAAACGTGATGCAAATTTTTGAAAAGCGCTTCTAAGTGCTTTAATTACAGCATTTACCTGGGG
>JGI24698J34947_10000543_pt1 | contig 17884 bp, 19 predicted proteins | sample TergutMp193P3_FD_34947 | JGI IMG/M metagenome (IMG submission 34947) | reverse complement strand
GCAAGCACCTCGGCGGAAGGGCGCACCGTGTCCTGATACAGTACCTTCCGCTCCCCGATGAGCGCGCCCGCCAGATAGGAAAGGGGGGTAAGGTCGCCCGAAGCACCCACTGAGCCTTCCTGCGGGACAAGGGGCAGAATGTCATGCTCGATAAAAAAATCGATTGCGCGTAACAGTTCCATGCTTACGCCGGAAAAGCCCTGCGCCAATGTATTAAGCCTGATGAGTATCAGCGCTCTGACTGTTTCACTATCAAAATAATCCCCCATGCCGCAGCCGTGGAAACGGGTTAAATTGACGGGCAGTTCAGTAAACTGTTCGGGTTTAACTTCTGCGGTGCAGGAAGCGCCGTAACCGGTGGTAACGCCGTAAATCCCGCCGTACTCTGTCAGCGCGTGTTCCAGAAAAGCGGCGCCCGCTTCTATCTTCGCTTCAAAATCGGCGCTGCGGCAGAGCCGCGCGGTTATCTGTTTTTTTGCCGCCGCAGCAAGGTTTTTTACGGTAAGCCGGTCGCGGCCAATTTCCAGTATTTCCTCACTCACGGTATATTCCTGAAGACAAGCGAGGTATTGATCCCGCCAAAGGCAAAGTTATTCGACATGATATATTCGGCGTCAATCTCCCGTCCGCTTCCGGTGATATAATCCAGCGGGCCGCAGGCGGGATCAATTTCGGTAAGGTTAAGGTTGGGGCAGAACCACTTTTCTTTCATCATGTTAATTGCAACCCACGCTTCTATCGCGCCGCAGGCTCCCAGCGTGTGGCCGATATAGCTTTTTAAGGTGCTGACCGGAACGGGACGCTGAAACACATCCGCGGTCGCCCAGCTTTCGGCGATATCCCCCGTATCGGTGGCGGTTCCGTGGGCATTTACGTAACCTATGGCCGCCGGGTTCAGCCCCGCGTCTTCCAGCGCCAGTTTCATGACGATGCCCTGAGTTGCGCGGTTGGGCTGCGTAATGTGGGTTCCGTCGGTATTGGTCGCAAAGCCGACAACCTCGGCGATAATATGCGCCCCCCGTTTTTGGGCGTGTTCGTATTCTTCAAGGATCATGGCTCCCGCCCCTTCGCCGACGACGAGGCCGTCGCGGTTTTTATCGTAGGCGGCGGGGGTTTTTCCGGGACTGTCGTTTTTGGTGCTGGCGGCGAAAAGGGTATCAAAAACAGCGGCGTCCATGGCGCTTAATTCTTCGGCTCCTCCCGCAATCATCATATCCTGAACGCCCTGCCGTATGGCTTCATACGCAAAGCCTATGGCCTGACTGCCGGACGTACAGGCGGTGTTAGTGGTAATTATTCTGCCCGTCAGGCCGAAAAATACGCCGAGATTCGCGGCGCAGGTCTGGGGCATGGCCTTGATGTAGGTTGTGGCGGTAATTTTTTTTACATCATTCAGAACGAGCATACTGTAGAAATCAAGGAGAGATTCAATGCTGCCCATGGAAGAACCATACGCGACGCCGCAGCGCCCGTTTTTCAATTCGGGATCATCCGCGCGTATACCGGCATTGGCCAATGCCCGGTCGGCGCAAACGAGCGCAAGCTGGCCAACCCTGCCCAGGCCGCGGATTTTCTTGCGCGGATAATCGGGCATGGTGAAATCCACGGGCGCCGCAAGTCTGGTATTCATTTCGGGATATTTTTCCCATTCTTCCATATAGCGGATACAGTTTTTTCCCGCCTTAAGAGATTTGAATATATCCGGCCATTCATTACCCAGCGCGCTGACTGCCGAACCGCCCGTAACAACCACCCGCCGCTTCATTATATCATGCCCCCGTTAACTGCAATTACCTGCCGCGTGATATATGAGGCCGATTCTGAAAGAAGGAATACCGCCAGAGCCGCTACTTCTTCGGGTTTGCCAATCCGCCCCATGGGGATGATGGGCAGCACCTTGTCCAGAGGCAGATCGCTGATCATGGATGTTTCGATGATCCCCGGAACGATACAGTTGACGGTAATGGAACGGCTGGCAAGTTCCGCCGCCAGAGCTTTGGTCGCCCCAATGACGCCCGCCTTGGCGGCGCTGTAATTTACCTGCCCCCGGTTTCCCGTGATCCCCGACATTGATGAAACGGTGATGATCCGTCCCTGTTTTTTGCGGCAAATGGGCATTATCAGAGGGTGAAGCACATTGAAAAAACTGTCAAGGTCGGTGCGGAGGACTAAATCCCATTCATCGCCGCTCAGGGCGGGGAACGCGTTATCCGCGCAGACGCCCGCGTTATTGATAATTCCCCAAAAAGCGCCGTTTTTTTCCGTCCATTGTTCCAGTTTTTCGCGGCACTCTTCCCGGTTACTCACATCAAACTGGATCAGTTCTATTTTGCCGCCCTTTTGCTGAATTTCATTTTGCAGGGATTCGGCTTCTTCTTTTCCCCGGTTATAGTGGGCGGTTACCTCATAACCAGCCGCGGATACGGCCAGCGCCATAGCCCGGCCTATGCCCCCGCTTGCCCCGGTAATGAGAACTTTTTTTTCACTCAATTTGGCTCACTTCCTTTTTTCATAGCCTGAGCTTTTTCATCATCCACTTCCATCACCGTCAATTTTCCTTCGAGGACTTTTTTGCCCTCAATAAAAATTTCTCCATTATAAATATACAGCGGATCCATACATTCAAATTCTTTTGCTTTTATTACTATTATACTCCCGGTTTTGAAAAAAGGAAGCCCTATCTGCAGCCCCGAAACGCCCAGGATAAAACCTAATTTGACCGGTTCGCCCCGTGCGCGGGTTTTGATGCCCATATACGCGGAAACCGTCTGCGCTATAAGTTCAAAACCCACCCATGCGGGAACGCCGTCCGCCGCGGGATCGTAAAAAAGGCAGTCTTCGGTAAGATGGTACTCCGCTTCAATGCTCTCTTCATTAAAATCATATTCATTGACTTTGGTGAGGAGTAACATTCTGCCCCGGTGGGGCATGATGGAGAGCATCTCTTCTTTCTCGATCATTGCGCCCTCCCCAAAATCAGGCTGACATTGCATCCGCCAAAACCAAAGCTGTTGCTCATGCAGATCGCGGGGGCCTCGTTGACCGATCCGTCGACCGGAAAGAACGGTATTTCCTCGTCTCTGACGCCGTCCCAGCAATGCACGGGGAGTCCCCTTTGTTCGGTTAACGCCATCCAGCAAATTGCCGCTTCCAGCGCCCCCGCCGCGCCCAGCGTATGGCCGGTAATGGGCTTCGTAGAACTTACGCGGGGGGAGGGGGGGTATGCCGCGCCGAATACCGTTTGCATGGCGAGGGATTCGGTCTTGTCGTTAAGCGGCGTTCCCGTGCCGTGGAGGTTGACATAGCCGATCTGTTCTCCGGTTATTCCCGCGTTTTTCAGCGCCGCCGTCATTGCCCTTGCCGGCCCTGCCCCGTCCGGTCCCGGTGCGGTCATGTGATGCGCGTCGGCGCTTTCCCCCGCGCTCAAAAGTTCAACGCCGGAATCTCCGTCTGAATCCAGCAGAAAAAAAGCCGCCCCTTCGCCCAGGTTGATCCCCTTACGGTTTTTACTGAACGGATTGGTCAGGCTGTCCGCAATTGCCTCGAGCGCGTGGAATCCGGCAAACACCGTTTGCGAAACAATATCGGCTCCTCCGGCGATAACCGCGCCGCAATAACCGGCCTTTATCAGTTCCGCCCCCCGCGCGATGGCGCTTGCCCCGGAAGCGCAGGCAGTGGCAACGGAAAAAGCCGGACCGGAGAGGCCGAACTTGCGGGAAATAAATTCCACGGAAAACGTACCCTGAAAACGGAGGCTGTAATCCTGAGGGAAAGCGTTATGTTGAAACAACGCGCGGTGAGCCAGCAGAGACGCCTCGGAACCGCTGTCGCCGGAACCATAGCAAACGCCGATATTTTCAGGGCCGTATTTGGAGATGGCTTTTTCAATGGCAGGCCACAGTTGTTCCAGCGCCGCGTTGATAACGCGGATAATTCTGGTATCGCCCGCGTATTGTGACGGTTCGGAAAAAACCGCCGCCGGCAATTCCTCGCCGATAAACCCGACGGGAAATTTTTTGTCGCAGCCGGGCAATGCATGCATCACCAGCCCGCCCTGATAACCGTTCAGGCAGGATTCATATAACTCATCCCTGTTTTTTCCGGCGCAGCACACCAGCCCCGGAGCGGATAGATATATCTTTTTCATTCAAAATCACCTTCCAGGGTGTAAGTATATCCCCACAGATGATTAACAACCTCGATAACATTCCGGCTTTTTTTCTCAATACTGATAATTTTGGTTTTTTGATCCCCCAGAAGGATACGGCGGAAAGTCCATGTATCTTCAAAGCGGTTAGTCTTCATCTCTTCAAAAAAGAGGTCGCCGTATTTCAGCGACTGAAAAAGCGGCCGCGACTGATAGAAACAAAATTGAAAATCGGCTATGATAAACTCAGGCTTGAAGGGCAGGAACAACACCGGAGATGAAAAAGAGACCGATCCGTTGCGGTAGGAGAGTTCTCCCATATTCGCTCCCAGTTCGTTGATAAGGGTCATGTTCAACGCCTCCCTGTCCGCCTTTACCCAGGCATTGAGGAAGTAGTCCCTGCCGTTGAAAGAGGCGGATATCAGCTGGTGGCTGTCCAGGGGGTGGTCAATGTCCTCGGTGGGCAGTAGAATATATCTTGAGTTTTTAGCCAGCCAGACATAGGGGGTTGAAGGCTCGTCTCCTTTGGCTTTTGTTCCCGGCACACAGGCGCAAAAGCAGACGAGCATACCTCCCAGCAAGAGGAGCAATAGTATGTTCTTTTTTGTGCAGTTCAAAAAATCACCGTTGGAAATAGAATGATATGACATATTACATAGGTTTATCGATTTTGTCAACTATTTACGATACCGGCGCCGCCCACGCCATTGCCGGCAGCCGCCGCGGGGGAATGGATCGCCAAAGGTTCCGCTCCGAAGCGCGGCGCATACTGTCCCTGCTTGAAGGCAGGCTTTTTGAGGAAGATGAAATGGTCAGGGAAGCGCAGGGGCGGCCTTTTTTCCCCGGCAACGAGGGCGACTTTAACATCGCCCATTCCGGGGTATTGACCGCGGTTTCTCATGTAAAGGGCGGGAATCTGCGTACCGGCTGCGATGTTGAGCGGGTACGCCCCCGCACCGGGGCAGGGAAAATAGCGGAAGAATTTTTCTCCGCTCCGGAAAAGGATTATGTGTTCCAGGACGGCTTTAACGAGGCAAGGTTTTACGAGATATGGACTTTGAAGGAATGTTATATCAAACTCCGGGGGCTTTCGGTATTTGATATGCCCGCCTGTCCGTCCTTTATCGGCGGCGTAAAAAATGAATTCGCTTTTGACGCGGCGGTCTCTTCCCCGCTCTCCTTCTGCCTCTACGAACTTTCAGGCGGTTTGGAACACTATATGCTGGCAGCCGCCCTTGAGGGGGCGGAACAACAGCCGCCCGAAATACGCTGGTTTTCTCATGTGTCCCTTGCCTGTAAAAAGATAGCGGAAATAAAAGCCGCGCTCAAGCCCGCCGAAACGGTGAGGCCGAAAAGGTGAACGGGCATAAAACTGCTTAGAGCCAGCGCGCCGAAAGAGAGGAGGGTGGTTAAAAACGACAGGACGACCCCCAACAGGGAAATATCCTTCCTGCCGCTTTTGCGGTCAACCATATAAAAGATATAATCAAGGCCGAGGCCGAAAACGAGGACAATCGCCGCGACCGAAAAAAATCCGATGGCAATTTTGTTGACCGCCAGCGCCGTCACGGCGGACAAAACCATGAACAGAGGTACTATACAGATTTTAAGGTTATCGGGCCACGGGTATACGCAACAGATGATAACCGATACGACAGCGAAGGCGGCAAGAAAGAACCACAGCATGGTTTTGGTCAGGGCGTCCAGATCGCGGCCGATATCTTTTGATTTGTTGATAAAATGCACATAGTCGAATTCTGCGGCTATTGAGCGAAAAACCGCTTCATCGGTTGGCCTGATGGGCATGACGCATGAATAACAGCCTCCCTTCTGCTGCCCTATCCAAAAATTGGCGATACCGGCAAAGGCGGGCGCGTTTTCGGGAAGGCAGTATTTTTGCGCGGCGGCGAATTCATTTTCAAAGTCTTGAGCGTACTGCGAAGAAAAGCCGAGATATTCAAACTGCGCCTGAACCAGCGGGAGCAAAAATTGCATGGCGTTATACGTTTTTTCCTGGGTTTTTATTGACGGGACAAAAAGTGAAGTCCCCAGAAAAGACGCCAGATTTCCCCGCGCTTTTTCTTCTTCCAAACGCGCAATCAAATTTTCCTCATGCTGCAGCGTTTCTTCCGTATCCGCTCCCGATACGATAAAGTACCAGCCCGGAGAGCCGTGATCCATAACCTGCGCCGCCCGTTTTTCCGATTCCAGCAGGGAGGCGGACATGGTATACAGGGAAGAAAGGTCGTTCCCTATTTTTATCGCGGAAAAATTAACAATAAACAGCAGTAAAACAACAACGATAAACGCGGCAAAAAGAACGCCCCGCACGGCGGGCGATAGGGGGGGGAGGGGAGGGGTGATTTTTCCGGTAAAAAATTGAAACCGTCTTTTCTCGCTTACCGGAATTTTCAGGCGCGGGTATACGCAGAAAAAAGTAAGATAAGAGCTGAGAAGCCCCGCCATGGAAAAAACCGCGAATTGTTTTAAGATGGGAAACGGCGCAAAAAAGAAAACCGCAAAACATATTTCCGTAGAGATAAAACTCATGGTGATGCTTTTGAATACATGGGAACGAATGGCCGCGCCACTGTTCAGGGCGGGATTTCCCTTCCAGTGTACAAAAAAATGAACCGAATAATCCACGCAGGTGCCGATCAGGGTAGTGCCAAACACAAAGGTGATGATATGAATCTCTCTGAAAACCAACAGCGCGGACGCCGTGGCAAGCCCCAGGGAAATTCCCACCGCCATAATCGAAAAAGAGACGGGCAGGGGGGATCGAAAGACGTATAAAAATAAAAACAGTATAATGATAATCGTAATAACGCCTATGAGCGACGTTTCCCGCTGCGCGCCCGAAGAACTTTCATAACTGTGAAAGGGAATCCCCAAAAAATAAAACGCGAGGCCGGGTATGGATTCTTGTATAGACGGAGCAGCGGCATAGATTTTCCCGATTACATTCCGGCCTGCCTGCAGGGAAACCGCTTCCGGCGCAAGGGTAAAACGGAGCAGCACATACCATGTCCCGTCTTTTTCGGCCGCTAGGACATCTTCTTTAACGGTCATATTTCCCATAGAGAGCAATGAGGACGACAGCAATTCTCCCATTCGCCTTCCCGCCAGCAGGAAGGGGTCTTTTTCAATATGAGTCAGCGAGAACAAATTAAACGCGCCATAGGCGGAGGCCAGCGCGTCCTGCGCAATTTCCCCGGCTCCGCCGTTTTCCAGCAGGGCGAGTGTTTCTTTTCCGGCAATGACAAAACGGTAATCATAGAGATACCGGTTAAACTCCGCCATTACGCCGGAATCAAAATAAAGGGAACTATGTTCAAAAGCCGGAGATTGTTCAAATGCGCGGTACAGCAGAGCCGCCCCTTCTTTCGCCCTCTCAAAATCCGGCGCGGCGGCAAGGATAATAATCTCTCTGCCGTTTCTTTCTCCAAAAACCGTATCCGCTTCCATCACCGCTTTGGACCATGCCGGGCGGGGGAGCATATCAAAAAGGGAGGCGTTTACGCGTAACGGCTTCGCCCAAAAAATAGAGAACAGGAGCAGCAGGGGAATAGTCAGGTGAAACCCCAGCCACAGCCATGTTCCGTTAGGGGTAGGAAAAAAAGGCTTTTTCATGGACATCCAATTCCGCCGGATAGCGGTGATTTGACAAAATATACCGTATGGAATCGCCGTTTTGTTCGTATAGGTGAATGGAGCGGATAACCGTATCGCCCTGCATGATAATTTTTTCGGCGAAAGCATTGATGGTCTTGTCCAGCGGGGAAAGCCCTATCTCCCAAACGGCAGTGTCGCCTGAATAGTAAATCGCGAAATTTTCGAGCAGCCCCTGCGCGTTGCCGGAAAATACCGCGCTGATAACTTCCGCCATGCGCAGAAAGGTCTCGTTCCCCTGTGCGCTCAAAACGTTTCTTTGCCCGCCGGGCCGCGACTGTATCATAAAGTCTTTGCCCAATGTCAGCGTAGAGGGAAAGGGTTTAACGGTGTCCCACACCATACCCATGTTCGCGGCAATGATAAAATTTCCCGATGATTTAAGGGATCGTTCAAGGCGGCTGAGGGTTTTTTCCTGCTCAAAATTTCCGCGTATAAAGGGATGTTCCGCAAGGCGCGCAAGAGTCGTTCTAAAGGCGTCGGCTGTCTGCGGCCCCAACGGATAGCGGAATACATCCTGTGTTTGCGCCTGAGTCTGCGCTAATCCCGCGCATAAAAAAATTAAGAACAGAAAACCGCGGCGTTTCACGGTTGTTCCCCTTTCATAAAAGCCTCAACTTTATCGATGAGAATCTGCGGGCAGACAAAACAGGATTCGTTGGTGCGCATATCGACGGCCATCTGGGTGCTTAACCCTTTGGTGGTCAGAAGTCCGGTTTCAACATTGCGGATTTCGTATTTTATCCTGAGCCGGTTTTCATATTCATCAAGGATAGCCTTTACCCGCGCCCGGTCTCTGAAACGCAGGGAGCCGGGATATTTTGCGGAAACTTCGATTACCGGAAAAGCGTAACCGGTTTGTTCCATCTCGTCGTAGCCATAGCCGATTTTTTCCAGAAGAACACGGCGGCCGATTTCAAAATAGTTAAAATAATTCCCATGCCACACAACCTTCAAGGGATCGCAGTCAAAAAATTCAACGGTAATTTCCGCTTCCGCGTAAATCTCGCCCATAGTCACGCTCCTTCCTGCCAAAAATCAAAGAAATTATACCATTGAAAGGGCTGTTCTTTGCAATAGCCTTCCAGGAGCGCCGCGAAAGAATCCGCCAAAAGGGAGATCCTCTTAAATTTTTCCTTTCTGGCGCAGTCAAAAGAGAGGCGGCTTTTATGGACGTGCATATCATATTCCGTTTTTAGGGACAGCTCCTTTCGCCGCAGGGCAAAAACAAAATAGATAGGCGCATTGGCTAGAGCTGTCATATAAAAAATACCGGAAGAAAAAGGCGCGTCTTTTCCGAGAAACGGGATCATAAGGTTTTTCCCGTCAACGGAAGTTCTGTCTGCGGCGACGACAAACATCCCCCCGGCGGCGATTTTTTCCTCAAGCAGAACCGCCGTAGCGGGGCTTATGTCGCCCGCGCTGATAACGTCCATATCCGATTGCGGATTGAGGTCTTTGATTATACGGTTGAAATGCGCGGTTGTTTCCATATCCATAATGGCGATGAGCGGAATTTTCCGGGATACCCCTGTCCGGCCGAGACTCAACAGACCCCGCAGCAATTCCGTATTCCCCAAATGGGAAAAGACCAGAACAACTCCCTTTCCGCTTTCCAGCTCGCCGATAAGTTCCGTTATATCATCATCCTGATAGCGTATGTTTTTCAGGGGAAACCTGTCGCCCCATGCCTGTAGTTTTTCCACGATGGTAAGGGAAAAGGAGATGATGTGCCTGAGAGGGCCCAAGGGGGAACGGCATTTTTGCGCGATACGGGGATCTTGGATCAACGGGGCGATTCTCTGCAGAAAACGCCTTGATTCGGTTCTTCCCCTTTTTGAGAAAAGAAAATAAAAAAAACCGACCGGGAACGCGAGAATACGCAGAAAAATCACCGGAAATATTTTGAATAAAATTAACAAAAATTGCAGCTGCCAATACCCCGCCGCCTGTTCGCTGTGCTGGGACCAATGCAATGGAGATTCTTCCGTCTTTTCGGTCATCTTTTTTTCCTTATTAAAAACGGCAGGCGAAACAGCATGCCCGCGCATAGGCGGGTAAAAACCCAGCTTATACGGATATTATCCCTTACTACGCGGAAATTTGAAATCCCCCCGGCGGGATAATGTACTTTTATGGGGAAAAATACCGGATACACCCCATTCCAGTACAGGCGCGCCAAAATTTCCGTATCAAAGCCCATACGTTTGTCAAGAAAAGGATACCTTGTTATGCGCAATGCCTCGTCTACCGGATACACCCTGAAACCGCAGTGCGTATCTTTAAGCCGCGTCGAAAGCGTCACAATCGCCGCCCAAAAGGTGGAAATTTTCCGCCCGATTACCCTGCTGCGGGGGGCGGTTTCGTCAAATTCGGGAAGCCCGCAGATGATCCTGCCGGGATGTTGGGCGGCCTGTTCAAAAAAGAACGCCGCCGCCGTGTCGTCGTGCTGGCCGTCGGCGTCTACCTGCAGCACGTGGGTCAAACCAAGCTGCGCCGCTTTTTCAAGACCCTTGATAAACGCCCCGCCCTTGCCCGTATTTTTTTCCAGCCTTACCAGCACGATACCGCGCGTCTTTGCGGCGCAGTCCGCCAGCAGTGTTTTGGTTTCTTCTTCGTTGCCGTCATCCACCAAAATCACCGGGATGCCCATAGAGGCAAAACGTTCCGCTATGGGACAGGCGGTCTTGCCGTGCCGGTACACGGGGATAAGAACGCCCTGTTTCATGCGTCCTCCAGAACGACCGTCCCCGCGGAATAGGCCGTTGCGCCTTCCGGGGAACTAAAATTAAAAGAAAGGGTATTTTTGTTTTTCGCCAGTTTCAGCAGGAGGGGAACGCGGGGGCGGATAAGGCCGGTAAATTTTATCCGCCGTATTTGTGCAAGGCCAACGCCGGTTCCCAGATACCGTGACGCAAAACGGGTTACCAATTCCATTTGCGCCACCGCCGGAAGGATGGGAAAGCCGGGAAAATGTCCGTCAAAATATGGGCTGGAATCTGGTACGGAAAATTCAAGGCTTATGGAATTTTCATTTTTATCAATGATATTAACACTATTTATACTGTCAAAAGCGGCAGACCCGCCGCCGCCACCATGCTCGCCGGAAAATAACAGTTTTATATGCTCTTTTTGTTTTTTCCCCTGGGCATTTACGGGCAGTGTTTCGAGGTAACGCCACTTTTTGGGGATCACGACGTTTTCAAAATATTGCAGAAGGTATTCCCGCCAGAATGAATTTATTTCGTGTTTGGCAAGCCCGGCGAATCGTTCTTTCCCCTTATCGTTAAAGACGACGGCGGCGGCGAGGTACTGGCGCCTGTCTTCCAAAAAAATGACGCATACATCGGCGGCAAATCCTGATTGTAAAATGCGGCTTTCCATTTCCGGCAGGGAAATGCGCTTTTCCTCAATTTTAACGACCGAGTCAAAACGCCCCTTGAGCAAAAAGCGGCCGTCCTTGAGCATTTCGACCATGTCGGCGGTTTGGAAACCTGCCGGGTCTTTGATATACGGAGAACGTATAACGAGGCAGCCGTCCTCATTTTTGCTCAACTGCGTGTTGTCAAAGGGCGTCCACTCCATGCCGTTGACCGACTGCCGCCACGCGATACCGGACGTTTCCGTGCTGCCGTACACTTCTACCGGCCAGAAGCCGAAAACGTCGCCGGTTTTCCGCGCGGTCTCTGGATCAAGCGCGCCGCCGGAGGTAAATATCCACGGCGATTTAAGGCGCAGGCCGGAAAGTTTTTCAATTTCGACCGCCCGTTTGAGGAAGGCCGGCACGGTGATGATCATGTACTCCGTATCGGAAAGTTTTTCCATCTCTTCGGGGAATTCAATTCTTTTTCTTCTAAAGGGAACTCCCGCGGTAAAGGGCAGCAGTATCGAAAACAAAAGGCCGTAAATGTGGTGCGGGCTTACCGTGGAGCATAGTTTGCGCTTGAGGAATTCTTCCCCCCACATGGAAAGCACGAAACGGTTGTCATTTTCAAATTCCGTCAGCCGCTGTTGTACTTCTTTGGGTTGTCCGGTGCTCCCCGACGTGTACATGATGATGGACGTTTCATCCGCGATAATCGCCGCCGCCTCACCCGCCGGAACATCCGCTTTTGCAACCGGATTGAGCAGGGCGGGAATAAAAAGCGTTTTTTCCTCTGCGGGGAAAACCTGATCGGTAATAAAGGGTACGCCGCCGCCGCTCATAGCGGCGCCGCGAATTTCCGCAATGTAGGCGGGGCTGACATTGGCGCTTAACCGTATTTCTTTTTTGCACTGGAGCAGCGCGGTAAAGGCCAGCAAAAAATACCAGTAATCCTCGCAGTAGAGGAGCCACTTTGCGCTGTTCACCGCTTCAATCTGCCGGCGCAATTGGGCGGTCTCTGCAAGAAAATCTCCCCATGTTTTGTACGCCGATTCGCCGTAAACGCCTTCGTAACACACAACGGCGGCAGGGTCGCGGGAGTTGTTTTTAAGCGCCGAAAACGGAACGGCTTGGGGCATTTTCTTCTGTACCATTTTTCTTATTATCAGCTCCCCCATAAAGAAAACACCTATCAGTATATAGGAAATCCCGCCGTTATAAACAGACCACAGTACGTCGGAACCGGAAAAAATAGTCCATGCGGCAGCACTCCCGTTAAAAATAAAAAAAACGCACCACGCTATGGTTACTTTGCGGCAGTAGGTTTCTACCCTTTTTTCGCTTAAGGAACCTTTTATCGACTTGTCCTGCATGGTGGCAAAACGGAAGATCATGGTGGGGGGCGCGAAACAGGTAACGCCAAAGCCCGCCAGAAACAATACGTTCATCAGCACGGGGTACAATTTAAGGATGACTTTGGAATTGGTAACAAGGCACAAAACCCCCACGCCCAACAGCAGCAGCGAAGTCCACGCAAAAGAGCTTCCCTTTTTTGCGCTCTTGGGGGACGATGTCCTAGTGATAAAGGCAAGGAGGGCAAAGGCGATAATAAAAAGGGAAAACAGCCGCAGCGGGGTTTGGCGTATGACCAGAAAATAATAGATGAACGCCGGATACAGCACCGCGGCGATATAAAAAAGGACTTTGGTAAACCTGAAGGTCATGAGGTTCTTTGAACCTTAGGCTTTTTGAACCAGGGGATAGAGTATATCTACCACATCCTGAACGGTTACCGCTTTTTTGAACAATTCGGGGTCTATTCTCCCCTGTATAAATTCTTTCATTTTGACGAGCAGATCCACCGCGTCGATGGAATCCAGTTCCAAATCATCGTAGAGTTTTGCTTCGGGGGTAATGGCATTTTTTTCAATATCGAATTCGTCGACTAATATGACTTTCATCTTTTGAAAAATATCTTCACTGGTCATGCCGTTACTCCCGCAGCCTCGATATATGCCGCCAGAGCATCCACCGAGGCAAAATGTTTTTTGTTATCCGCGTTTTCCGCGGAAAATTTGACGCCGAATTTCTTTTTGAGCGCCACTCCCAGTTCCAGAGCGTCTATGGAATCAAGGCCCAGCCCTTCCCCGAACAGGGGTTCAGAATCGACAATATTTTCCGGCTTGATATCCTCAAGCTCCAGAGCGTTGATTATCAGTTCCTTGATTTGACGCTTTATGGTATCCATAACGGCTCATTATATACTACCGGCGCAAAAAACACAAGGGATTGACGGGCAGACGCGGATAAGCCCATAATGAGGCTTAACGCTATATGAAGCTCAATCTTATTTACCCCCGGTGGAACAAATTGCCGGGGCAGACTACCTTTAACCTGCCCCCGCACGGTCCGGTGGTATTTGCCGCCGCCCTTCCCCCCGATGTAGACGTAACCTTTACCGATGAAAATGTCCAAAACCTTGACTTTGACGAACCGTGCGATCTCGTGGCGATCTCCATGATGCTCAGTACGCAGGTAAAGCGGGGCTGGGACATTGCCGACGAGTACCGCCGCCGGGGCAAACAGGTCATTTTTGGCGGTATCGCCGCCATGCTGCACGCCGGGGAAACCGCCGCGCACGCGGACTCGGTGTTTCTGGGCGAAGCGGAAACCAGAATGGAACAGGTTATCGCCGACTGGAAAGAGGGACGCCTGAAACCGGTTTACGACTTTATGCCGCAGATGCCGCCCATTGGAGCGGTGGGACCCGCCCGGCGGGACCTGTATCAACGCGAACTGTACAACCACAAGGGCGTACAGATGGTGGATCTTTTCCACGCTTCCCGCGGGTGCCGTTTTAACTGTTACCCCTGCGCCGTTTCCTATCTGGGCGGCCGCTCATTCCGCCCCCGCCCCATAGACAAGGTTCTTGAGGAACTGTCGGGCATTGAAAACAACCGGCTCTTTATCGTGGACAACTCGCTGGCGCAGGACAAAAAATGGGAAATGGAGCTTTTCAGGGAGATGATCCCCCTTAAAAAAAAGTGGATCAGCCACACGATTGAGGACGACCCGGAAGTGCTGGAACTCGCCGCCCGCGCCGGGGCGTGGTATGTGTATCAGGCTATTTTCGACACGTCGGACTATATCAAAGAGCGGATAAAACATTACCATGACTACGGTATCGGCGTGGAGGGGACGATCCTGCTGGGGCTGGACGACCAGACCGAGGACGACATCAAACGGCTCATCGACTTCCTGCTGGAGATCGATCTTGATTTGGCGGAATTTACCGTGCTGACCCCGTTTCCGCAGACCAAAGCCTGGGACGATCTGGAAGGGCAGGGGCGCATTTTTGACCGGGACTGGAACCATTACAACGCGGGGCAGGTGGTTTTTACCCCCAAAAACATGAGCGCACAGCGCCTGCAGGAACTGTATGATTACGCATGGAAAACTTTTTATCAGGGGGAATCTCAGGAGGAAAAAATGTTCCGCCTGCTCTATACCGTGGTCAGCCGCGAGATGGACGACGGAACCTACCGCCCCCGCAACCGCCGGCTTATCCGCCGATCTTTTGGCGCGGAAATTATGCCGCTTTCCAGAGGGGTTGGAGCAAATCAACCGCGTCCTGAACCGTGCGGACATTCCTGAACAGGGAAGGGTCAACTTTTTCGCCGATATGCTCCTTGAGCGAGATAATCAAATCGACCATATCCAGCGAATCTAGGTCTAAATCTTCATCCAGACGCTTTTCAGGCTCTATTGATTCGGCGTCAATTTTAAATTCCGAGATTAGCCGTTCTTTTACAATTTTGAAGATAGTATCTTTTCCCAATAAAAACTCCGTTTTCATCCCGAGTCTACATGAATTGACGGTTATTTGTCAATGGCGGCGGTTTTGCACCCCAGCGAACAGGCCGCGCAGTCGGCGGGGCCGCAGGCGGGCGTTGAGGCGGCATGGGCGGTAATGGTAAAGACGCTGCCGGTAATGAGCAGTATGGTATGGTTCTCACCTTCGGCAAATTGCGCCGTATCCGTATCGTAATCAAAGGAGATTTTAAGCCCCTCGGTAATCATAGATTCGGCGTCAAGCGGGTTGACCACTTCCCGGGGAGCGAACAGCAGAGGCCGCTCATTTTCAACCTGCGCGGCAACGCGGTTGTTTACGGTTGTCAGCGCCATTATTCTGCCGTCCTCGTCAAACGCCAGAGAGTTGATGTCCGCGTTGACGCCCAAAGCGTTGGGGTCAAAGGCGGTCAGCGCGCCGATGGGCGTTTGTATGGTAAAGGGAGCGGACGGTTCAAGGGATTCCAGTTTTCCCGATTCGTACAATGAAAAGCCGTTACGCGCAGTTATTTTGCCGTATGCCGTCGCAATCGGGACCGTTTCGCCGGGAAACAGCGTAATACTGCGGACAGCGCCGCTTTGGTAAAAAGCGATGCCGCCGATAATCGCGGTAAAAGCGGTAAAGGGCAGTTCAAACGACAGCGGTATGGCGAGGGCTTTTTCTTCCTGCTCGCTCCACATCCCGCCGATTTTGCCGTCCAGCGGGAAAACGCGCTTTAACTCTCCGGTTTCAAAAAACGTTACCAGTTCCGCGGGAAGTTCGCCCAGCGGCGTCTGTACCTCCTGCACTTCATCTAACGCGATTTTTTTTATCGCGCCGCACGGGTAAAACTCCACGGAGTATTTGTTTTTGCGGCGGTGGGTTTCGGTATACGCGGGGACAAGTTCGCCAACGCGGGTTGCGAGCGTATTTTTTTGGGAGAGCTTTACCCCCAGCAATTCGCCGCCGGGGTAACAGGAATAACTTTCCACACCCGCCAGCGAGCCATTGGCGAACCGTATTATGTTATTTTCAGGCACGTCGAAATTGCGCATATCAACACTTTTTGGTGATGGTCGCCTGAACCTCGCCGTCTTTGTCGCTCGTCACTTGTACATTGTACAACCCGCTGTTTTCAATCCACGGCGGGATGTGTTTGCAGATCAGGCGCAGTTCCACTAACGGCGTGTCTTTCAAAAAGTCCATCATAGCTTTTTTGCTGGTTACCTCCGGGCACTCTTTTTGCAGGGCGATTAAATCCAGAAAGTAAACGCCCGGCGTGGACGTTTCAACCGGTTTTGCTTCCCGGATGATTTTTTCCTTAGCGGCGGCGTCCGCTTCGGCGTTATGTAAATCTTCGATGATGCCGTCAAAAACATCGTCGTTAATCGCGCCGATTTCAAAAATATGCAGCCCGGCGCGGTCGAACACCGTGAAGGGAATACCCACCAGTGTTCCGCCTGCCAGCACGTCGCAGCCTTCAATGAGCGGCAAAAGCGTTTCTGTACTGCGCCGCGTCAGGGCGGGATTGCTGGGAATTATTTTGTCAAATTTCGCCGCGCTTGTTTGTATCCACCCCGCTCCCGCCGCGCCGCGTTCAAATAGCAAAAATTGTTTGGCGTCAAAGAAATCGCAAATCTCAGCGTTTTCATTGGTGAATACCGCTATTTTGCCCATGGTCGCCCTCCTGCCTCAAGTATAGAATATGTTCCTTCAAAAATGCAAGTTCCTGCGGGACATTTCGCAGCGCCTCGCGGTCTTTCTTGCGCATTTCCCACCTGATGGGCGGCAGTTCCGTTCCTTTTTTACGCACCATTAAAATAACGGTGAAGGTATCCTCAATTTCACTGACGATTTCAAATGAAAGCGACGCGGCAATATCGGCTGCCCGCGCGGCGGAGGCGGGGACAAGGTGATTCGCCCGAATCCCGGCATAATGAATGCCGCGCCGCGGTTCGGCAAGGTTAAACGCAACGCCCCAGTCGGGGACTGAAACCTGCGCCCCCTGAACAACCGCCGCCGCGATGTTTTTGCAGCCCGTTAACCTCGCCGTTTGGACGGTTAACGGTTCCTTAAACAAGTCCCATTTATTGCCCATAACTTCGTTTTTGCCGTTATTGATAATGGCGATATCGTCGCATAACCGATAAACCTCATCGCGGTTATGTGACACGTACAGAACCGGCTGGGGGAAACCCCTGAAAAGGGCGGCAAGTTCCATCTCCAGTTCCCACCGTAAATGGCTGTCCAGCGCGGTAAAAGGCTCGTCCAGCATGAGGATGTCCGGCGAGCCCGCCAGAATCCGCGCGAGGGCGCAGCGTTGTTTTTCACCGCCGGAAAGCTGGTGGGGGTGTTTATCCAGATGTGGATACAGGTGAAAAGTACGCGCCAGTTCTTCGGCGGCGGATTGCCTGTCGCGGCGTTTCTTTTCTTTTACGCCGGTCATTATATTTTGCCGTACCGTCATATTGGGGAACAGGGCGTAATCCTGAAACAAAAAACCCGTATTGCGCTTTTGCGGCGGCAGGTTTATCTTCTTTGCGGAATCGAATAACACTTTCCCGTTGAGTTCGATATGCCCCCGGTCGGGCTTTGACACCCCGGCTATACAGCGCAGAGTCATGCTCTTGCCGCTGCCCGACGCGCCCATCAGCGCGGTTACGCCCGATTGGGTGCGTATATCTACGTTCAGAGAAAACCCTTTGAAGTTTTTTTCGATTGCACATAACAGCATAATTTATCCCCGAACCCTTTGTTTGTTAAAAACGTTAATCAACAGCATAAAGAAAAATGACACTATCAGATTGAGTATTACCCAATAGAACGCCATATCGTCCTGATTGATCTGCCAGAAGTACGCGACCGATGTTGA
>JGI24698J34947_10000542_pt1 | contig 17887 bp, 14 predicted proteins | sample TergutMp193P3_FD_34947 | JGI IMG/M metagenome (IMG submission 34947) | reverse complement strand
GACGAATCGCTTCGCCGGAAACTTAATCCAGAATCTCCAGCACGGTATGCTTGCCGCCTTTCGCGGTAGCGGCCTGCAGAACCGTTCTTATCGCTTTGGCGATGCGGCCGTGCTTTCCGATTACCTTGCCGATGTCATTGGCCGCCACCCGGAGTTCCAGAATGGTAGATTTTTCGCCTTCCACCACCGCCACATTAACAGCGGAAGGATCATCCACCAGGGACTTCACAATATATTCAACGAGATCTTTTTCCATAATCTCCTCCGTAATTTTCGATTAAGTCTGGTTCTGGGAGAAGTTTTTCTTGTTCAGAATGCTTCGAACTGTGCCGCTCACACTGGCGCCCTTGTCGATCCAGGTTCGCACCTTTTCCGCGTCAAAGACAATCTGATTACTTTCCGTCTCAATGGGGTGATAGTACCCCACTTCGTCAATGGTTTTTCCATCCCTGGGCGCCTTGTTATCAACCACTACAATACGGTAATAGGGGCGCTTCTTGGTTCCGATTCTTTTGAGCCTTATACTGGCGCTCATAGAGTTCCTCCTCAGTGTCCCGGCTTATACGCCGGTTCTGATTAATCTGTTTCAATCCACGCCCCCGCGCAAAGGGCGACATCGCAAACACAAATCATAGTCAATTCATCATTTTTGATCAAGTCGTTCCAACTTCTGATTTGTCGTGCTGATCGCTAATATTGCCATACAAATCGATCCGGCGCGGCGAAGCGGGCTAGCTGCCCGAATGGCTAGCCCTCTCCCGCGGCGGCGGATCAATATATATGGTTACATTTGCGATCATCCCGATAAATCAGAGTTTATTTAGCGCGCTTTCCCCTGATTGGTCTTAATTCCTCTTCGCTCACTTTGGAGGGATCGTCCACGCCGGGGGGCAGCTCGCGGCCCTCCTCCAGTTCAACTTCTTCATCCTCAAAAAGTTCATTCTGGAAGGGTTGATAGTCGTCATCCGGTTTTTGGTCGCCGTGCTCCAGGCGCAGGGAGAGTACCTTGCTGATGCCCGATTCTTCCATGGTCACGCCCAGGAGCATGTTGGCGCAGGCGGCGGTTTTTTTGTTATGCGTAATAACGATGAACTGGCTTCCGCGGCCGAATTCCCTGAGGAGCTGGACAAAGCGGATGACGTTTTCATCGTCAAGGGCGGCGTCTATTTCGTCGAGGAGGCAGAAGGGCGAAGTCTTGACGAGATAGGTGGCGAAGAGAAGAGCTACGGCGGTCATGGATCTCTCGCCGCCGGAAAGGAGGTTGATGTTCTCCAGCTTCTTTCCGGGGGGCTGGGCGAAAATGTCGATGCCCGATTCCAGCACATGGTTGAGGTCTAAAAGGCGCAGCTCCGCCCGCCCTCCGCCGAAAAGCCGTCTGAACATGTTGTGAAAGTTTTTCTTTATCTTGTCGTAGGCGGCCATGAACAGCACCGACTGTTCGGTTCTGAGTTCTATTGTGAGCTTTTCATAGTCCGCGCTGGCCTTGACGAGATCCGCCAATTGGCCGGAAAGAAAATCGTAGCGTTCCCTGGTTTCGGCAAATTCCTCGGGCGCCGCCAGATTCACCGCCCCAAGGTCTTTCAGGGCCTGCCTGCTCCGGGCAAGCCGCTCCCGCAGTTCCCCTGTCCCGGCGGTTATCGTGTAGATCCTCTCCTCAAATTCCATGAGGTCCCTGGAATGGGTTTCCCGAAAATTGTCCTGGATGTTTTTTATCTCCGTTTCGGATTGAACCAGCTCTAGGTGGATGTGTTCAACCGCCTCCTGGATTTTGGCCTGCTCGGTCAATCGCTTGCGTATATTTTCCTGTTTTCCCTCCAGGTCTCCATTTTTCAGATTGATATCTTTTTGCAGCTTCTCAAGATCTTCGGTGAGCTGCTTCCCTTTCCGTTCAATCCCGGCGGCTTCCGCCTCGGCGCCGGCAATGCGCTCGTCTATTTCCTCAAGGCGCTTGCGATCCAGAAAGAGCTCTTCCTGAATTGTTTTATGAAGGTTTTCCTGACCCGCGAGTTCTCGCCTGATAAGCCGGGCCTGCTCTTCAGCCGCCTGGGCCTGTGTGGCCATTTTCATCCGGTTTACCCGAAGGTCCTCAAGCGTGGAGCGGTATTCGTTGATTTTGACGCTCAGGTCTTCGTTATGCTTTCTGAGATTCGCGATGAGGTCCCGCTTTTCAAAAACTCCCTCGCGGCAGGAACGGATCATAGCGTCTAACGCGCGTTTTTTGGTGATGATCCCCTCCGGGGCGAGGAAGCCGTCCAGGAAGGCCGGCGTGCTCTTTCTGTAGGTGTCGAAAAGCGAGATTACCCTGTCGGCGCGGCCGGCCGCCTGTGCCAAATCCGCCGCGAGGCTGTCGGCAAGGTGCTTTAGCTCTTCCGGCCTCGGCATGTTCCCGCCTGAGACGGCGCGTTCGGCCGCGGCGGAAAAGTCCCTCAAGAGGGCTTCCCTGCCCGCGAGGGAAGTTTTGAGCAGGGTCAAGGTTTCGTTGAGGGCGGCCTCGGAATTGCGCCTGTCGGCCGAGGAGTAACCAGCCTCCTTAAGGCCCGCGTCAAGGGCGGCGACAATGTCGTCGGTAATCGCTTCGAGTTCCTTTTCACGGCCCGCCCTGTCCTGCTCCAGAAGCTTGATATCCTCTTCCGCTTTTCGCACCGACCTCTCGTTCTCGTCCATCAGCGCGGCGGTGCGCTGTATATTCCCCTCAAACGAACTTATGTTCTCCTCTATGCCGAGGACTTTCTTCCTGAGATCCCCGACAACACCGTCCTGTTCCCTGGCGTCGTCCGAGAGTTCCTCAATTTTGATTTCCGCGGCCTTTTCCCTGCCTTCGTTAATCGCTATTTTTGCCTTGCTGTCGGTGCGCTGCTCCGAAAGGAGGCGCACTTCCTTTTCAAGCGCGTTTTTTTCTACCGCCAGTCCGTAGATGTTCTTCTGGTGTTCCGCGAGGCGGGCCTCCAGGGAATTCACCAGATCCATGTTTTCTTCAAGCGCCTTATTTGCCGCCTCAATCCCTTCCCTGACTGCGTCACGCTCCAGGGTCTTTTTTCTCAGCGCTTCATTTCGCTCGTCCCTGTCATAACGGAAATTCTTCAGCCTCAAGAGCTGAATATCCAGTTCGTACTGAAAGGCATCGTCTTTAAGGGCCCGGTATTTCAGGGTTTTTTCTGATTGTGTTTTCAGAATGTCGTATGAACGCTTGACCTCCGCCACCTGTACCTGGACCTGACGCATGTTTTCTTCGGTTTTGGCGAGTTTGCGTTCCGCCTCGGCGCCTCTCACCTTGTACCTGGTGATTCCCGCGGCCTCCTCAAAAAGAAAGCGCCGCTCCTCCGGTTTGGACGACAGGATCTGGTCGATTTTCCCCTGCTCCATCACCGAGTATGCTGTCTTACCGACGCCTGTGTCCCAGAAAAGCTCCCGCACTTCCTTGAGCCGCACCGGCCTGGAATTGATGAAGTACTCGCTCTCCCCGGAACGGTGGAGCCTGCGTTTTATCTCGATTTCCGGCACATCCAGGGGCAGAAGGCCGGTATCGTTTTCAAGGGTAAGCACCACTTCCGCCACGTTGATCGCCTTGCGGTTTTCCGTGCCGTTGAAGATCACATCTTCCATTCTATCGGCGCGCAACGCCCGTGACGCCTGCTCCCCCAGCGCCCACTTGACCGCGTCCACCACATTGGACTTGCCGCAGCCGTTAGGCCCCAGAAGCGCCGTTATCCCCCCGGAGAATTCGACACGGGTCCTGTCCGCGAATGACTTAAATCCAAATATATCAAGACTCTTCAGAAACAAAGGGTAAACTCCACACCTATTCTGTCTGTTTTTAGTAAGTTCTAACTCTATCATTTTACCCAAGCAAAGGGAATAGGGGATGGTGTAAAAAGGTGACAGTCACCTTTTTGGACAGCAGGCGGCGCTAAAATGGTGACTGTCACCTTTTTGGCTTGAAAAATCATCCAAATCATGCTAATAATCCCAAAGGAGTCTTTATGAAAAAGTATAGTGTTTCTTTGGCAATGCCGGTTTTAGCGCTGGTATTTGGATTGACCTTTGTGTCCTGTTGGACTACCCCCAAAGTAGATGAACCCACGCAATTTGAAGGCAGATGGCTCGATCAAACCGCTGTAAATGAAGTCGGATATAGTGATTTATCATACACATTTGCCGGTGATACGTTTGTCTTAAGAATAAAAAATGATCAGGGCTATGTAGTAGATTATACGTACGCCGGGACATTCAAGTATACGGCCAACAAAATCCGTTTTACAAGCGGGAAGGAAACATGGACCCAGGAGTATACATTAGCCGGTAACGAATTTAACTTGATGTTTAACAGGACGGGAAGCGGTGGTAGAGGCCCCGTTGCCGGCACATTCGTTAAGCAATAAGGTGACTGTCACCTTTTGGGGCTAAAATGGTGACAGTCACCTTTTTTGTCACCTTTCCAGTACGTCCGCCGCCACCTCTTCCATGCCTTTCCCGTAATACAAGTAGCCGTAGACCGCGGCGGCGGCGATGACCTTGCGGCCGTAGTCGCGGGTCTCCGTGTACTCGATGGTTTCAAGGAAGAGGTCTTCGGGAAGGCCGCCCTGCCGCCTGTCGGCGGTGAGCCAGTTGCGAACCCTGCCCATGCCGCCGTTGTACGCCAGCAGCGCCAGCATTGGAGTTCCCATCTGAACGTTGAGGTAAGCGAGGTAATATGAGCCGATATGGATGCTGACCTCCGGGTCTTTTAAGTCCAGCCCGGCGGCACGGTAATTAGGGCCGCCGGCCCGGACGATGCGATCCGCCATCTCGGCGGCGGTGGCGGGCATGAGCTGGACGAGGCCAATGGCGCCTGAACTTGAAACGATATCCGGCTTGAAGTAGCTTTCGGTGCGGATAAGGGCGTAGAGGATTTCCGGGCTGAGTCCCGCCTCGCCGGCGTATCCCTCTACCATCTCCTTGAAGGGCTGGGGGTAGTAGAGCAGGAGATCTTCGCGGCTTGCCGGCGGGCTTTCCAGGTCGATGTAGCGGGAGACGAGGTCGAGGGATTCCTTGTGGCGGCCGGAAGCGGCCAGGGCCGCGGCGATTTCCCTGAGTTCCGGCACTGAAAGCCGCCTCTCGGCAGCCTGTATATAGGACAACGCAAAGGAGGCCGCGCCGTACTCAAAAAACCCCAGGAGGAAGTCTGCGATGCCGCTTCGCGCCGTCACGGCGGCTTCTTGTGGCACGCCTTCATTATCCGGTACCAGCGTCAAGCCCAGCTTTGCGGCCGCCATCGCCCTGTAGTAAAACGAGGCGTTTTCGGTTTCAAAGGCGGTACGAAAAAAACTTTCCGGCCTGTAGAATGACCTGATATAGCCTTCCTCTATCGCCCTGCCCGCTATCCACGCGTATTGCGCGAGGGAAGCGCCCGGCCCCCTGCTTTCAAGGCAGAAGTAGATTTCCAGGATATCGCTCCACTGCCTTCTTCCCGTGAAATAGTTTGAGAGCCTGTCAAGTACATCATCGAAATAGGAGAGGTCGCTCCACCGCGAGATGCTTGTCTTCACCAGGGACGCGGCGGCGGCGGGGCTTTCCGCCAGGGCGTTCATCAGCATATACCAGATGCAGGCNTCGGATTGATTGGCGTCCGGCGCGTACTCCAGCGCCCGCCGGAAGTANTCGGACGAGGCTTCGTAGTTTCCCATTGCCCTTTCTATCCTGCCCGCGNAGAAGAGGATCNGGTACCTTGCTTCCGGCGGATAATCCGGTTCCGCCGCCGCCCAGGAGCGAAAGAGTTCCGCCCCCTCCGCGCGCAATGCCGGGGTATACTGATAGGCCCTGCCAAGATCCGGGATAAGACTGGGGTAGCTGAAGAAGACGAGCCCGCCGTCAGCCAGGGAGGGACGCAGAAAGTTCAGGCTGACGGCGTAGTTCGCGCCCGAACGCCTGCTTAAAAGGGCCGTGCTTTCCGCAGTGTCAAGCAGCCCTGCCGAAGAAAGCGCCTCAGCGAACGCCCAGTCCCGCAGCTCGCCTGAAGCCATTCCGAAAAGAAAAGCTGTAGCTTCTCGCTGAAATTCAGCGAGCTGGATTTCAGAGCGAAGTGTTTCATCGCCGGTCGCTTTCCACGTCGCGAAAAGCGCGAGCGCCTTCTCCCACTCCGCGACGAGGTCTCCCTCGGCAAGATTTGCCGCGGCAGAATCCACCATAACAGACTCAACCGGAAGAAGTTTCGCCGCCTCGTCATAACGTCCCAGGCGGTAGAGGCAGGCGGCGCGGACAAGCGGAAGGAAATCGCTTTTCAGACCGCCTGAGTCCAGTACGCCAAGAACATAATTGGCCTCGCTCGACGAATTACTTTGCAGTACCCCGGGGAGGAGCTTCAGAGCCGCCTCGCGCCTTACCGGAAGCGAGGAACTCTCCAGGGCAGCGCAGAAAAGAATCGTTTCCAGCCGGGAATCTTTGTTCCCGTCAGAAATCTCGTTTCTATTGAGATTGCCGCCGTCGGAAACTTCGCTTTCATTGACCAATAGCCCCGCGTAAAAAGGGGCTCCCGGATGAATGGCCTCAAGCTCCTTTAACCGGGATATTGTTTTATAGAGACCCGGCGAATCTGTTTCCAGGGATAATTCCGCCTGCCGGATAAAACCAATGTCTCCCTTACGCAAGAGCTGCGCCGCCTCATCGCGCGGGATTCCCAGCACCTGGGTCATACCGCAAGACGCCTGCAGAAAAAGGGGAATGAAAAATAAAGCGCGAACTATGTTAGCGACGCGAGAGAAAAAACCCCTGCCTGGGCCGCTAATTCCTGGGCGGGACACGGATCGTAGTTCCCGAAATGATGCGATCAGGATTGCGGATATTGTTAAATCTGGCAATTCGCGGATAAAGCCATGGGTTGCGGTAGAAAGCCTCGGAAATATCCCAGAGGGTATCTCCATAACGGATTCTATAGACAACGCCTTCCCTTGGTATCACCGAAGGTACATTGTAGGAAGCCACAGGAGGAACGGGCCTCGTTCTGGCGGCCTGCGCGACCGGCGGCGGCTCGGCTGGCGCCTGTATTAAAACCGGCTGTGCGGCAGGCGCCGGCGGCGCTTCAACAGGCTGGGCGGGCGGCGTCTCAACAGGCTGGGTGGGCGGCATCTCAACGGCCTGGACAGGCGGCGGTGCCTCAGCTTGCGAAGGCGGCGGCGTCTGAGCAACGGTGGCCGCCGGCAGTGTAGGCAACGGCTGCGAAACAGCGGGGACTTGCGACTGCACCGATGCCTGACTTTGCTGCCCCTGAAATAACTGCTGTATGCAGGGGAGCACACCTCCGTTACGGAAGAATAAAAACCATATCGCGAGAAGGAGTAGAATCAGGATAAGGGCGATGATAATTGTTTTTGGAAGCCAGCTTTTCTTTTGCTTCATTTCCCCTGCCGGCGGCTCATAAAGCCCTTTTGGAACGGCCTTGTCATCTTCCAGATCCAAATCGGATATTATATAATCCTGCCTCACTTCATCAAGGGACTTAAGGGACACGCTCAGGGTTTGCCGCCCCTCAGGACCGCCATCCAAATCAACCGCGTGGGCGGTAATATCGCCGTTACTGGTAGAAGAGATTACAAGTTCTATCGAAGGCTGCCCCTTGGGCTGTGCCGTGATCTTCTCCATAACCAGACTGCCGATATAAAGGGCGTCCATCATGGTTTGAGAAGAACTCCTGTAAAGGTCTATCTGGATACTCCGCTGGTTATCATGCACGGTAGTAAGGACCAGACGTTTTTTGTCCTGAGAATTTTCCTCCAAAATCGGGTAAAATTCTCTGTTAGCCAATTTAATGCCTATAGTTGAAGCCAACATTTCGCTCCTTTTATTATTTTAAATGGCTGGGGAGGCTTTGTCAATCCAATTAAAATATGATACAATAATACCGATATTATGAGTATGAATTTTTTGATACCGATCTTTGGGGCTGTTTTAGGTCTCGTCGTTATTATTTTTATCATAATGACGGTCGCACATCGTGGAAGCGGAAGTGGAAGCGGAAGTGGAAGCGGAAAAGGAGGCGTGAAGCGTTCAAAAGGCCGGGAAGTTATTATCAGAAACGCGACCAAAAGGCTGGAGCAAAACCCCCGCGATCCTCACGCCCTCTCGGATCTGGGCGATCTCTACTACCGGGAAGAAGACTGGAACCAGGCTTTCAAAACCTATGCGGTTCTCGCGGAAATGGGAAGGCAGGTTCCGAACGAATTTGAAGCCCAGCTACGTTACGGCATGGCCGCCCTGAAACTGGGGCTTATAGAAGACGCTTACAAGGGCCTTAACGCGGCCAGAGTCCTAAACCCGCAAAATTTTGACGTAACCTACAATCTTGGCGCTTTGGAATTTCAGCGAAAAAATTACGAGAAAGCTATCCAGCTTCTGAATCAGGCCAGAATCAAGGATCCCGAACACGCCCCGACCCTGAGAACCCTGGGACACGCCTTTTTCCGGTTAAAGAAAAATAAAGAAGCCATGGTCTTCATCAGAAAAGCCATCGACCTTGCGCCGGACGACAAGGAATCCCTTTATACGCTGGCGGAGTGTTACTACGAAGCGAACCAGACTGAGCAGGCGCTGCGTGTTTTCAGCCACCTGCGCGGCGATCCGGCCATGGGCGCAAATGCCTGTCTCACTTGCGGTATAATCAACTCCGAAGCCCGCCAGTACGAGAAGGCAATTCAGGACTTTGAACTCGGACTTCGCCACGATAACATCAAACCCGATGTCAAAGTGGATCTTCGCTACCGTCTCGCGCAATGCTATCTGAAAACGAACGAAATCGGCAAAGCTTTGGCCATGTTCAGAAGCATTCAGAGCGAGAGCCCCAATTATAAAGACGTACCAATGCTTGTTGGGAAATACGCGGAACTAAACGCCAACAAGAACCTTCAGATTTTCCTCATGGCCCCTTCTGCGGACTTTGTGGCCCTCTGCCGGAAGATCGTTATGAGCTACTTCCCAAGAGCAAAGGTAAAGATCACCAATATTGCAGTTAACAAAAACGAGTGGGCCGACATTCTTGCCGAAGTTGATACGCCAAAATGGTCCGACCTCATCTTGTTTCGGTTTATCCGCACCCAGGGCGCCATCGGGGAATTGATTGTCCGTGACTTCCATCAACACATCAAGGAGGTGAAAGCCGGCAAGGGCGTCTGCGTTACCGTCGGGTCTTTTTCCGAGGAAGGCAAACGTTACACGGAAGCCCGGCTCATCGACCTGATAGAGAAAGACAAGCTCACTGCAATTCTTAACTCTGTGGACTCAAAAATCCAGGGCGCCCAGGTCAAAAAGTAAGTTTCACAGATGTACTCTCTCTCACAAGATGAATTTCGTTCATTCCTGATTCGTTATCATTCGCTGGATAATTTTGACCGTCTTTCGGAAAGGAAAACCGGGGAACTAAAACCCGCGGCGCAGGTGAAAAAATTGATGCGCCGCCTTGGAAGCGTGCAGTACGATCCGCTGAACGTGGCGGGCCGCAATCCCGATCTGGTCTTCCAGTCCCGCGTCAAAGGCTTTACCCCGGAGCTGCTGGAAGAACTACTGTATAAAGAGCGTTATCTGCTCGACGGCTGGGACAAGGAGATGTCGATTTACCCCAGCGCCGAGCGGCCCTGCTTTACGAGAATACGGCAGGCCGAAGCGGAAGACGTCAGAAACTACCTGGGATACCGGGGGCAGGGAGAGGTCCTGACATACCTGCCGCAAGTCATGGAAGAGCTCAGAAAAAGAGGCCCCCTGGGATCAAGGGAGCTGCAAATGGGGTCTCTTGGGAAAGGCAACTGGCGGCACAGCCAGGTTTCGGGCGCCGCGCTGGGTTACCTTTACACAAGCGGGGAAGTGGGCATCTACAGCAAAAAAAACGCGATAAAGACTTATGCGCCTATTGAAAATCTCCTCCCCGAAAAACTCGTAAACGCCGGCGACCCTTTCCCCAATGACGATGACTTCTTCGAGTGGTACTTTTTACGCAGGATAGGCTGCATTGGCGCTTACTGGCTGCGGAGCGGTCCCGGCTGGCTGGGACATTATCTCTCGAATCCTGACTTGAGAAAAAAGACCTTTAAAACGCTGGAAGAAAAAAAGCTCATCGTCCCGCTTGAGGTTCCCGAAATAAACGAAACTTTTTACATGCGCCGGAAGGACCTTCCGGTTTTAAACGAAAAAAACCAATACGACGGGGCTGTGAGGTTCCTCGCTCCCCTGGACAACATGCTCTGGGACAGGCTCATGGTTAAGAAGGTTTTCAACTTTGAATACACCTGGGAAGTCTATGTACCTGCGGCCAAGCGGAAATACGGTTACTATGTTCTGCCTGTCCTTTACCGGAACAGCTTGATAGGCCGCTTTGAACCGGTCAAGCACGAAAAAGGCCGGCCTCTCACCGTAAAAAACTGGTGGTGGGAAGGCGCTTTCAATCAGAAGGCCCCAAAGATCAGGGAAGCTGTCTTGAGGGGCCTGGAAAATTTCGCCATGTATCTCCAGGCCGATGGGGTAGATGCGGAATGAAGAATCCCGCCTTCCAATCACTGAACAGGGCGCATTAATTATATTAATCTTCGGGCGGGGCGGATTTGAACCGCCGATCTCGTGGTCCCGAACCACGCGGAATAGCCCCTATCCTACCGCCCGGATGAATTGATTATAAGGGAATGGGGCGCCATGGTCAACGCCTTATCAAAAAAGGTGACTGTCACCTTTTTTGTGGCTTACCCGTCTCGCGTGTGTGTGTTATTCTCAATCAGATGATTGACCTTCACACTCATTCCACCGCGTCCGATGGAAGTTATACTCCTACCGTGCTCATTACGGAGGCCGCCAAGTGCGGCCTCAGCGCCATAGCGCTGACGGACCACGACACAATAGCGGGGCTTGAGGAGGCGGCTCTGGCGGCCGCGGAGCGGGGCATACGCTTTGTCCACGGGGTTGAGCTGGAAATTGCCTGGAATCAGGGAGGGGAATTCCACCTTCTGGGTCTGGGATTAAATTCGCCGGCGCCCGGTTTTAAGGCGGCGCTGGAGGAATTGGCCCGTCGCAGACTGAACCGCAATATGGAAATGATCGAAAAGATGAACAAGGCGGGTATTAGTGTCTTGTATGATGATGTTATTTCCCTCGCCGGTGGACTTGAAGCGGCCGGCCCGCAAAGCCGGCACTCCATTGGGCGGCCCCATTTCGCGGCATTTTTGGTAAAAAAGAGAATCGTTAAAAACCGGGAGCAGGCTTTCAGACGCTACCTCGGCAAGGGGAAGCCATTTTATATCCCAAAAGCAGGACTCGAATTTGAGAAGGCGGTTGAGATCATAAGGGATTCCGGGGGAGTCACAATACTGGCACACCCAATGTCACTATACACCGCCTGGGGACGGCTTCCCGGCCTTATTAAAGACCTACAGAGAAAAGGCCTTGACGGTTTAGAAGCCTGGCATCCCAACGCCAGAGTCACCGATTGTAAACGCCTTGATGAGATTGGCAAAAAGCTGGGACTCTATGTTACAGCAGGCAGCGACTTCCACGGCGAGGCAAGGCCCGGCCGGAAGCTGGGAATCACCGCCGGCGGAAAGAAGATCGAGGAATCATTTCTGGAACTGCCGCCGTTTTTAAAGTAAATTGACGTTTCACGCCGGAACGGTTATAGTGAGAACGCGAATAACGGAGGGTAGGCCAGCGGTTAAGCCGCCAGTTTTGGGAACTGGCTGTCGGGGGTTCGATTCCCCCCCCTCCGAATCTCTATTCCCCAGTCCCCGCCTTAATCCTGGTTATCGTTCTTCTCCGCTTCTCCCGGGAGGAACATGTAAAGGTCCGGAAGTTTGAAGGTCCTGTCGAGAGTAAACGAGACTTCCGCCTGAATTTCGCTTATGACGGGAATCTTGAAGAAGTGTTCCAGGGTTTCAAAGTCCGGGGCGGTTATCAGCAGGGTATATTCAAAACTCCTGTGGTTACCGACTTTGGTCGTATATGCCGGGGCAGGCCAGAAACTGAAATTGCCCTCGGCATTGGGAACCAGTTGATAGGGATTCTGCCAGTTGCCGTCCTTCATGGCTACGAGTTCGTTGTTCCAGAATAGTTTCACAACGGCGCTGTGAATCGGAGCGAAATTTTCTCCGCTGAACAGGCGGCCCATAATCGTGGGAACATTAAACACCGGCCGCTTTGTATCGTCACTGACCCATGCCTCATCGGCTTTATGGGAAAAATTGGGACGCTGATTATGGTTGACCTGTTTCAAGCCGTCATAAATCACCGTCGTTATGTCCGCTACCTGCTGCTGTCTTTCGGAACCCTCCCAATTGGTCCGGACCGCACCGCGGTGAGACACTATATATTGAGGACGCAGCCGGTTAAGGGCATAGCATATGGTATCCATCCTGCATTGATTGCAGGTACAATATTTACCCTTATACTCGCCTTCCTCAATGGTCTTGAAAATCTCGTCTACCCTGGCAATAACCTTATCTTCCACAATGTTATGAAATACCGGTTTCATGTTTACCCCCTGCTTATACCGCCTATATATACTGTAACCATTTTTGGGTTATTTGCAATATCTCTTCGCGCAATGTCTTGATTTCTCCCTCAAAACGGGGATCTACAAAGACCCTGACAATTCTCAACGACTTGACAAGGGCGTCCAGAAGGCCGCTTTTGAACGCGCTCGTGCTGTCCGCGAAGAAGCAGTCTTCGTCGGTCACGTAAAGACCGCACTCAAAGGAGACCGGCTCCGGCAGATCAATGATGAGGGCGTCCGCTCCCAGTGGCTTTTTAAAGAGAGTAGAATATTCCGCCGCCAGGCTTTCTTCCATGCGGGACCGCTCATGAACGAAAAGCAGCTTTTCGTAGGCGCTTTCATCAAAGGGGATTTCCGCGGCGACCGTAAAGAGCAGACCGCTTCTGACAGAATCCACCAGGGTAAAAAGCGGTTTATCCAGTTTCTCCGCCAGGGTGAAAAGGCCCTGATCATCCAGGTTATAGAGCTCTTCTCCGGTGATACGCTTCGATTCAAGCCCTCCAAGGATAGCTTTTTTCATCATCGCCGTGGCCGAGCGCACAGAGCGGTGCCAATAAACCGTCCTGTACATGAGGTACTTTGAAAAAAGCAGGGATTCCACCCCGGAAATGCCCCTGGAATCAATGTCCACCCCCCTTTCGGGATGGGGATGGAGGCGTGAAAGGGTATGATCCACATCCTGCGCGCCGTATGGGACTCCGCAATAGCGCCCATCCCGGCTCAGGTAGTCCAGCTTGTCCGGATCAAGGGCGCCTGAGAGGAGTTTGCGGTAAAAAAGGAGTTCACTCTCGTGTTTTTTCCCGAAGCCGCTTTTTTCGAATCTGTGACCGGCGGACATATCGTCCGGTGCGTCCACAATAGCGGCCGTAAACCAGGGGTCTCCCCCCGTGGCCGCCACAAGGCTTTTAAGCGGTTCGGTGGTGATGTGGTCCGCCGTCAGAATCTCGTGCTCTTTAAGGGGCAGTTCCTTAAGCGAGTGCGTATAGGGGAAATGCCCCAAATCATGCAGGATCGCCGCGCAGAGAAAGGATTTGACTCCCTCGGGGCTGAGCCAGGCGTCTGCGCCTTCCTCGACTAAATGCGTCAGAAGCCGCCTCGCAAGGTGGTACACCCCGATGGAGTGGCTTGCCCGGGTGTGGGTGGCGCCGGGGTAAACCCTCAATGCTGGTCCCAACTGCATTATCCTGTGAAGGCGCATGAACGGGGCGGATTCGGTGAGGGCCGCGAGAGCCGGGGTCAGGTAAATATGCCCCCAGAGTGTATCCCGAATGGGTTCGGTATAATCTTTTAAAAGCGCTGAGTGTACATCGTTTTTCATAGTTAATAGCATTATATCACAATTTGCGATTCATTGCATTGCCTCACACGAAAAAATCTATTATATTTTGCTTATGTTGATACATTCCCGGCTAAACGGCGCAAGGGCGGCCTGCCTTCTTTTGGGCTTGTGTTTCTTTTCTCACCTGATTCCCGCGCAGGATACCTTTTCAGATTTTGTACCGGTACCGAGTGAGCTGCGCAGACCCGAAAGGGGCGAAGCCCCGCGTTACCCCGAAGATCTTGTGATTGGCGAATTGGGACAGGGTGAAGCGCCTCTGGGGGCATACCAGTTCGCCCAGGAACTCCTTTCGGCGCTGGTCGGCGACCGAACTACCGCCCCGGTTGTGCAAAGGTCCTCATCGCTGATAGGCGAAAGTGTTTTCGAGGAACTCAGAAGCATTAACCCAAGAACATATCGAATTGGGGGCGGCCGGTACGAACCCGACGGGAGCGTCTCGTTCCTGGTGCGGTTCGTTGGCAGGACGGAGAGCATTATCGCTGAATTGTTTGTCCGCTTCGAAGCGCCAAGGCTCGCCGCGGTGGAACGGGAAGACGAAGAAGGTGCGGAAGACGAAGAAGACGCGCCGCCCCCGCCGCCCCCGCGGCAGGAAGAGGTAAGGTGGCTTCTGGATGATCTCATGCTGGAAGATAAGATCCCACTTTCAGACATCAGGGATACCTATCGCTACGATTTCTCCCCCTACGAGAGGTTTTATTAAAAAAGGTGACTGTCACCTTTTTGGACTCTAGCGCTCCAGCTTGCGGTAAACGTAGCGGTGCGGCCTGTCCGCCTGGGCGCCCAGTTTCTCGCGCCGCCATTCCGCGTATTCTGACCAGTTCCCGTCGTACCAGACGATTTCCCCGTCCTCAAAGGCCAGGATGTGGGTGGCGATACGATCGAGGAACCAGCGGTCGTGGCTTATCACAAGGCTGACCCCCGCGAAGGTATCCACGGCGTCTTCCAGCGCGCGCAGGGTGTTCACGTCCAGGTCGTTGGTGGGTTCGTCCAAAAGCAGCACATTCGCGCCCTCTTTCAGCATCAGCGCAAGGTTAAGCCGGTTGCGCTCGCCGCCCGAAAGCACGCCCACCTTCTTCTGCTGATCGCCGCCCGAGAAGTTATACCATGAGCAGTAGGCGCGGGAGTTAACTTCCTTGCCGCCCTTGCCGTCAACAGCGCCCAGTTTTATGATATCAAGGCCGCCGGAAAGCTGTTCCCACACGCTCTTATCGTTTTCCAGTCTCTCCCGCATTTGATCCGCCCAGGCCAGCTTCACGCTGTCCCCCAGGCGCAGGCTCCCCGAATCGGCTTTTTCCGCCCCGGTGATAATTTTGAAGAGCGTGGTCTTGCCCGCGCCGTTCGGGCCGATGATCCCTATGCAGGCGCCCGGCGGCACGGTAAATTCCATGTTTTCAAAAAGCAGCCGGTCGCCGTAGGCCTTGGCTAGTCCCTTCACCTCGATAACGAGCTGCCCCAGCCGCGGCCCAGCCGGAATGGTGATTCTGCTCTCACGGATCTTTTCGCGCTCATCGTCCTGGAAGAGTTTTTCGTACTGGGTGATCCTCGCCTTGCTTTTGGCGTGCCTGCCCCGTGGGCTCATGTGTATCCACTCAAGTTCCCGCTGTAGCTGCTTGCGCCTGTCGCTCTCGCCTTTTTCCTCCTGGGCAAGCCGCTGCTCTTTTTGCTCAAGCCACGACGAATAGTTGCCTTTCCAGGGAATGCCCTCGCCCCGGTCAAGCTCCAGTATCCAGCCGGCTACGTTGTCAAGGAAGTAACGGTCGTGGGTAACGGCGATGACTGTCCCGGCATAATCGCGCAGGTGCCTTTCGAGCCAGGCGACGGTTTCGGCGTCGAGGTGGTTGGTTGGTTCGTCAAGGAGGAGTATGTCGGGTTTTTTGAGGAGCAATCTGCAGAGCGCCACGCGGCGCTTTTCGCCGCCGGAAAGGTGGTCCACGAGACTATCCGGCGGCGGGCAGCGCAGCGCGTCCATGGCGAGGTCAAGGCGGCTGTCAAGGTTCCAGCCGTCGGCGGCTTCGATCTTCTCCTGCAGCTCCGCCTGCCGCGCGCCCAGCTTGTCGTAGTCCGCGTCCGGCTCCGCGAAGGCCTCGCTCACCTTATCGAATTCCACAAGCAGGTCCACCAGCTCCTGGACGCCCTCGCTTACAATCTCCTTCACGGTCTTGCCGTTCTCCAGATACGGTTCCTGCTCCATGAAGCCTATTGAAAAGCCGGGGCTCACCGAAGTCTCGCCCAAAAATTCCGTGTCAATCCCCGCGAGGATTTTGAGGAGGCTCGACTTTCCCGACCCGTTAAGGCCGATGACCCCTATCTTTGCGCCGTAAAAATACGATAGGTTTATGTCTTTCAAAACTTGCTTGGTCCCGTGCTTCTTCGAGACCCGGTACATGGAATAAATAACTTTCTTGTCGTCTACTGTGGGCATATTGCCAAAAGCATAATATTATAAAGCAAATTTTGCAATTACCAAACTCTGATTTGTCGGGATGTTAATCAACAAAAACTCGAAAAAACATTGATTAATGGGTGGCCAAGTGCCGCCTCGAAAACGTTAGTTATACAAGAACATACAAGTTGCGAGCCGAGCAAGCTCATTCGGACAGCTCGTGGCGTGGCCTTATTTACACGGCCTGACATGACCACCTAATGTGGTCATGTCACGCGGCAGAGTCAATATTTAGCACGCCAATGCTGTCCTCAGAGCTTCTCGGCTCACACCAGTATGATCTTGTCAAACAGAGAGGGAGAATGTTTTCTCGCGTCACTTGCTCACCCGTTTACCAGTAATATTCCGATATTCCATGACAAAACACGTCAAATCAGTGTTTTTTGCATGGGGAAGAGAGCTTAAAAGGTGACTGTCACCTTTTGTGTAGGAAAGAGAGTAAAAAAGGTGACAGTCACCTTTTTCAAAAACCCTGATTGTCTGCTTGATCGCTTTGTTGTCAGACATATCTTTGTCGCGGCGAGAGCGGGGAGCCCTGATGGCAGCATATGGGCGTTGTGTAAAAAGATGTTTCACGTTCAAAGTAGTTCAACGCCCATCGAGCTGTCATCAGGGCTAGCCCGCTTCGCCGCGCCGATTTGATATGTTTGGCAACATATACGATCATCCCGACAAATCAGAGTTTATCGAATCAGTATTGCCGCCATATCTCCTTTGTGAAGATATGATCCCTCGCTATGTATTTGTCAAACAGGTAGAACGCGATGTTTAGCAGAATCAAAGCGATAAAGCCCGCGAGTCCGGTGGCTCCGTTGGTGAGGTCGTTGCCACCCGAGAGGAATAAAAGGGAAATCCCGGCAATGGCGTTGAGGACTCCGTGGAAAATGGCCGCCGTGATTACCGAGCCCGATTGCAGGACGATGTAAATCATCATCGGCGTGAGCAGGATGCAGAAAACGATCATCATGAACACGCCGGGTACGGGATGCTGCGGGTAATTGTGGCCGAGAAGGATGAGCGGGAAATGCCACACGCCCCACACGGCGCCGATAATCAGGCAAGCAATCAGGAACCATTTGTCCTGCAGCGCCTTGAGCAGATAGCCGCGCCAGCCGAGTTCCTCGCCAAAAGCGAAAAAGGCGTTTATCGTACAGCCGGCAATCAACGAGTTCAGAATCTGTATAAGCGTGAACACAAAAGGCGAATATTGTGAAATCTGTGGTACCACGAGGTTGGAGTACGATACTTTCGGAAACAGCAGGTTTATTCCAAACGTCAGGAAAGCGAAAACAATGGGCACAATAGCCGCCACGAGCCACCACCAGTTTACCCGGAAAGAAACGCCCAATTCGGTGAACGGCCTTTCCCTGTGAATTAACTGAAGAACGATGGCGCAAATAGCGGGCAGGAGCATGTAAGCCGCGGCGAAAATCGTGTAAGCCTGCACGTTCGTAATACGCAAGCCGAAGAGAAAAATCGCCACTCCCGCCACTATCCAGCTTACTGCCAAAACCACGATAATATACTGAATTGATCTTTTTGCCAGGTACATATTTCTTCCTTATAGTTATTCTTCGCCGTCGGCGAGTACGCAGATGGCCTGCGCCCATTT
>JGI24698J34947_10000541_pt1 | contig 17921 bp, 18 predicted proteins | sample TergutMp193P3_FD_34947 | JGI IMG/M metagenome (IMG submission 34947) | reverse complement strand
GGCGGGTATTTCCTCGCCGGAGAGGTACTTCTCGGTTACGGCGTCCGAAACTGAGGAAAGCGTGTCAATCAGTTTTTCCCGCCACTCCTTCGCTTGCGCCTCACGTTCAGGCGCAACGGCGGAAATTACCATGAGTTCCCCGCCGCTTCCGGCGTCCCAGCGTATCTCCTTCATCTCGACAAGATCGATAACGCCTTCAAAACCGCTCTCCTGCCCGATGGGGATTTGCAGGGCCGCCACCGTTACGCCAAGTTTCTCGTTTATGTCCGACAGGACCGAAAAGAAATCCGCCCCTATCCTGTCCATCTTGTTCACGTAGCCGATGCAGGGAACCTTGTAGCGGCTGGCCTGACGCCAGACCGTCTCGGTCTGGGGCTCAACGCCGCGGACGGCGTCAAAGATCGCCACCGCCCCGTCCAGCACCCTGAGGGAGCGCTCCACCTCGGCGGTAAAGTCCACGTGCCCCGGCGTGTCGATGATGTTGATTTGGTACTGCTCGCCTCTGCCCTTGACGCCGTTCTCGGTTCTGTTCCAGTAGGTAGTGGTGGCCGCGCTCTGTATCGTGATACCGCGCTCCTGCTCCTGCTCCATCCAGTCCATTTCCGCCTCGCCGTCGTCAACTTCGCCGATGCGGTGGATTTTTCCGGAATAATAGAGAATCCTTTCGGTGGTGGTTGTCTTACCGGCGTCTATATGTGCCATGATGCCGATGTTCCGCATGGTTCTTAACATTCGCGCTGCTCCGCTGGTATTCTACATTAAAAAAGGGAGTAAGGGAATAAGGGAGTAAGGGAGTAGGGGAGTAAGGGAATAGGGGAGTAAAGTAAGGAGAAAGGTAGCTGTTACCTTTTGAATGCTATGATATACTACCTATAATGGAAAAGCAAATAGCGGACCGCGTAAAGACCGGTGCGTCGAAGGCCGGAATTATTTTGCGCATGATTGTTCTCGCCCTCAATCTTCTGGCGTTGGCAGGCGGTATTGCCTATGCAATTTATCCGGCGCCTTATTTATTTTGGAATTTATTCGGACTGGTGATTCTCCTCGCGCTGCTCGGCGGTATTGCGTCGGCTGGCTTTGGGGGAACGCGCCGGTATTTGGATTATTGCTATCTTTTATTGATCACTGTCAGTATGCTGCTGATACCCATAATGATTACACTTGCTTCCTCGGACGTTCAAAACAAGGCGTCCCAAAATATATTCGTCGTTATTCTGTATAACGCCATTTTTCTTTTTGGGGCGGTGTCCGTATACCTACAGATCAAAGACGATTTAAACGACCGTATACCCGGCTCCGAAAGAAAGATCCAGGCGCAATCAGGCAGGTTCAGGATTGTCAAACGATTGATCGCCGTCATCCTCCTCTGCCCTTATTTACTTTTTGGCTTCTATCTTTCATACTTTCTGCTGGGTCGCAGTACGGGCAACATGATAGAAGTGTTCATCTCGGAATACGCGGTCTTTTGGGGTCTTTTATTTTTCAGCGTCTCAATCCTGATTATCAGGCTTCGGTGGAAAAACAGAGGCTGTGTGTTAAATAAAATCGTTTTGGCTTTTGGGATCGCAGTCTGCGCGATTTGCATGGTCCCTCTTGCCTCCGTCCCCAGTATGATCAGGAACGCCGGCGCCGCCTTTCGCGAAGCTTTTGGAGAAACAATTAATGAGCAGAATGGATTCATGAGAAGCCCCTTTTCGCTTCAGAATTATTTTTTTGGAACACGCACCTTTGATTATACCGTCAGGGAGAATGTCCTGTTCTATGAGGGAAGCACAGGAGCGGACACAGGCATTAGGCTTCATTTTGACGCTTACATGCCGGTTGATGGCGGCAATCCTCAAAGCCGGAACCCCGTTCTGATTCGGATTCATGGAGGGGCATGGGTCCTGGGGGATAAGGGATTTTCGAATTACTCGGAAACGAACAAACACTTTGTAAACCTGGGCTATGTCGTCTTCGACATTCAGTACGGCCTCAACGACCGAAACACGTCTTATATGACTTCTGCCAGTTCTCGCGCGCCGGCAAGCGTTAAGGGAAATTTCGACATTGACGACATGGTCAGGCATATCGGAATTTTTACTATGTATTTGGCCGAGCATGCCGGCGAATACGGCGCGGATCTCAATTCCGTTTTCATTTCCGGGGCATCGGCAGGGGGACAATTGGCCGTCGCGTCAGCCCTTGGAATTTCAGGCGGAAAGTACACGGACATTCTTGATTCACGGCTGCGCGTCAGGGGCCTTATACCTTTTTATCCGGCCAACAGCCTTTCTCCCAATCTTGGAATCGGCGGCACGCCTGATTTGGTTGATCCTGTCGCGCTGGTCGGAGAGGACAGCCCTCCATGCCTGATCTATCACGGCACCCATGACGGAATCGTCGATCCTAAATACGCTTCGATATTACAGAAAGCATATAAGGACAGGAGCGGCGCGCCCTGTGCTTTGCTTTGGATGAATTTTGCCGGCCATGGGAGCGATTTTTATACGCCCGGTTATTACAACCAGGTATTCATGTATTATATGGAAAGATTCATGTACCGGTACAGGTGAATGCTCCCTTCCCTCTGCTGGACAAAATTCCTCTTCTGGTTTATGATTAAAATTCACTACACCGATTCTTGAGGAAGCTCCTTCTTATATGGAACAGACTTTGTCCTATGTAATTGTAACCCCGTACACAATAGCAAAAAGCAGGACAGGCGGCGTACTTTCCCGCTTGCTGTCATGGACCGATCTGGAATTGGCCGGAGCCCAGTTGTTCGCCCCCGATGAGGATTTTACCAAATTATACGCCGGAAACCTCAGGCGGCGGTCTCCCCAAAACCAGGTCATGCTCATTGCGGATTATGTGGAACAAAACATGGCGCCCTCAGGCGGCAGACCGCACCGCACGCTGCTGCTGCTGTTTCGCGGCAAAGACCCGTGCGAAAAACTCCTCAGCGCATGCGGGCACATATACACCCAGCATGTCGAGGTTGACGCCCTTTCCGGCGAGACCATACGCGATACCTACGCGGACCTGATCTTTTCACGGGATAATCCGGATGAGGTAACTTATTTTGAACCGGCGGTTCTGACCCCCCGCAGCCAGGAAGAAGCGGATCAAGATCTGGCGCGAATGGCAAGTTTTCTTAAAGGCAAAAAAAACACGGTTCAGAATATCACCTACCATGACCCGTCAAAAATTGAGGAGACCCTCGTAATCCTCAAGCCCGACAACTGGGTTCACAATTCTTCACGGCCCGGAACCATTATTGATATGTTCTCCCGCACCGGCTTGCGCATAATAGGAATAAAGATTCACAGTTTCTCACTGGCGGAAGCCCTGGATTTCTACGGCCCGGTGGAAACGGTGCTGAAGGAGAAACTCAGATCAAGATTCGGAAAACGCAGCCGGGAACTTCTGGAAAAAGAATTCAACTTCAGCCTGGATGACGAGACAGAAAAGATCCTCAGTGACAGCGCCGGTGTTGAGTGCGCCAGAGATCAGTTTTACCAGATTCTTGGCTTCATGTCCGGCAAACGCCCGGACGCCTGCACTCTGGAAGAGATAAAAACGCCGGGCAATGTAAAGTGTATGATCATCATCTACGAAGGGGAGAACGCCATCCGGAAAATTCGCGATGTACTCGGCCCGACCGATCCGCTCCAGGCGCCCGACGGCACGATACGCCGGGAATTCGGCAGCAGTGTTATGGTAAATTCCGCGCATGCCTCGGACTCAACGGAAAGTTATGAGCGTGAAAAGAAAATCATTAAAACAGAAGAAAATTCCATGGTTTCGATAATTGACGATTATCTTGCCCATACCCGAATCAGGAAGAATGGCTGATATGAAGCAGACCCTGTCGTATGTAATTGTTACACCCTACTCTATCGTAAAAAGCAGAACAGGCGGAGTGATATCCCGTCTTCTTTCCCGCTCGAATCTGGAACTGGCCGGGGCCCAGATAATTGCGCCTGACGAGAATTTTGTTCACGAATACGAGAAAGCCCTCCTGAGGCAGGCATCCAAAAACCGCAGGGGCGGCGTGGATCTGCTTGCCAATTACGTCGAGCGAAATTTGGGTCCTTCGGGAGGACGCCGGCACCGTTCACTGTTATTGCTTTTCCGCGGAGAAAACCCCTGCGCGAAGCTTTCGGATATTTGCGGCGCGCTTTTTCCGGAAAAGAATAATTTTGAGCTGCTCACCGGTGAAACGATCCGCGACACTTACTCGGATCTCGTTTTCGATTATGACAATCCCGAAAAAATTATCTACTTTGAACCGGCGGTTCTTACGCCCCGAAGTCAGGAATACGCGGATGAAAACATGGCCCTCTTTGCCGGCTGCTTCAAAAACAGCGATAATGTAATCTCGAACATGCCCTATCCTGACTCCGCGAAGATTGAGCAAACCATGGTGATCCTGAAGCCCGACAACTGGAACTACGCGTCAAGCAAACCCGGCGCCATCATCGATATGTTATCCAGGACGGGGCTCAGAATCGTCGGTATCAAGTTATTCCGCTTTTCAATGAACCAGGCCCTGGATTTTTACAGTCCGGTGGAACCGGCTCTTATGGAAAATCTCGCCCCAATAATCGGAAGAAAAGCAAGGGCGATTCTTGAAAAGGATTTTGGATGTTCCCTGAGCGAGGACACGGGAAAAATACTGGTCGAATCCTTTGGCCGTAAATACGCCCGGGAACAGTTCCTGAAAATCGTTGAGTTTATGTCAGGCCGCCGGCCCAACACCTGTCCGGCTGACGAGGCGGACAAACCGGGCGGCGTCAAATGCATGATCCTTCTCTATGAGGGAGAACACGCCATACAGAAGATTAAGGACGTGCTTGACCCCGCCGATCCGCTTGAGGCGCCCGATGGAACGGTGCGCCGGGAATTCGGCATCAGCACCATGGTGAACACAGCCCACGCCTCCGACTCGGTAGAAAACTGCGAAAGAGAAAAGAGACTTGTCAGAATGAACGAAAACTCCGTTATCCCAATGATCGAGGAATACCTGAATAATAAATCATGAAGCGGGCTGGGTAATGCCCAGCCCCTTTCGTATGTATTATTCAGGTAATTAATCGCCCCAATAGTAGTACGTGTCGTCCTCAGACGGAAGGATTTCAAGAAGCTCCACGTCGAAGACGACCACGGCATTGGGGGCGATGACTCCGCCCGCGCCGCGTTCCCCGTAGGCAAGATCAGACGGAATAAAGAGCCGCGCCCTGCTTCCCTCACGCATCATGCGCAACCCTTCGGACCAGCCGGAGATTACCCTGTCCAGGGGTATCTCAACCGGTTCGCCGTATTCATAAGTGCTGTCAAAAATATTTCCGTAGATGTCGGCTCCCTGGTAATGTACCAGCACCGTATCGGCAATGTCGGGCACTTCCCCGCTGCCCGCCGAAATGAGTTCAAACTGAAGACCGCTGGGCGTAACGATAACCCCCGGCCTTGCGCCGTTAGCCGCAAGAAAAGCCTCGCCTTCGGCAAGGTTTCGCGCGGTGGTTTCGGCCTGGGCTGTCGCGAAAGCGTTATCGATCCTGTCATACGCTTCATCCATGGAGAACGGAGTTTCTCTGTTTTCTATAACATCCCGCAAGCCGCGAATGAGGGCGTCGAAATTGAACTCGATACCCGCGTTCAAAAGATCATCGCCAATAGCCATACCAAACGCGTAACTCGTCTCCGCCCTGGCATTGCCCCTTTCCGCCTCCTCGGCGATACCCGCGGCCGCCGCGAAAGCCACCGCCCCGAAAAAAAACAAAACCATGCAAAAAATGTTTTTCATCGCTTTACTATCTTATTATCGAAAGAAGCTCAACCCTGAAAATCAGGGTCGCGTTAGGCGGAACTGAAGTGCCCGCGCCGTATTGACCGTATGCCAGATCCGAAGGGATGTAAAACATATAAGTGCTTCCTTCGCTCATAAGCTGAAGCCCCTCGGTCCAGCCCGCAATCACCCCGTAGAGGGGAAATTCCGCCGGGTAGCCGCGTGAATAGGAAGAGTCAAATACGGTTCCATTGATAAGGGTTCCCTCGTAGTGTACCTGTACGGTATCCTCAGGTCCCGGTTTCTCTCCGCTTCCCTGGACAACCACCTCGTACTGAAGCCCTGTGGGGGTTGTAATAACATTGTCCCGCAGCTTGTTAGCCGCCAGGTAAGCATCTCCTTCCTCGCGGTTTAGTTCGCCGTCAATAAACGCCTGCTCGTCGCNTNCGGACTGAAGTTTAATAAAGAGGTTATTAATATACTCCATCGCTTTATCCGTAGTAATGCGGGTTTCCCTCGCTTCATTATAATCCCTAAAACCATCTCTGAAAGCGTCGTAGTCAAAAGTCAATTCAGGAAGCCCAAGCTGGCTGGCCATTAACATTCCAAAAGCGTAGCTGGTATCCTTGTCCACGGCATCCGCGGCGGTTTCTTCTTTACATGCCAAAAAACACGCCAAAAAAACCACCGAACAAAAGACAAGAAGCAAACACGCCAAAACAGATAATTTCTTCATATACCCGTTCCCATGATTAGATTACCGGGAATCAAAGCCCGGCAGCCGTAAGGCTTGGTTTTATCATAGTCTTTATTCAGAAAGGGTGCAAGGTATTTACAGCAGCACCTTGTCTGCGATCTTTTGCGCCTCTTCGGCGCCGAGTAGCTCTCCTATGATCGCCGCCGCGAATACGCCTGCCGTGCCTGCGCCGCAGCTCGTAACCAGATTGCCGTCAACGATCACCCTGTCTTCCTTCCACCCGGCCCCGGCCAAATGTGACGATGAAATATTTTTCTCCTCACCAGGGTAGCAGGTAAATTTCTTCCCCGCGAGGAGCCCCAGCGGCGCAAGCACACGCGCCGGCGCCGCGCAAATCGCCGCGATTACTTTTCCCGCTTCATTCATCCCCTTGAGAAAATCCCCTACCCGTTTTGAAGCGGCCAGGTTGTCCGCGCCGGGAAGCCCGCCGGGAACAACAACAGCGTCCCATGAAACCGGCTTTAGTTTACCCTTCCCCGCAAGATCGTCCAGGGACGCGTCGGCGGTAACGCGAATCCCGCGCGCGCCCTTCACGGTCGGACCTTCGTTTACAGCGGCGACGGTAACCTCAATTCCCACCCGCCGCAGATAATCAATGGGGGTGACAGCCTCCACTTCCTCAAACCCTTCGGCTAAAAACACAAGAACATTTTTCGGCATATTAACCCCCCGGAAAAAGTATAGCACCCGCGCTTCAGATAAACTACAGGTTCTTGTGATAGTATGGCATCATGGATATACACATTCTTGTCGCCGAGGATGAGGAGCACATAGGGAACACAATAAAAGCCTTTCTTCTTGACGCCGGTTACCATGTGGAACTCTGCGTCGACGGACAGGCCGCCTGCGAGCGGCTTTACGACAGGAAGTTTCAGTTGGCCATACTCGACATCATGCTCCCGGGCATGAACGGCCAGGAGATTCTGAAAGCGTTCAGAAAGGTAAGCGACGTGCCGGTAATGGTCATCACCGCTCTTTCCGGGGACGACAACCAGCTCCAGGCCTTTGACAATCTGGCGGACGATTTTGTGGCGAAGCCTTTTTCCATGCAGGTCATGCTGAAACGGGTCGAGGCCCTCTTGAGGCGGAGCGGCGCGCTGCGGAAGGAATTGCAAATCGGCGGCCTGCGCATGAACCGCGAAACCTTCAAGGCGTTTTGGGACGGACAGGAATTGCCCCTAACGTTGCGTGAGTTTGAAATCCTCTGCCTTCTGGCGAATAACGAAAACAGGGTGGTTTCCCACGAGACCCTCCTCAACAAGATTTGGGGCTATGATTATTACTCGGGCGAGGGAACGGTTCACACCCATATCAAGAATCTCCGCGCCAAGCTGCCTGAGAATATAATCAAAACAGTCCGGGGCGTCGGATATTCACTTGATATTGCCAAAGAAGTAAAAAGGACGCAAAAATGAAAGTAACGGTTTTCACAAAAATATTCGCCTATACAATGCTGCTCGTATTGCTGATATGCGCCGCGGCTGTGTTTCTCTTTAGCCGGGAGTTTCTCGAGTTCTACCGCTCCGAGCAGCTGCGCCGGCTCAGCGTTTCATTTCAGCCCATAATTTCCGCTATAGCAGACAGGGAAGCAAGCCCCGAAGAGATAATCAAACTGGCGAGTGAATTCGCCAGTAAAAACGAATCATTCAGATTTCAGATTAAAAAGCAGGAAGGGGATATTCTTTTTGATGTTGGCAACGCGGAGTTTTTATCCACACAAGCTCCCGATCAAGGCCTGCGTCTGCGGTTCGCGGGAATACTCAGAGATCAGGGTGAGATAAAGGCGAACACCTATACTTTTACAGGGTTCAACTCGGATGCAGGCTCCATTGATTACGGCGACCTCGCGCGGCGTTCCATTCTGGCCCTTGTCCTCATGCTGGCGATAGCGGTTCTTGGCGCAGTGATTTTCGCGAGGAAAGTGACCAAACCTCTGGAAGATGAAATAATCCGGGAACGGACAATGGAGGAGAACCAGCGGCTCTTCTTTTCCGCAGCGTCCCACGAACTCAAAACCCCCATCGCCGCCGCCAGGGCGCTCGTGGAAGGGATGATTGCCGGCGTAGGCGAATACAAGGACACCCGCAAATACTTGAGGGAATGCCTTAAAACCCTGGACTCACAGGCCCGCCTGGTTTCCGATATCCTCGAAATCGTGAAATTATCCGACAAGGAAACCGCCTCCGCGGCTGTTCCGCTGGATCTTTCGGAACTAAACAACACGGTACTCGCAGAGTACAGGCCCCTCGCGGAACTGCGGGGCCTTCCGATTCAGGGCGAATTCCCCCGTGTTTCCGTCCTTGCCAACCGCGCCCTCTTGCAGCGCGTCTTCTCCAACGTGATGGCCAACGCCGTGCAGTACACCCCGGAAGGCGGCGCCATCAGAATTGCGCCTAATGAAAGCCACATCGAGGGAAAAAACTTCCGCGTCAGCATCATCAACACCGACGCGCACATTCCCGAAGAAGTCGTCTCGCGGCTCTTTGAGCCCTTCTACCGCATGGACACGGCCCGCACAAGAGGCGACACCCAAAGCGGCATGGGGCTTGCCATCGTGAAGAAGGCCCTGGACAGGATGAAATTCCCCTTCGGCCTTGAGAATACGGAGGAAGGCGTTTTGTTTTGGGTGGAGTTACCTCGGAAGGATTTTTACCACGAACCACACGAACAGAAGAGAAGAATTTACCACGGAGGAACACGGAGGGGTTGAAGAAAGGCGGTTGATGGTGTTTAATCTAAGCATGGACACTATCGTATATATTAATTCGTTAATTCAACCTAAAGGTGGCACCGGGTTTGTACCGGTTTTTACGGTAGGTTTGGTATTGGTTATAATAATTCCGTTTGTAATTCTGTCATTTGGAATTATGAGTTCAATGCGCAATACGACATTGACTCTAACGGAAAGTGAACTAATTATCAAAGCGGCGCTTTACGGAAGAAAAATCCCTTTGGAAAACATCATGATTGATGGAATAAAAGCAATAAGCCTGGATCACGATACAGACTATAATTTGGCATTCAGGACCAATGGGACAGCAATGTCGCAATACAAATCCGGATGGTTCAGGTTAAAAAACCATGAAAAGGCGTTAGTATTCATAACCGACAAAAACAGTGTCGCATTGATTCCAACGAAAGACTATTTATTATTATTCAGCATGGACAATATTGATGAATTTATCAATAAAATAAAAGCATTGAAAAGGTGAGAGTCACCAAATGGAGAATGTTTATGAACAAGGAGACAAAAATGATTGCGGTAAAAGGAAGATATGACGGCACAAGCGTCGTTTTGGACAGCATCCCTATCTCTGAAGAGTTGGGAACACCTGTCCAGGAATGTGAAGTCATCGTTAATTTCCCAGACAATCCTGTGCCCCCACAAAAACAAACAAATGCCCTGAAACAACTCCTAAAGTACAGAGGCCAGGACATTTGGGAAGGCGATATAGAAGAAATGAGAAGCCCCCGATGAACGACATACTCGTAGACACAACCATCTGGATAGATTTCTTCCGCGAAAAGGAGAGAACAAAAAAAGCGGACGCGCTTCAACGATTAATCGAAGAAAATAGAAATATCCGCATTTGCCCTATGATTGTTTAATAGCTTCTTATGCCATACTTGAAGATATTTATCTTTTCCATAATGATTCAGATTTTAGCCAAATGGAAAACTCAAGTAAATTAAAAATTTACCATACTGAATGAACCCATTTTCGTTTTTATTTTCTCTTGTCCCGGTGACCGTCACCTCTTCCTCCGTGCTTAATTTTTTTTCTTATTCCCCTACTCCCTTATTCCCCTATCTTCAGGAAAACTACAGATAAAATCCAGCCCAGGTACAGATTCTGAAAGTAACGTCTAACTATATTATTTTTTTCATAATTATCCGGAGGTTATTAATGAAACGATTTTATGGTTCTTATTTTGTTCTGACCGTGGCGTTAATCGTTACTGGCTGCGGCGAGGGAAACAGCGCAGGAAGCGGAAACAGCATGACCGCCGCGACGGCAATGGCTCCAGAATTTTTTAATAAGAGGATCGAAGGGGAGATCACAGTCTCCGCCTATGACTCCATGCTCTATAAAAATTATCTGGAAGAAGCTGGCCGCGCTTTCGAGGAGTTGTATCCCGGCACAAAGGTAAACGTGGAAACCTTTTCGGCCATGCCCGAGGTCAGAACCGCGGATCAGGGAAATATGCGGGCAACAGCCGTGCAGGCCCAGGACGATTCCCAGGGCAGAAGTGATTACCTGAACCGTGTTAATACAAACATAATGAGCGGCACGGGCGCGGACATTTACGCGATGGACATAATTCCCCTGCACAAGTTTATCGAAAGCGGAACCCTGGAAAACCTCGATCCTTACATGGAAGGCGACCCGGATTTTAACAGAGCCGACTACCGACAGAACATCCTCGACGCCCTGCGTTATCGGGATGGAACCTGGTTTCTGCCCATGGATTACACCTTTAATTATTACGCGTATGACTCAACCCTTGTTCCGGCGCAAATTGCGGCGGGATTCGGCGCTGATAAAGCCTGGAACGCGGAAGAACTTTTCCGGCTTGGGATCTCTCTTTATGACGGCTCTTACAGGCTCTTTAACGCGATGGACTTTGTCAGGGGGGCGGGCGGCATGTTTAACCAGCTCTTTTCCGAAAACATGACTTCTTTTGTTAACATGGAAACAGGCAGGCCCAATTTTACAGACGGCGGCTTTGCCGGTCTTCTCTCATCGGTAAGCAGTTATGCGCAACAGGGATATATCCCGCGCGGAATTACCGGTCAGCAGAACGCGGGCCAGATAATGCAGCGGGCAATGGGAGAACCCACAGACAGGTTTTACTTCAAGCTGAACGGCAATGTTTCTTTGGCAGGCCAATTCGGCCGCAGCGTCGGCATGATGGTAAGGATGATGACCGGCGGAAACGCGCCGGCTATTGACAGTGACGACGAAATCGCCGGCATACAGGCCAACGCGGACGGCTCTGTCCCCTTCAGATCCAATCAAGCTTTCGCGATTAATTCCCGGTCAAAAAACAGGGAAACCGCCTGGGCCTTTATGAAATTCCTTCTCTCAAAAGAAATGCAGCTTTCCACAAACATTTTAAACCTGGGCCTTCCCATAAACAACGAGGCAAGGGAAGAAAAGGCGGGACTTACCTTCTTCGGAAATCTCCCTGGTTCACGCACGCCAAATGACCAGCAGATGCAAGCCCTTGAAGCTTACAGAGCCTCGGTGGAAAAGCTTTCGGACAAGATCAATTGTTTCGTTCTGTCTGACTCAAGCCTTAACGACATGATCATGTCGGAAGCGCAGTATTTCTTCGACGGTTCGCGTAACGCGGATGAAGTCGCGAGGATCATTCAGAACAAAGCCGATCTCTACCTTAGCGAATAACGGTAGACTATGGGGGCGTCAAAAAGAAAGGGGAAAAGCCTTTTCGGTCAGGGTTTCTTCTTTGTGCTGCCGGGGCTCTTGGGCTTCTGCGTCTTCTTCATCTTTCCTTTTTTCCTCTCCCTGGTCTACGCCTTTATGGACAGGCCAATCGGCGGTTCCTTTGTAGGTTTCGCCAATTTTGCCTCGCTCTTTCAGAACCGGGCATACCTGCGCGGCCTCATTAACACGATACGCTTTATCGGCATATCAGCGCCTCTTAACCTGGCCATCCCGTTAGGCGCCGCCATGCTGGTGAACCGGATCGTCAAAGGCCGCGAATGGTTCTCCCTCCTCTTTCTTGTCCCCCTGGTGATTCCGTCGGGGTCGATGGTTTTCTTCTGGAAGACGCTTTTCTCTTACGACGGGGCCTTGAACGGGCTCCTCACCGGTTTGGGCATTGCCAAGATCAACTGGCTTGATTCCTTCCTGGCACTGCCTGTGATGATCCTCATCTTTCTCTGGAAGAACTGCGGTTACAACATGATACTTTTTCTCGCGGGGCTTGGAAACATCCCAAAGGATTATTATGAGGCGGCCTGGATGGACAACGCCTCGCCGTTTCAGACCTTCAGGCACGTCACCGTTCCCTGTCTGCTCCCGACGGCGATACTGGCGCTCATCATGTCGATTATCAACTCGTTCAAGATTTTCCGTGAGATCTATCTCATAACAGGAAATTACCCACAGGAGAGCATCTACACCCTGCAACACTTCATGAACAATATGTTCGCGTCCCTGAATTACCCCCGGCTGACTTCCGCCACCGCTGTGCTGGTGCTGATCATCGCGCTCTTCACCCAGTTCCTCCTGCGCCTCGAACGGAGGGCTGCGTTATGAGAAATCCCGTGGCTGGAAGATACCCCCGCCTTATCGCGGCCTTCCTCGCCTTCCTTGGGTGCGTCTTCCTCTTCCCGTTAGTCGTTACCATTTCCGGTTCTTTTATGACTGAGCGGGTGATTACGGTGAACTATTCATCAAGCGTCACAACCTTTGACCTTGCGGCGGGGATCACGGAAATGTTCAAGCGCATAACGCTCATCCCGGATCCCGTGAGTCTTGAGCAGTACGCCGGCGTCCTCATCAACCAGCCCTCGTTCCTCGTCCTGCTTTTCAATTCCGTCAAGATAGCGCTTCCGGTTACGCTGGGCGCGTTAGGCGCCGGCGTCCTGACGGCTTACGGTTTTACGATTTGGGAGTGGAAGCACAAGGAGCGCGTCTTCCTTGTGTTCATCGTGGTGATGCTCATGCCCCTCCAGGCTGTGCTGGTGCCCAATTACATCATCGCCGCGTTATTCGGCATTCAGAAGAGTTATCTCGCGATTATTTTGCCGGGGATTTTCTCGCCCTTCGGAGTCTTCCTGGCGCGTCAGAGTATGAAGGCCATTCCTCAGGCGTATTTTGAGGCCGCGAAAATTGACGGCGCGGGCAACTGGTACATCCTCATTTATATTCTGATTCCCCAGCTCAAGTCCACAATCGCGGCGCTTTGCATGCTCACCTTTATCGAGTACTGGAACCTCGTGGAGCAGGCGGTGATCTTCATCGGCGACTACAGGCGGGAACCCCTGTCAATATACCTCTCGCGCCTTGCGGACGGCAGGACGGCTCTGATTTTCGCGGCCTCCTGCGTTTATATGTTTTTGCCCCTGTGGTTTCTTCTTTCCGGCCAGGCCGATTTGGAGAAGGGCATCGAGCTTTCAGGCGTTAAATGAAAATACCCCCACGGAGCGTCATTAATGGAGACGTTATATGAAACTGAATAAAAAAACGGCCGGAGCCGTCATCTTCGGCGTTCTGGTATTGCTGCTCTTCTTTTCCAAAACGATTTACACCTACAATACGCCCGTAGTAACCGGGACAAGACCAACAAGAGGTTCCCTTTCCAAAATAGAAATCAGCTCCGGGATTGTGGCATGGGCGGAGACGGAGACGATCTATGCCGCCACCGCCGGGGCGGTGGGCCGGGTCTTCGTGAGGGAAGGCGATCATGTGGAAGCGGGCGACGCGCTCTTTGAGATGGACTTTGACGTGGCGGCGGCCCAGCGGCGTTACGTGGAAATCGGGAACAACATGGCAAAACTCGAGGCCGAAATACAGGGGCTGCGATCAAGGCGCAACATCATACGGGAAGCTTTGGCGAAAGATTACCTTGAGTCCCCAGAAGATAATGATTTTCTGCCTGTAGATTATACGGCGTCTGAGGCCGCCGGTGCGGAAACGGCGCGCTCCCTTTCAGGGCAGGCAGGGCTCATCGCGATTGAACTGGAGCGCGCCGCCCTCGCCTTGCGAAACACCCGGCTTTTCTATGATATGAAGTTCCAAACCAGAAGCGAAATGACCGACGCGGAGAACAACCTCAAGGCACTGCTCTACAAATACGAAGCCGAAGCCGATGAACTGGCGCGCACGCTGGCGCTGAAAAACATCGACCTTGAAAACCTGCGGCTGTCACGCGAAACCGCAGCCGGAATACTCAGCGATTACAGGGACAACGCCGTGATCAGGGCCCCGGCGGCGGGTACTGTGGTTGACCTGGCCGCCGAAAGGGGAAAGTTTTTTCAGGAGAACGCTTTTCTTGTTTCCATCGGAGTGGGCCGGGAGTTCATCGTGGAATGCGCGATTTCGCTTGACAACAACTTCGTGAGCCCCGGCGATACATGCGAACTCGGCAACGCAAGCCACGTCCTCAAAGGCACGGTATGGCGCGTGAGGCCGGCGGCCCAGGGAAAAACAGTGTCCATTTCCGTAATATCCGAAGAGGTCAACGACGGGGAAACCTTCGAGGTCACCTTTGAAAAGTCAGGCGCCGCTTCTTTCACGCTGGTTCCGTCAAGCGCAATCAATCAGGATAACGACGGATATTTCCTCTATCAGATAAGGCGGCGCAGGGGCATTATGGGCAATGAATACTATCTGGAACGGCTAAATATTTATATCGGCGATTCGGATTATCAGAATACCCAGGTGGTGCGCGGGATCACCTTCTTTGAACCCATTGTGCTGGTCAGTAACAAGGCTCTCTCACCGGGGCTAACCGTTACGCTTAAAAACCCGGAGGATTTTTTTGAGAATTAAGCCCGCGATGCTCCCCGCAATCTGCGTCTTCCTGTGCCTGGCCGGGCTCTGCGTTACGGCTTTCCTTGCCGGGAAGGACAGGAATCTTTTCTTCGTTCTTCCCTCTGAAACCGTATCGCCCCGGTTCGATGTGCAGGAAATTGAGGAATTCTCCGAAAAGGAGTTTCTCCTCTCCTATGAAATCTCCGGCGCCGAAAGGGTCAGCCTTTCCCACGCCGAATACCCGGTGACGGTTATTGCGACTAACAGCGGTTATCCCGGGATTTTGGGTTTAAATATGCTGGAAGGCGCTTTTTTTTCAAAGCAGGCGTGGACAGGAAAACAGAGACACGCGGTGTTAAACGAAACGGCGGCTTTCGCGATTTTTGGAAGCAGCAATATCGCCGGCAGCCGCTTCAGGCTCCGCAATGACACCTGGCTTGTAACCGGTGTGTTAAGCGACGGGGATGAAGACAAGGCGCGAATTTACATTCCTTCGTCGGTTCGAGGTGGTGAAGCCGCCGCCCTGGCCGTGATATGGGGGACAGGGGGCATGGATGAGACATACGTGAGAAACCGCATGAAAACCCTGGGGATACAGGAAGGAAACTTTAGCTTTATCAACCTTGGAACCCAATGCCGCCTTCTTTGGGAAAGGGCGGAAGCTACTCTGCTCCTGTTTTTTGCCTTCTTTTTTCTCGGCCTCCTCAAACACCTGGCCGCGGGATTAAGTGAAGCCGGAACCGCCCTGAAGAGAGACCTGTCCCGGCTTTATCCCGGAGAACTCCTGCGGGAAAACAGGAGGACCGTAACAAGAGCCGTCTCTTTTGTTCTGGGCATGGTATTGTTCCCGGCCCTGGCCCTTCTCCTCTTCCTGCGTCTTGCCTCAGTCTGCCTACCCTGGCAGGATATCCCTTCCCTGGCGAATCTCAATCCGGAGTTCTTTTTTCTCCGGCTCTCCCGAATCCATGTCCTTGAACTGATTTCCCGCTTCTTCTTCGGCTTTTCCCTTGCCTTTATCGTAATATTTTTCATATCGCTTATCATTTCCCCAACTGAACGTAAAATACACCGCCATAGCGCCTTGCAATAAACCCCTTCATTTCCTACAATATCTTCAGAGGATAAAAACACGGAAGCGCAAACCGGTAAAAGCAGACCCCTGATACTCATAGCGGATGATCAAGAGGTTAACCAGAAACTCTTTTCCATCTTTCTNAAAAATCTGGGATATCCCATGCTGTTTGCCGATGACGGTCAGGCGGCCATGGACAAGGCGAAAGTGAACGATGTGGGCCTTGTCTTTATGGATCTCGAGATGCCCCGGATGAACGGTTATGAGGCAGCCCGCAATTTGAGAAAGAACGGGTTTATGAAACCCATAATAGCGGTTACCGCCAGCGAGCAGTCGAATGAACGTGAACAATGCCTCAAAGCGGGCATTGATGATGTACTTGCCAAGCCTTTCAAACAGATGGATGTCGGGAAAATGCTTCAGAAATGGGTCGACGGGCTTGACGTTTCCGCCGCGGCCGCAAACAAAAGCGGCGCGTCTGTCGCCGGGGAAGGCAAAGTTTTTGATGCCGCGCTAATCATGGAAAACTTTCTGAATGATCGTGACGCGGCGGCATCCATTATTACAATTTTTCTCAAACGCGCACAGAATCAAATTGAAAACTTTCCGAAACTGGAAAAAGCCGGGGACTGGGATAACGCCAGACGTGACGCCCATTCGATAAAGGGCTCATCCGGCAGCCTGGGCGGCGCCAAACTGAGGGAAGCGGCGGCCCGGCTGGAAAAGGCCTGTAGAAGCGATTCGAAAGACGAAGTCAAGATCGCCTTCCCGTTGTTATGCGAAGCTTTTGGTCTTTATAAGAGCAAGGCGGAAGAATTTATGAATATAAGGAGCTAATATGGCGTTAGGCTGCATTCATACCCATACTGTTTTCTGCGATGGACTCGATGACATAGAAACTTACTGCCGCGTGGCTTATGAAAAAGGCCTCGCCTGCATAGGTTTCAGCGCCCACGCCCCTGTTACCTCCAAAGCGGGGATTACGACTTCATGGAATCTTCCCGATGAAAAATTACCGGAATACCTTGACAGTGTGCTGGACGCCAAAATACGCTGGGAAGGGAAGATTCCGGTATACCTGGGACTGGAGGTGGATTTTATTGAAGGCCTCATGGGACCCGCCGACGCGGACTACCGGGAGATGGACCTTGATTTCATTATTGGCTCTATTCATTACGTGATCCCGCCAAACGGGATGCTCTTTACGGTAGACGACACGCCCGAGAGTGTGTACGCGGGCATTAGCAAAGGTTTTGACGGGGATCCGATGGGGATGGTCGAAGCCTATTACCATTCCGTCGCGTCAATGATCCTCGCCGGCGGCTTCGACGTGCTGGGACACGCTGATTTGGTCAGAAAAAACAATGCCGGCGACAGCCTCTTTCCGGAAGACGATGATCTATACCTGGAACAAATCATTCTTATTCCCGGCTTAATGGCCGAAGCCGGCGTTCCGGCGGAGCTTAACACGGGGGGGATGAACCGGAGCAATACAAAAGACTGTTACCCTTCCCTGGATCTCCTCACCCTTTTCCGGGAAAACGGCGTACCTATAGTCATAAACGCGGACGCCCACAAGGTGGAAGAACTTGACGGCCATTACGATGAAGCCCGAAAAGCAATGCTCGACGCCGGATACACCGAATCGCTAATTTTCAAGGGCCGGAAGGATGGCAAAGCGCTATGGGAGAGCGAAAAACTCTGATTTGCCGGGAAGATAAGTACATAAATAATGATTTCAAAACACACAAAACGGGCCGGGCAATGCCTTAGCGAGAGCTCCTGTAGAACCCGGCTCCGAAGCCGCCTGACCACC
>JGI24698J34947_10000540_pt1 | contig 17929 bp, 11 predicted proteins | sample TergutMp193P3_FD_34947 | JGI IMG/M metagenome (IMG submission 34947) | reverse complement strand
AGGTTCGGCGATCCGCGGAGCGGGGTTTTGATTCGTGGTGAGGATTACGTACCCCGATGTTCCTTTGTTTTCATTATTTTACGACACACCATACAAGCTGAATAGCAATCTTCAATATCAATTGCTATCCCTTGTTCTATTAGATAGTCATATAACCTTTTTATCCCTCCTTCAACAATTAATTTTGTATATAAATTATTATATGGGTCATATCCTTTAATTATCTTGAGTATATTTTTTTTATGCACATTTCCGATTGAAATATAACAGACCTATATATCACCATTCGGGTCTATGCTAATACTATTTACGTTGTCGATTTTTCCTGTATATGGCAGTGTTCCACAGGGAACAAATAAATTGTCCTTATGGGGTTTTTGAAAATACTGACTTAAATATCTTACCGCATTCCCTGCCGGAAAAATGTTATTTCCTTCCGTAGACTTTACACCATATTCTTTAAAAATGTTTAGGATTTCTTTCGTTTTTTTATTGTATGAATTATTATGATTCTTATCAACTAACCAAGCTGGATGAGTTCTTAGCCCTTTAAAACCATTATTAATTAATGATCTTGCAAAATGAATTACAGGTTCAATTGGAACGCTCTCTTGATGAAAAGCGTCTACTGATAGCATTATTTCACCAATATTTGAATCGCATATCTTTTGAGCTGTCGAATTTATTGTGTCGTAGTCTTTTGAAAAATATCCATTTGTAATAACATCCCTGTGTTCAATTCTGTTTTTATATGCGGCTTCATGTATTTCGCATACTGTGTCGGCATGCAGGAGGGGTTCGCCGCCAAAAGTCATGATCGAATTTATTGAATATACTTTTGTCAATTCATCTATAATCTTTACCGCCATTTCAGTATCAATAGATTCCTTATTTTCTATTTCCCCATTTTGGCAATGTTTACACTTTCCAGTACAATGGTTTGTAATTACAAATTCCAATCGCGCTAATTTAATATACTTATTCATAAAAACCATGTTCGTTTACTCTGCATAGTAATTCCATTTTTGTCAATTTTTCAGATATTTTTAAAGAGGATAGCGCGCAATCCGGTAATCACGCGCCATCCCCTGTGCCTCCGTGCCTCTGTGAGGGGTTTCCCGAAAAAGATCAGTTCTTCGAAATCTGAATCACACGCTGCTGGGCTTCGGCCCTCTTGCCGATTTCCAGGGAAAGGATGCCGTTCCTGAAAGAAGCGGAAATCGCTTCCGGGTTGGCATTCTCGGGCAGCCTGAAGGAACGGCTGAATGAAGTGTAGCGGCGTTCGCGGATCAGGTAGTTTCCTTCGGCTTCCGCGTTGCCCTCGTCGTTCTTCTCTTCCGCCTTTCTGGAGCTGATGATGAGGTTATTGCCGTCAAGGCGAATCTCGATGTCCTTCTCGTCAAAACCGGGAAGATCGGCATCAAGGACATAACCCTTTTCGGTTTCGCGGACATCCACCGAGGGAACGCGGCTAAAAACCCGATCCGTCGGGTTAATGAAATTGTCCCCGAAGAAGGACTCCATGTAGTGATCAAGATCACTCAAGGCGTTTTCCAGAACCCTGGGGCGATAAAGGCTTACAGTTTTCATATTCTTTCTCCTCTTGTAGTTCGACGGTTTATTTTCCAGACCCGGACCCGGGACCTTTAAGGCGACCCTGGGCTGACAGCCCATTACAGCGACCGGGTTCTGTTTTCCCGCCAACACTTATAATATAGCAAATTCCATGCCAAATTCAAAAAAGAGGAAGGAAAAAAAGATAAAACCACGGAGGAAACAGAGGAATTCACGGAGTTTCACGGAGTTTTGGTCAATTTTCTTCTTCCTCCGTGTTCTCCGTGTCATACTCCGTGTTCTCCGTGGTAAAAAATATATTGCATATAGTGTTTCAGTGAGGAATACTTTAAGAACTGTGTCAAAATGACCCGCTTTTGCTTTTTTGCGGTTTTTTGTGGGTCATTTTTAACCAGGCATTTTTCTGTCTTGCGAAATCTGGGACAACCCTGCATAATGAATTCAGCAATGATAGCAAGCCAGGAAGAAGCTCTTTACGATTTCCTCGACAACGCCAGGGGCGCCTTTGAGCTGGATGAAGTGGTATCCTTCATTAGGCTCCTCGATCCCAGACGCTCAAACCGGTTGGCTGTGGAAGTGGAGGCTTACATAAATTCCCGAAACCTGGCCTTCCAATCCGGAAACAGGCGCTGGACATCCCGAAGGGGCTTTTTTGAGCCGCTTTCTTTTGTCATCAGCCCCACCCGGCTGGAATTGGTAAACGGCATCCTCATTCCAGGGCACCGCTGTGTCCCCTTCGCCAATGCCAGCCTTCTTCCCCAAGAGTATACTTTTTACTGGCAGGGTTCGCAGATCCCCTTCACCACTACCGAAGGCCCCCCGGAGGAGTTTTACCCCTATTACAGCATCTTTGGGGAGGAATACGCGCCACAGTACGTTGCCAGGGATAACTCGGAAAACGAAAACGCCTTTAACAGCGACCCCTACGAGGATCCCCCGGAAGTATCGATTAAAACCCTGGATATGCGGAACATCTACAGGGAGGCGGCTCTCGTGCCGGGGGACCGCTTTGTGGTTCAAACCCTGGACTGGAAACTGGGAAACTTTAACCTTGAAAAGGCGGGCAGGGACGAATGGAAAGCCGCCGATCTTGAGGAATGGTTTTTGGCCGCCGAGAAGGCTTTTGAGGAATCGTTCGACAAACTGGGGCCGGCTTCATGCACGGAAGAGCAGATCGCCTACGCGTATTGGTACAGCGACGCCAGGATGAAGGAAGTCCCCGCGTATTCCCTTGAGGATTATCTCTACAAGAAAACCAGCAAGGTTGAAACTGCGGCGTACGGCATTGAGACCCGCTTCTGGTATGCCGGCAGGGAAATCCCCGACCGTAAGGACCTCGACGCATATGGCGCGCGTCCCGACAGGACCCCCGTCGAGGAGATTCTTGGCAAGCTGAAAATTCCAGTTTCGGAATTCGTGATCCAGGCTTATGTCCGCGACTCGCTCTACCGTGAAGACGGGGATGAAGAGCTTATTTTGAGAAGGCTCGTACCCTCCTGTGTGGAAGTTGAAAGCCGGGACAAAAAATTCCTCATGGAGTATATTGCAAGCGTGCTTGAGGAATTTCGGGAGTTTTACAACATTTTTACCGACAAGACGATGGGGCCCATACGCCAGAGGGCCGGGGAACTGCATACAGCGGTAATCGATCTTGTCGTCAGGCTCTGCAAGGGGGGCATTGACACTTCCTGGCTTCCCAGGCACACCTTTATAATTCTTTCCCAGATTCAGAGCCACACTGCCGCCGTAATGGAAGATTTGGACTCCGACGGTACCATCCCTGAAGCCGAACTTGAAGCCCTGGACAATTCCCTTGACAGCATGATCGAAACCTATGAAGACATGAAGGAACTCATTGACGATGCCCTGGGCAGCTTCAGGCGTAACAAGCTTGCGGTGATTAGATCCGGGTCCAGTTCTGAAAAGGTCATGGAAAGGCTCATTCAGTTGAGCATTGGCGGGGCTGATGTGTGGCGCAGGATAATTGTTGATGAAAACCGCACCCTTGCGGAACTTCACCAGATCATCCAGGCAGTCTTTGGCTGGCGAAATTCGCAGCCGTTTAAATTTAATTGCGGGGAAAAATTTAACGAGAGGACCAGAATCCGCGAACTGGCAGCCGCCAACACCGTTGAACTGCTCTATGAATATGGGACAAAATGGACAGTCAAGATTATGATGCTTTCAAGGCAGGAGACACCTGCGAAGAGGCCGGTTCGCTGTATAGCCGGGACGGGGGCGGCCCCGCCGGAATTTGTCGCCGGCCCCGTGAAGTTCAGAAGGCTCGTTTCCGCGTTGGAAAGCGGAAACGACATGGAAAGGCTTGGCGCAAGGCAGGAATTGGGCCCGGATTTCATTCCCGGCGAATTCAATTTGGACGCCTGCAACAGGAGCCTGGGCGCAGGTTTAAATTGGGGCGGAAACTAAGGAAATGGTATGGACGAGATAAACGGGCTTGCGGAACTCATCGAACGCGGCGGCATCTATCGGGGGGTAGCAGGTACTACCCCAAGGGAAGTCATGACCGCGTTCATAAAAGCGCTTCCGCCTCTTCCATCGGTCCCGAAGGATACCCTTCTGCAAGCGGTTTTGGAACGGGAAGAGCTGATGTCAACCGGCATTGGCGAGGGGATTGCCCTCCCTCATCCCAGGAACCCGCTTGTCTCCACGGAGGCCGAACAGTTTGCGGCGCTTGCTTTTCTTGACATCGCGGTAAACTGGAATTCCCTTGACGGCAAGCCGGTGGAAACATTGCTGCTCATTGTTTCAGCTTCGGCAAAAACACACCTTCGTGTGTTATCTGAAATAACTTTTTTCAGCCGCGAGCAAGGGTTCCGCCGACTGCTCGTGGGACGCTCTTCCCTGGAAGAGCTGCTGCTCTATATAAGGGAAACCGAAAAAAATTGGAGGAGAAAACCGTAATGGACAAAAATGCCCTTGAAAAAGCCGCCCTCTCGGTGCGGACGCTTGCAATGGATGCCATTCAGAAGGCAAATTCGGGACATCCCGGCATGGTGATGGGCGCCGCCGAATTAGGCGCCATGCTCTACGGGGAAATACTCCGTCACGACCCCTCGGATCCAAAATGGCCCGACAGGGATCGATTTGTATTATCCGCCGGACACGCTTCCATGTTTCTCTATTCGCTGCTTCACCTTTCAGGTTATGCCGATATGACCCTGGACGCAATAAAGTCATTCCGCCAGATAGGTTCTCCTGCGGCAGGACATCCCGAATACGGCGCCTCGGGCGGCATTGAGATGACAACCGGTCCCCTGGGCCAGGGACTTGCGACCTCGGTGGGTTTGGCCATTGCCGAAACCATGCTGGCGGCAAGGTTCAATACCGCCAGCCGTAAAATAGTCGATCACTACACGTATGTGCTTGCGGGTGACGGCTGCCTCCAGGAGGGCGTCTCCGGCGAGGCTTCCTCCCTTGCCGGCCATCTCGGCCTTGGCAAGCTCATCGTCTACTACGATTCCAACAGGATCACCATCGACGGCCCGACGGCCCTTACCTTCACCGAGGATGTCGCAAAACGCTATGAAGCATACGGCTGGCAGGTCCTCTCAGGCTCCATGTACAACTTCGATGAGATCGCGCGCCTGACTGCAAAGGCAAAGGCCGAAACAAAAAAACCCAGCCTCGTAATCCTGACTTCCATCATCGGCAAGGGTGCGCCTAACAAGCAAAACACTGCAGACACCCACGGCGCGCCCCTGGGGATGGAAGAGCTTGCCGCAGCAAGAAAGGCACTTGGCGTCCCGAAGACGGAAGACGGGTTAGATTTTTACATCGCGCCGGAAGCCGCCGCCTTTTTTAAAGACAAACGCGAAGAATGGAAGACGAGGCGGGAAAACTGGCTTGCGGAATTCGAGGCGTGGGCAAAGGAAAACCCAGACAGGAAAAATGAATGGGACGCTTTTCACTCCGGCAAAGCGGCGGAGGCGGCCCTCCCCTCCTTCGCCGTCGGGGAAAAAATCGCCACCCGTGCGGCAGGCAACAAATCCCTGGCGGCAATAGCCAGTGCCAACCAGAACCTGGTAGGCGGTTCTGCGGATCTCAAGTCGCCTAACGCCGTCGGTATTCCCAACGCCCCGGTCTATTCTGCCTCCGAGCGCGGCGGCCGCTATTTCCACTTTGGCATCCGGGAGTTTGCGATGGCGGCCATTGCTAACGGGATTTCGCTTCACGGGGGCTTCCGCTCTTTCTGCGCCACCTTCCTGGTGTTCTCCGATTATCTCCGTCCGGCCCTTCGTCTTTCCGCCCTCATGAAGCAGCCCGTGATTTACGTGCTCACCCATGATTCAATTTTTGTGGGGGAGGACGGCCCAACCCATCAGCCGGTTGAACACCTGGCCTCTCTTAGGACCATCCCGAACCTCCTTGTGTTTCGCCCGGCCGACGCGGAAGAAACCGTAGAGGCATGGGCCATGGCCATGGAGCGAAATGACGGCCCCACGGCGCTGGCCCTGAGCCGGCAGAATATCACGGTCTTCGCCAAAGATGATCCCGATTGGAAAAAAAGCATCCGCCGCGGCGCCTATGTTGTCAAAAGGGCCGATGGCCCCGCCGACGCGGTGATTATCGCCACCGGTTCCGAGGTGGGTCTCGCACTGGAAGCCGCGGCTCTTTCAGGCAAGAACGTTCAGGTGGTCTCCATGGTAAGCCGGGAGCTATTCGCTTCGCAGGGAAACGCCGTCAGGAACAGCGTCATTCCCCCAGGGGCACGGACCATCGTTTGCGAAGCGGGCGTGTCGCAGGGCTGGGAGCGCTGGGCAAAACCCGAAGACATTCTTTCCATTGAGCGTTTCGGTGAATCCGGCCCTGCGGAGAAGGTAGCCGACCATCTGGGATTTACCGCAAAGGCCCTTGCGGAGAAAATCAGGGGATAGGAATTGGGAAGACCTCGCACAGAGGCACAGAGGCACAGTATGAGCAGTGAACTTGAATTGTCTTGTGAACAGTATACCTGGGGTGATTATGAAAAGTGGGAAGAGGATTTTCGTTGTGAATTGATTAATGGCGTTGTATATATGATGGCGCCCCCGACAATAAGCCATCAGGATGTTGTCGGAACGATATATTCTGAATTGCGCCTTAAATTGAAAGGAAAGAAGTGTAAGCCCTTTGTATCTCCAATAGGGGTCAGGTTGTTTCCATCCGAAGACAAGACTGATAGTGACGTATTGCTGCCGGATATTATTGTAGTTTGTGATGAGTCCAAACTAACGAATGACGCTGCTTGTGAAGGGGCTCCTGATGTTGTATTTGAGGTGTTATCAAAATCAACCAAGCCAATAGATCTTAATATAAAAAAACAACTATATAAACAAGCCGGTGTTAAGGAATATTGGGTTGTTGCCAAAGATCATGCCATAAGGTGGATCTGGTCAGATGACAGGGATGATGAATTAAGTTTTATGAGGGTAAACGGCGTAATATCCATGGTGATAGAGACCTTATCTTTACACATTGAGTTAGATGCATGAGATGAACGTAATTATCCAGACCCTTGAGGAACACATCGCCAGCCAAAACGTCCGCTTTGTGTTTCCTTCAGGGATTGCCGCCGATCTTTGGGCAAAAAAAACCTGTACCCTGGGCATAGCCCGATCCGTTGCGGCTAACCGCTTTATTGCCTGGGACAGATTTAAGGAAGAAGTTACCCAGGAAAGGGACATAAAACGCCAACCGGCAACATCGGTTATGCGAAAGCTCTTTGCCGAAGCCCTGGTGCGGAAAAATGCCGAAGCTGCCGGCAAACCGGAAAAATACGGTGATGACGGTTTTCCCCTGAAATCAATTATCCCTTTGGAATATGCCGGGGAAGGGGAAATCTTTGCCCCCTTTATCGCACGGCTCCTCCCTTCCCTGGCCTACTGGGAAAGACTGACAAAAAATGCGGCCCCTGACGCTGATGATCCCGACTATACACTCATAAAAGCCCAATACGCCGACTTTCTAAAACGCCACAGCCTCTTCGAACCTTCATGGGAGGAAATAACGCCCCTGTCAAACGGTATGCGTTATGTGATATTTTTCCCCGAGCTTATCGAAGACTTCGCCGAATACGATGCGTTATTAAGAGCCCCGCAATTCATGCGCATTAGGGCGAAAAACACCCCGCCTCCAAAGCCGCTGGTCTTCTTCCGCTCTGCCAGGGAGGAGATCCGCAGCGCCGCAATGGAACTTCAGAAGCTGCACCGGGAAGAAGGGATACCCTACGAAGAGATGGCGGTCAGTGTCCCGGAACTTGAGGAAATGGAACCATGCCTCATCAGGGAATTTTCCATACGCCAAATTCCCTTTGTCCGCCGGGCAGGGAAGAAACTGGGCCAGACCGGCGCTGGCCGGCTTTTTTCCCTTGTCAACGAATGCGCCGCTTCCCGTTTTTCATTCAACGGCCTCAAGGCCATGCTCTTGTACGATCACCTTCCCTGGAAAGAAAGGGAAAAAAACAGGGCCCTTGTCAGCTTCGGCATAGAGTACAACTGCGTTTCAGGCTATGTAGAGGACGGTGAGGCAAGGGACATTTGGGAAGAGGCGTTCAGGGAAGCCCATACGTCACGCGACAGGGATTTAAGGAATTATTACAGGGATTTAAAGAAAAACATTCTTTCCCTCGCGAATTCGGAAAATTTTGCCGACATACGCAAATACTACTTTGCTTTCCGGGGCAGTCTTTTCGACATGGCAGGGATTCCCGAAGAAGATGACGCTGTATTGAGCCGCTGCGTAGAAGAACTTGGCTCAATCATTGAACTGGAAGAAGCGTTAGGCGATGTGACACCCGCGTCGCCGCTGGCGTTTTTTATTTCACATATTGACGAAATCGCGTATGTAAGGAACGTGAAGCAAACCGGAATAAATATTTACCCATGGCGGGTGGCTGCGGCTTCTCCCTTTAGCTGCCACTTTGTGCTTAACGCGTCGCAAAGCGCTGCCGCTGTGCTCTATCAGCCTCTGAGATTTTTACGCCAGGATAAACGGAAATCGCTCGGGCTTGAAGACAGTGACGCTACATGGGCATTTTTTCTTCTCTGCGATACAGGCGGCGAAAAAAGCCGCATAAGGATCAGCGCCTCGGCCCAAACCTTTTCAGGCTGGGCCATCCCCCACAGTTTCTTCGCGCAAGGCAAAACTGTGGACGCGCCGCAATACCGGGAATTTTCACCGGCATACATGCCGACGGCATACATGCCGACGACAGACCCATATGCGGAAGAGCGTTATTTCTGGAGGAATTTACAAAAGGGCGGCGCGGCGAGCCTGGGAAAAATTTTCCCACTGCAAAAAATTTCATTTAATTTATGGAAAAACAACCTTGTCAATAAAAAAAACAACTTCTCGTTTTTTAGTTCGCCGTTTCCCGGCGATACCACTGAAGACGGCGCAGGGCAGGTACGGAAAATCCTTGAAGACGCGATTCATGGCATTGGCAGTCATGCCGACAGCATTAATGCCGACGAGTTAATAGCAGTTACCCCCACAAAAGACCTGAACGATTATTATCACTGTCCCATTTACTGGCTCTACTCAAGGGTCTTCGGCGCCGAAAAATATTCCCTTGAAGCGAAGCTCCTTGATGATATATCCCTTGGCCTGCTTTACCATAAAATTATGGAAACCCTTTTTGCCAGGATCAAACAGGAGGATATTTCATTCAATTCGAAACACCTTGATGCCTACAAACGCTGGGCCCTGGAAATTACCGAAGCGACCATAAAAAAAGAACCCGCCTTCAGGGGGCCCCTGGCCTTTCCCCTGGTTTCACCGCAGGCTGCGGGGATGGCATGGAAAATTGCCGGTATACTGGAACTGGAAGCGAAGTTCTTCGACGGCTACAGGGTAGGGGAACTTGAGTTTCCCGTAAGCCTCAAAACCGAAGGGCTTTACATCAAGGGGATCATAGACCGGATCTCAATTTCGCCTGACGGGGAGCCGGTAATTATCGATTACAAAACCGCCTGGCTTCCTGAACAGAAGGTAACGGGGAACCCGCCAGAAATTTCCATCTCTGAATTCCAGATGCCGTTATACGTCAAGCTCCACGAAGGGCATATCGCGGTGGAAACAGGAAATGATGCCATTAGAGTAAAGGGGGCCTATTTCTACAGCATCAACGGAAAGAATATCAAAACCGTGATGGGACGAAGTACCTCAGGCAGGGCAAAAGCGCCGGACAGGGAAGGATACGAACCCATTCTGGAAGCTGCCCAAAATCAAATTGAAAAATTTGGCAGAAACGTAAAAGCCCTTGATTTTGTCCCCTGGGAGATACAAATCAGGGATTGTCTTGGCTGTGTGTATAAAACCGCTTGCCGTTCGGCATATCTATAGGGGGAAGGAAGTGTCTGTACCTGAACTGCTTGAAGGGCTGGACGAAGAACAGAAGAGGGCCGTAACGCTTGAGACAAACGGCGTGATAGCGGCAGGCGCGGGTTCCGGCAAAACCAGGGTGCTGGCAAGCCGTTACGTGTGGCTTGTAACCGAAAAGGACCTCAAGCCCGAAGAAATTCTTACCCTCACCTTTACCAACAAAGCGGTAAGCGAAATGTACAGCCGCATCTACCGCTATTTACTGGCCCACTCGGAAACCAGCGCTGCCGGGGCGGCAAGGGCCAAAGACGCGATAAATAATTTTCACAAGGCCAGGATAAGCACCCTTGATTCCTTTTCCGCCAATGTCGCACGAACCGCTGCGGCGCGCTACGGCATCAGTCCCGATTTCAAAAGCGACGAAACCACGCTGCGGGATCTTGCCCGTGAGGCCGCCTTAAGCTTTGTCCTGGACAACAGGGAAGCCCCCGGCATAAGGGCCCTTCTGGTGGATCACAGGATAAGAAAACTGGCGGATGAAATTTTTGCCGGTGTTGTCTTAAATTACAGCCCAATCTCAAGCCCGCTCGATTTTGACAGATATCTCTTGGCCCAGAAAACCGAGCTCCTCAGGGTGTGGCGGGAAAAAATTAATGAGATAAACAGAATCACAGGCTTAATTATTGAAAACCTGAACACCCTCGCGGAAATGAAAAAAAGCATAGGCTTGACAAAGGCCCTGGGGGATATCCTGGTTGAAACGCCGCCTCCCACGCCTGATATAGGCCCCCTGCTGGAAACAGGCGATGAGCCAGCCGTCGCCGATGAAACTACCGCGGCAATCCGGCGCGAAATAAAAAACTACTTCGATTATTATTCCACTCTTATCGCAGTGAGGCTTCCGGGTAATTACGGTGAGGTGTATGCGCCGCTGGTGGAAAACTTCAGGCTTCTCAAGGGAAGGGACGGGGACGGCCTTTATCACGAACTGGAATCCATTGCGAATAACGCCCTTGGCTTTGGTACCTGCGCGGGGGTCTTCGCCCTAATAAAAAAATTCCAGGGCGAGTTCAACGCGAAGAAAAGAAAAACCGGGCTTTTGGGTTTCAACGATATTGCCCGTCTTGCGCTTGATGCACTGAAGGATCATGGCGATATACGAAAAACATACAAAGATATGCTTAAAATGATCATGATTGACGAATTTCAGGACAATAACGCCCTTCAGCGTGACCTGGTTTACCTTCTCGCCGAGAATCCCGACAGGACAGAAAAAAGCATGGCCGGCCCCGAAGAGCTGGAAAAAGACAGGCTGTTTTTTGTCGGGGACGAAAAACAGTCCATTTACCGTTTCCGGGGCGCCGACGTGGCGGTATTCAGGGGCCTTGAAAATAATCTTTCGCATGACAGGCAGGATACCGGCAGCATAGGCTTGAGCCACAACTACCGCTCCCGGCCGCCCCTCATCGCCGCATTCAACCATATTTTCGAAAAGGTTTTTTTGCCCAGTGGCTCGGCAGATTACGAAGCCGTGTACAGCCCAATAAAGCCGCCTGAAAAAAGCGACGGGAAAGAGCCTGGGTATCCGGGCCCATTGGCAAGTTTTTGTTTCCTTAACGGTGAAGAACTGCCGGCGGACGATAAAGAAGGAATAAAGTCCCAGGATTTGGAAGCCGCCTTCATTGCGGGGAAGATCCGGGAGATGGTAAACAACAGGGAAAAAATCCCAAAGAGGACGGACACCGGAACTCAATGGGTGGAATGTACCTGGGGCGATTTTGCGGTTCTTGAGCGTTCCTATACCCATCAAAGTACCCTGGAGAAATATTTCAGGAGATTCGAGGTTCCGTATAACACCGATCGCCCATCGGGTCTTTTCAATGATGCCCCAATCATGGACCTCCGGGCCTACCTCCGGCTTCTCGTCTACCCGGAAGACAGGGTCGCGTATGCGGCCCTGATCCGTTCTCCCTTTACGCGGCTCAGTGATCTCTCCCTCGCGGCGTGCATGCTTCGAATGGACGCGTGCGGCATGGATGGCGGAATTCCAGAGCCGTTTGCCGGGGATGAGCCATTCATCCCCGAAAGCGATCTCGCGCTATACCGCCTGGCGGGGGAACGCTACCGCTATTACCGCGCCCTGAGCCGGACAATTACGGTAACGGAACTCATCACGAAGCTCTGGTACGACGAAGGTTACCGCTGTGAAACCCTCTGGACAGAATCCGCACAGGCCTATGAAAGCCTCTTTGATCTCTTTTTCAGCCTTGCCAGTGAAAGCGATCGGCGCGGCAATAGCCTCGCGGAATTTGTCGATTACCTTGAGGACATCATAAGCCGGGAAGAAAAGCCGGACGACAGGGACATACCAGGCGAAGGGGAAACCGGGGTCAGGATAATATCCATACATAAAAGCAAAGGCCTGGAATTCCCGGTGGTGTTCATCTTTGACTGTACCCATTCGGGGAACGCAGGGGCTTCCCCAGGCCTGGTAAGTTTCCATACACAATTCGGCCCCATCCTGAAAATACCCCAGGCGGAGGAATTGCCCCTGGGGGGGAATTATTTCAGCAAGGTTTTTCTGGAAGAGGAAAAAGCGAAAGATTCCGCTGAACTCAGGCGTCTTTTGTACGTGGCAATGACCAGGGCCGAATCCCGGCTTTTCCTGACTTTCACCCTGCCCAAACAAACCAAAGGGGAAAAGGAAAAATGGGATATCTCGGAAGCCGTGGCTTCCGCCGATAAAGAACCCAACGAAGAGGCCATACGCCTCCGTCTTGCCCAGTTAGACGAAAAATCCGAAGGCAAGCGGGACACTTTCCTGAAACTCCTTCAAGGCATACTGCCTGGCTGTCCACAGTCGCTCTGCGCCCTGGAAGGGATTCCGGTTCTATCCGCAACGGAAATATCCGCCAAAGCCCATAATATGCGCAGGTACGGGAATAAACGATCTGACCACTCAGGGGTAGCCGAACCTCTGGCAGCGGCCCTTGCGGCGGCGCCCTTCTACGATGAGGCGGAAATCCTTCCGGAAAGTAAAACCACCCTGCTCAGCGTTCAGGCAAGCAAGCTGCGTTACATTCAGGCGGCGGGAACCGGAGTTTCCGCAATTGACGCTTCCGATAAAACTTCCGGTGACAGCCGTCTCGACAAGCTCTTCGAACAAACAGGCATTACGCCTGCCGATTTTGGCAGCCTGGTTCACGCGGTGCTGGAAGGACGCCTCAACGGGCAGCAGCCCAGGATACCGTCAAAGCTCCATTCCCGCCTGGATGAAAAAAAGCTTCAAGCCCTGGCGGCTGCGGCGGAATCCATGGCGGATCTTTTTCTCTCCTCGGAACTGGGAAGACGCTTTACCGCATCCAGCCGCCGGGAGCCTGAATTTCCGGTACTCACATCAGCCATGGTGAATGGGAAACCAATTGTCATCATGGGGCAGATAGACCTTCTCCTCGAAGAAGAAAACGAGGTTGTGGTGGTTGATTTCAAGACAGACAGGGTTGAAAACCCAGCGGATCACTACGGCCAGCTCGCAGCCTATTGCCAGGCGGCAGGCGACATTTTCGGCAAGCCTGCCTCGGTCTGGCTTTTTTACCTTCGCAGTGGTAATGCCGTGAATGTAACAGAAGGGATAAAGGGACTCCCCCTGGAAGCCATGATTTCCCCCCTTGATTATAACCTCATATAAATTAGAATATAATATTGGGTATAGTCTGTTGATAATGCGTGGAGGCATATAATGCGTGTTATTCCGGTGGCAAGTGGGAAAGGGGGAGTGGGAAAATCCCTCATGGCGGCAAATCTGGGGGTGGCTTTTGCCCAGGCCGGGCAAAGGGTAATCCTGGCTGACCTGGATCTGGGGGCGTCAAACCTCCACCTTGTCCTGGGGCACCAGTCGCCAAAGACCGGAATCGGCACCTTTCTGAACGACCTAAAATCGAATTTCGAGGATGTCATCGCGGATACAAGCATACGCGGCCTCAGGTTCATTCCAGGGGATACGGAAATTCCCGGTACGGCGAATCTTAAATCCAGCCAGTTAAAGGCCCTGGTAAAAAATCTCCTGGCCCTCGAAAACGACGCAGACATCCTTATTCTGGACCTGGGCGCGGGAACGCATCAATCCATCCTGGACTTCTTCCTCCTTTCCGGGCAGGGTATCGTGGTTTCGGCGCCTGCGGTAACGGCTGTGCTCAATGCGTATGTATTCCTAAAAAACACTGTATTTCGCCTAATGTCCACGGTTTTCGGCAAGTCAAGCTCAGCGAGCGCCTATCTGGAAAGGGTACGCAAAGACGGCTCCGGCGCCCAGAAGCTTTATATTCCCAAAATGCTGCCTGAGATAAAAAAGATAGACCCCGTCTCCCATGACAAGTTCATAAAACATATTTCCCACTTTCATCCCCGCCTCATAATGAACATGATTGACGACCCAAAGGACGCGGATGTTGCCACAAAGATACGCCGATCCTGCGAGGAATACCTTGATCTCAAGATTGAACATTTGGGGGTGGTGTACAGGGATACCCTCCAGGACACGGCCCTCGCCTCCCGTTTACCCATATTGCTCTATAAGCCCCAGGCCGTGCTTTCCCAGGCAATTTACAGAATCGCCGACAAGATACTCCAGAGCGACGAAGAAAATTACGGCCTTGACGACAAGGAAATTGAAGACAGTTTCCAGGAAGCGGGCGTGGAAGCGGAAATAGATTTCGGTGCAAAAATGGAATATGTGGAGGACCTGCTCCACTCCGGGGCGCTCTCGCCGGGTGACCTTGTGGAGACGGTAAAATCCCAGCAATTTGAAATAGCAAAACTGAAAAAGGAAAACAACTTTCTTAAGCTAAAGCTTTCCAACGCTATGGCAAAAGGCTTTAAACCCTGACAGGCATTATGACAAGCGACGCATTGGCCCCTGCCCCTCAAGTCAATGAGCAGAAAGCCGGGGCAAGAATTGAAATAAACGACGACAAGACCAAGGCGATCCTGTGCCTTCGCAAGGGGGCGGCAGGCGCCCATTCCCTTGACATGAAAGCCGTTACTCAGGCCCTGAAAGATTTCAATGCCTCAGGCTATGACGCGGAGAAACTTAAGGCCGAAGTCCAGTNGTTTTTACAGGGAAAGGANACGGAATTGGATTATGTCCTTGCCGAAGGAACTCCCTCAACAAGGGGTAATGACAGGGAAATTAAAATTAGGGTAAGGCCGCTTACAGGAGAAGCGGCACAGCCGGTTCTCGCACGGCTAAAGGAATGGTACAAACAGGATGTTTCCTTTGANGGAAAATTTGAGTCCCAAAGGGGAATGAGTTATGCCTTTGTTGAAACAGATGAAATCATTGCGAGTGTAAGCGAAAGTTCCGAAGGGGCAACCGGGAAGGATATCTACGGCAATGTTATTCCTGGCCTTCCCGGAAATGATCCGGAAATAAACCTTTCCCGCGGGCTTTTGTTGCACGGTTCCGATATTACCTCTTCCCAGGGAGGGCTCCTCATCTTTAAGGCCACGGCCCAGGACTTCATTGGCGAGGTGATCGATTACAAGGACGCGAAAATAGGGATTCATGTCTCCGACGACGTGATGGAGGCCAGGGGAAGTTTTGTCCGTAATGAAGGGGCGGGAATTCCCCTGTCCATAGAAAACATAAAAAAAGTATTGACCGCCCTTGGAATCAAAAAAGGTATTTACTGGGAAGAGATAGAAAAAGCCTGTATTGAAGCCAGGACCAACGGAAGCGTTTTGGATCGCGTCATCGCAAGAGGGGAGATGCCTGTTGCCAAAGGCGGTTCCGCAGCAAAATGGCTGGTAAACATTGACCCGTCCGGGGCTTCGGGTGACGAAAACCTCCATGGAAACACTGTCACGGTTAAGGCGGGGACGGCAATCGTTGATCTGTCGGAGCCCCTTGCCGAAGGCCGTCCGGGTTACGACGTAAAAGGAAATGAACTTTCAGTCGATATGGGGATAATGCATGAAATAGGGCATGATGCGTCTTTCAGGGAGATACGCTTAAGTAAAGGCAAGCGTATCATCGCCCTCCGCTCCGGGGAANTGAGTTTTGACGGGGAAGCATTGAAAATCAGTCCCATTAAAACGATCGAAGGGGACATTAAGGAGAGCATTAATTTTGCAGGTGAGCTACGGATCAGCGGAAATGTGCTTCCGGGCTGCAAAATTGAAGGCGGCTCCCACATCATTGTTGACGGGGTTGCCGAAGAGGCGTTTATTTTCGCCGATGGCAAAGCCGTTGTTATGCACGGTTTTAAAGGCGGCGGCAAGGGAATCCTCAAGGCCAGGGCCGGCGTTTCAAGCGCCTTTGTTGAACGCGCCTCGGTAATGGCCATTGGGGATATAAAGCTTGAAAAAGGCGCCATCCTCTCAAATATTATAACCAACGAAAGGCTAATAATAATCGAAGGGGACGGAAGGCTCATGGGGGGTATATACCGCGCCCGGCACGGAATTGAGGCGTCTGATGTAGGCGCGGAAAAAGGCCCGGTAACAGAAGTGTCTTTCGGCCAGGACTACTTCCTTAAAGAAAAAATCGACGCGACTGAGGATGAGATCTTAAAAACCAGGCAGGGCATTTCAAATACCGAGGAAAGAATCAAGGAAGCCCGCGAAAACAAGCAGCGCATTCCNGAAAATATACGAACAGAAAAGATCAGGCTGGTAAAACTCCTTGAACAGCTCAACATCAAGGTATTTAATTTACGCGAAAAATTTGAGGAACACTTTGAATCGGAGATTCGCGTTAACGGCACGGTCTTTCCGGGGGTGGTCATAGAAAGCCACAACAGGTATTATGAGATACAACAAAAACGAAGCGGGGTGATTTTCTATTTTGACCGTGATTCGGGAAGAATAAAAGAAAAGCCCATTGATTGAGGTACTATGCCCCTTTCCATCCAATACCCTGCCTGGCTCAAGCCGGAAATAATTCCGGGCCTTCCAATCCGCTGGTACGGGCTCATGTACGTTTTCGCCTTTGGGACCGCTTTTCTTCTTTACCGCCGTCAGGTGAAAGAGAGAAATTTCCCCATGACAGAGGACGAACTCTCAGGGCTTTTTGGCTGGGGCATCCTCTCCCTGATTCTGGGGGCCCGTATTTTTTCCACCCTTGTTTATGAAGGCAGCGACTACTATATACAAAGGCCCTGGCTAATCCTCTGGCCCTTCAGGAACGGCAGCTTCACCGGCTTCACGGGCATGAGTTACCACGGCGGCGTCATCGGGGGAATCATCGCTATTGTTGTCTATTCAGAATTAAAAAAGTTCGATTACAGGGAAATCGGGGATATGTTTGCCGCGAGTATTCCCCTTGGCTACACCTTCGGGCGGCTGGGTAACTTCATCAACGGGGAACTCTACGGACGCATAACGGCAAGCCCTCTGGGAATGGTATTCCCGGACGGGGCTGTCATGGCGACTAACTCAGATTTCGCCGCAATACGGGACGGCGCCGAGGAAATGGGCCTTGCCGCAATTGTCGGCCCCGGCGGCAGCCTGAATTTTCCCCGCCACCCTTCCCAGCTTTACGAGATGCTCTTCGAAGGTATCGTGTTATGGGCTGTCATCTGGTTTTTCAGAAACAGAAAACCTTTTAAGGGCTTTCTCCTAACGCTGTACCTCTCGGGCTACGGCCTTGTACGCTTTTTTATCGAATACTTCCGCGAGCCTGACAGTAACCTTGGTTATCCTATTCAACTCGTGCGAACCGACATTCCCACGGCACTGGGCCATCCCCCCCTCTGTTTTTCCACCGGGCAGATCCTCTGTTTTGTGATGATCATCGCGGGGCTTGCCTGGGCCTTAGCCGCCTCCCGCATGAAGGACAGGGAACCGGTTCGTGTTTATCTGCCCGGAGGGCAAAAGCCGCTGCCAAAGCCGGAAAACAAAGCCGCCGAACGCAACCGCCGACGGAAATTACGCAACAAGCTGCGTTAGATAACGCCTAACACCATAAATATAAACCAAAACCTCTCACAGAGATTAAGAATATCTCTCACAGGGGCACAGAGGCACAGGGAAA